>ERZ1643246.2035-NODE-2035-length-20341-cov-17.467317_pt1 | contig 20341 bp, 18 predicted proteins | sample MGYA00579265_ERZ1643246 | MGnify/ENA primary metagenome ERZ1643246 (study PRJEB29033, sample SAMEA4952261) | chicken gut metagenome | biome: Broiler Chicken; feature: Gastrointestinal Tract; material: Caecum | place: Ireland | collected 2018 | study: Broiler...
GAGCACTGAACAGAGAACGTATCAAACGTTCTCTGCGAATTGCTCCGGTACCCGGCCGGAACACACCCGGAACGTTTAGAATTTCCCCGCGTCCACAGCCGCCCGCCGCACCAGCCATCCGCGGGCGCCTCCCTGCCGGTTTTCGTCCCCCATATTTATAGAAAATTTATAAATATTCCAGTTACTTAACGAGAAACCCCCCCATGTGTGTGCTATAATTAGAAATAAAAGGATTTTGTAACAGTCCGGACATTTTAGCAGGATTCGGACACCGTTCAGACGGAAGCCAGAAGGCATTCCCTGAACAGCGGCAGGTTTTGTTACTGTTCCCGGCGGACAGTAACGATTTTTTTTCCGGACAATCTCCGGAGGAACATAAGACAGGACGGAAAACAGTATGGGTCATCGTAACAGAGCTATGAAATTGAGAACAAGGGTTATCATTTCTTTTTTCATTACCATTTTTGTACCGCTTATTCTCTGTGCAATCACATTTTATCTTTTCTCACAATACAAAGTCAGAGTGATCGGAGAACAGTATGGGATTGAAAATCCCACATATGAAATGATATCCAATAACGCGCTGATGTTAGATGCGCTGACTTCCAGAGAATATAAGGAACTTCTCGCAAAAGCGCAGGACAGTTCAGCGGATCTGGAAGATACCGGTTATCTGAAACAACTGAATGACAAACTGCTGAAGGATTCCTCGTTTCTGGCAGTAAAGAAAGATGACACGATTTTCTTCAATGGATCGGAGACAGTGGATGATGACAAGCTGCTGCAGATCCTTCCGGATTTCGGTGAGGCTGAGATGGAGACGGAGAGCGAAGGCGGATTTTATCTCCACAGTGACGAGCAGGAACTGGTAAAACGGGTGGATTTTACGTTTGAAGACGGAAGCGACGGCAGTGTGTTTATTGTGACGCGGACGGATCAGATCTTCCCGCAGATGAGAGCGCTGTGGGAGGAGATGTTTTTCGCGACGATTCTGATCCTGGTGTTTACCAGTTTTGCACTCAGCTTCTGGATTTACCGCGGCGTAGTCTCGCCGCTGGAACAGCTGAAAAAAGCGACGCAGAACATCAAAGAGGGAAACCTGGATTTCACAGTAGAAGGCAGCAGTGTGAAAGAGATCAACGATCTGTGTGAAGATTTTGAGGAGATGCGTATCCGGCTGAAGGAAAATGCAGAAGAAAAGGTTGAGTTTGACAAGGAAAACAAAGAGCTGATCAGCAACATTTCCCATGACCTGAAAACGCCGATCACAGCGGTGAAAGGTTATGTGGAGGGAATCATGGACGGCGTCGCAAATACGCCGGAGAAGATGGACAAATATATCCGTACCATTTATAATAAAGCCAACGAGATGGACCGGCTGATCAATGAACTGACCTTCTATTCCAAAATTGATACGAACAGGATCCCATATACTTTTGCCAAAATCCCGATCGCAGATTATTTTGAAGACTGCGTCGAGGAATTAAGCCTGGATCTGGAAGCACAGGGCGTGGACCTGACGTATTTTAATTATCTTCAGGATGCCCCCATTGTGATCGCCGATGCGGAGCAGTTAAAACGTGTGATCAATAATATTGTAAGCAATTCTATCAAATATATGGATAAACCCCATAAAGTCATTAATATCCGGCTCCGCGATGTCGGAGATTTTGTTCAGGTGGAGATCGAAGATAACGGCAAGGGAATCGCCAACAAGGATCTGGTAAAGATTTTTGACAGATTTTACCGCACGGATGCCTCCAGAAATTCGACCAGAGGCGGAAGTGGAATCGGACTTTCCATCGTGAAAAAGATCCTGGAGGATCACGGAGGAAAGGTATGGGCGACCAGCAAAGAAGGCGTGGGAACAACCATGTACTTTGTACTTAGAAAATATCAGGAGGTACCGATTAATGAGCAAAATACTGATCGTTGAAGATGAAGACGCGATCGCGGACCTGGAAAAAGATTATCTGGAGCTTTCCGGGTTTGAGGTCGAAATTGAGAACCGTGGAGATACGGGACTGGACAAAGCGTTGAATGAAGATTATGATCTTCTGATCCTGGATCTTATGCTGCCGGAAGTGGATGGATTTGAGATTTGCCGGCAGGTGAGGGAGAAGAAGGATATGCCGATCATCATGGTGTCGGCGAAGAAAGATGATATCGATAAGATCCGGGGCCTTGGTCTTGGCGCGGACGATTATATCACGAAGCCGTTCTCGCCCAGCGAGATGGTTGCCAGAGTGAAGGCACACCTGGCCAGATATGACCGTCTTATCGGCAGCGGACAGAAGGTGAACGATGTCATCGAGATCCGCGGCATCAAGATTGACAAGACAGCCCGCAGGGTATGGGTTAACGGGGAAGAAAAACAGTTTACGACCAAAGAGTTTGACCTGCTGACATTCCTTGCGGAAAATCCGAATCATGTGTTCACAAAAGAAGAACTGTTCCGGGAAATCTGGGACATGGAATCGATCGGAGATATCGCGACGGTTACGGTGCATATCAAGAAGATCAGAGAAAAAATCGAGTTTAATACCGCGAAGCCTCAGTATATCGAGACTATATGGGGAGTCGGATACAGATTTAAGGCTTAACTGTTTATGAGACGGGGAAGATAGAAGGATGGGAAAAATTTTTTATCTGATGGGAAAAAGCGCGTCCGGTAAGGATCATATTTATGAATACCTGAAACAGCAGGAAACACTGGAATTAAGGCCGCTGGTCCTGTATACGACACGTCCGATCCGGCAGGGTGAGCAGGACGGGAGGGAATATTTTTTCACCGATGAAAAGAAACTGGAAGACTTCCGCAGGGAAGGCAGGATCATCGAAGAGCGGGTATATCATACCGTTCAGGGACCCTGGTACTATTTCACGGCGGATGACGGACAGATTTCTCTGGAAAAAAACAACTATCTGAGTATCGGTACACTGGAATCATATGAAAAGATGAAGGAATACTATGGAGAGGAACGTATGTGTCCGCTCTACGTAGAAGTGGACGACGGTATCCGGCTGGAGCGGGCGCTGAAAAGAGAGCGGAAGCAGCAGCATCCGCAATATGCTGAAATGTGCCGCAGGTTTCTGGCTGACTGTGAAGATTTTTCAGAAGAAAAGATTGAGAGGGCAGGAATCAGGAGACGATTTTATAATAACGGTGCCATAGAAGACTGTTTTTCTGAAATTCAGAATTTTGTGGAACAAGTAAAAAAATTATGATATAATGGTACCGCCAGGAGGTGATGAGTATGCAGGGATTTAAAGATGTGGCGGGTCATGAGGACATTATCTCCCATCTTCAGAATGCAATTAAAATGAATAAGGTGTCCCATGCCTATATTTTCGGCGGGGAACATGGTTCCGGGAAGAAGCTGCTGGCTTCTTTGTTTGCTATGACGCTTCAGTGCGAGACGCACGGAATCGAACCATGCATGCAGTGTACGTCCTGCAAAAAAGCGCTCAGTAAGAATCACCCGGACATTATTAATATTACACATGAGAAACCGAATTCTATCGGGATCGAGGAGATCAGACAGCAGTTGATTGACGATGTCGCGATCCGGCCTTATGAGAGCAGATATAAAATCTATATTGTCAATGAGGCACAGAAAATGACGCTGCAGGCGCAGAATGCACTTCTGAAAACCATTGAAGAGCCTCCGTCCTATGCGATCATTCTTTTGCTTGCGGACAATCCGGATTCGCTTCTTCCGACGATTTCCTCCCGATGTGTTATTCTGAATCTAAAACCGGTCAGCGATAATCTCGTAAAGAGTTACCTGATGGAGCGGATGCATATTCCGGATTATCAGGCGGAAGTGGACGCGTCCTTTGCACAGGGAAATATTGGAAAAGCGGTGAGGATCGCATCCTCCGAGGAATACGGAGAAGTGATGGAAAATGCTCTGCGGCTGGCAAAGTATGCACAGAATATGCAGCTTTATGAACTGATCGACGCGATTAAGGGAATGACGGCGGAGAAAGACAATATTCAGGATTACCTGGACATCTTTTCCATGTGGTTCCGTGACGTTCTTCTGTTTAAGGCGACACGGGAGGTCGATACACTGGTATTTAAGCAGGAACTCAACGCGATCCGTGAGCGGGCCCAGAGAAGTTCTTATGAGGGACTGGAGCGTATTATTGACGCGATACAGACAGCAGGGACGCGTCTGAAGGCGAACGTGAATTTCGAGCTGACGATGGAACTTCTGTTCCTCACGATCAAGGAGAATTAAGGAATGATAAAAATTATCGGAGTACGTTTCCGCAATGTCGGAAAAGTATATTATTTTTCACCGAAAAGTTTTGATATATGCGTCGGCGATCATGTGATCGTAGAGACAGCCAGAGGCGTTGAGTACGGACATGTGGTGCTCGGACCGAAAGAGGTGGAGGATGAGAAAGTGATCCAGCCGCTGAAAGAGGTGATCCGGCTGGCGACACCGAAGGATGATGCCAAGGAGGAAACCAACCGCAAAAAGGAAAGGGAAGCCTTTGAGATCTGCCAGAAGAAGATCCGCGAGCATGAACTGGAGATGAAACTGATCGACGCGGAATATACTTTTGACAATAATAAAGTACTTTTTTATTTTACTGCAGACGGGAGGATCGATTTTCGTGAGCTGGTAAAGGATCTGGCCGCAGTGTTCAAGACGAGAATCGAACTCCGTCAAATCGGTGTCCGGGATGAGACGAAGATCCTCGGGGGAATGGGGATCTGTGGACGGCCGCTGTGCTGTCACACATATCTGTCAGAATTTGCGCCGGTTTCCATTAAGATGGCAAAGGAGCAGAATCTGTCCCTGAATCCGACAAAGATCTCAGGCGTCTGCGGCCGTCTGATGTGTTGCCTGAAGAATGAGCAGGAGACTTATGAGTATCTGAACCGGAAGCTTCCGGGAGTGGGAGATTCGGTGACGACGCCGGAAAATTTGAAAGGTGAAGTGACTGCTGTTAATGTGCTTCGCCAGATGGTAAAAGTGCTGGTGGATGTCAATGATGAGAAAGAGATCAGAGAATATCCGGCCAGCGAACTGAAATTCCGGCCAAAGCACAAAAAGGACAAAGGTAAAGATAAAAAGAAAGATAAGAAAGCAGAAGAACAGCTTTCCGCAGAAGAAAGAAAAGAACTGGAAAAGCTGGAGGAATAAAATCATAGGGACAGTTCCTGTGAATGACTGCCGCAAGAGAGAGCGTTTATTCAGAGTTCGCTGCCGGGACGGTTCCGGCAGCGAAAAGGAAGAACGATCTTTCTTGCGGTATTTTATTTTAGCGGAAAGTTTGGGGCGGACCTGACTGCTCTGTTCCACTGTGATTCGGGAAAGGAAAAAAGTGAGAGAAAGACTGGAAGAAGAGAAACAGATAACAAGTGAATCGACAAAAGGCGTTGTTCTCCGGCCCGGGGAGCGGCTGGATGATCTGCAGAACGGTTATTGGATGATACAGAATCCGGAACAGTTCTGCTACGGGATTGATGCGGTACTGTTGGCCGCCTATGCGAGAGTGAAGGAGGGGGAACAGGCGCTGGATTTCTGTACAGGTTCCGGGATTGTCCCGATTCTTCTGAAAGCCAGGACACAGGGACGGCATTTTATCGGTCTGGAAATACAGCATGAAAGTGTGGATATGGCCAGGAGAAGTGTGTCGTACAACGGACTGGAGGAGTGGATTGAGATCGTCGAGGGGGACGTGTGTCGGGCGGAGGAGTATTTTCCCGCATCATCTTTTGATGTGGTGACCTGTAATCCGCCCTATATGACGGGAAATCATGGACTGACTAATCCAAATCCGTCCAAGATGATCGCCAGGCATGAGGTGCTCTGCAGTTTTGAGGATATTGTCAAGGCGACGGCAAGAGTTCTGAGACCGGGAGGACGTTTCTATCTGGTACATCGTCCGTTCCGGCTGGCGGAGATCATGTTTGTGTTGAAACAGTATCAACTGGAACCGAAGAGAATGCAGCTTGTCTATCCGTTTGTGAATAAGGAACCGAATCTGGTGCTGATGGAGGCGGTCCGGGGAGGAAAGCCGAGGATCACAGTGGAAAAGCCGCTGATCGTATATGAGAAACCGGGAGTTTATACGGAGGATATCAGGCTCCTCTATGGCGACGGGAGATAGCGGAAAATCAAAAAACCCGCAGCAAGCCGCGGGGTATCGAACAGGAGGACGTTATGGCGGGAAAATTGTATCTGTGCGCAACACCGATTGGAAATCTGGAGGATATGACGTTTCGGGTGATCAGGATTTTGAAAGAGGCGGATCTGATCGCGGCAGAGGATACGAGGAACAGTATAAAGCTGCTGAATCATTTTGAGATCCATACTCCGATGACCAGTTACCATGAATATAACAAGATCGACAAGGGCAGATTTCTGATCGGGCAGCTGCAGGAGGGAAAGAATATCGCGCTGATCACCGATGCGGGCATGCCGGGAATCTCCGATCCGGGGGAAGAATTGGTGAAGATGGCCTATGAGGCGGGCATTGAGGTGACGGCTCTGCCAGGCGCCTGTGCCTGTGTTACCGCACTGACATTGTCGGGACTCTCCACCAGGAGATTCTGTTTTGAGGCGTTTCTCCCGTCGGAAAAGAAAGAGAGGCAGCAGATCCTAAAAGAACTTCAGACGGAGACCAGGACGATCCTGATCTACGAAGCGCCCCATCGGCTGGTACGGACATTGGAGGAACTGCTGGAAAATCTCGGAGACCGCAGGCTGACGGTCTGTCGGGAACTGACGAAAAAGCATGAGACGGTGTTTGTGACGACGGTCGGGGAAGCACTGGAATATTACCGGAATTCTGAGCCGAAAGGCGAGTGTGTTCTGGTTCTGGAGGGAAGAAGCCGGAGAGAGATGGAGGAAGAGGAGCAGGCGGCCTGGGAGCAGATTTCCATCGAAGAGCATATGAAACACTATGAGGACCAGGGGATTGACCGGAAAGAAGCGATGAAGCTGGTGGCAAAGGACCGGGGAATGAAAAAGAGGGACATCTACCGATATTTGGTGGAGCAGAGTGACAAAGAGTGAGGACGATGTAAGCGTTTCGTCTTCAGATAAGACAAGAGTTACAAAGGGAATGAGAAAACGCGGAGATTCATAGAATGATAAAAAAGCTGTGTTTTTCTGGAGTGGCACAGGAAAACCGGAGGGATGGATCGATGAATTATCTGTGGGGCGGTATGATGATTATTGGAATTGTCTACGGCGCGTTGACCGGGAATCTGGATCAGGTGACAAACGGAGCTATCAATGCGTCAAAGGAAGCGGTGACGCTGGCGATCGCGCTGCTTGGCGTGACCGCCATGTGGTCAGGATTGATGGAGATCGCGTCGGGCGCCGGGATGATCGACTGGATCACGAAAAAAATCCGGCCTGTGCTGCGGTTTCTGTTTCCCGGTATTCCGGAAGGACATCCGGTGCTGGAGTCGATTTCGGTCAACATGATCGCTAATTTTTTCGGACTTGGCGCGGCGGCGACGCCGGCGGGACTGAAGGCAATGGAAGAACTGAAAAAGCTGGAGGATGACAGAAGAACCGGAAGGGCGGCGGGGCCTGTCCGCGGAAAGGGGATCGCCAGCAATGAAATGTGCACATTTCTTATTGTAAATATTTCGTCGCTGCAGCTGATCCCTGTCAATGTGATCGCTTACCGGGGACAGTACGGGAGCGTAAATCCCGCGGCGATCGTGGGACCGGCGATCGCTGCGACTGCGGCCAGTACGCTGGCAGGAGTTGTGTTTTCCAAGATCATGGATCGTGGGAAACTCTGAATCGGTAACCGTTCAGCCGGCCAAACGGTTACTTGTATTGCCAATCGCTATGGCTCAGGAAAAACATCTGGCTTTATTGTCTTCGGAGCCGTTGAAATCTTACGGAGAGTGGCATATAATATTAGCTGTATTGGTACACCATTACAGTGACTTTCAGAAAATAAGAAAATTGTACGTGACAGCTCAGCTGAACGGTTACATAAATTTACCTGCAGGATATGCGGCTGATGAAATAATAATGAGTTGCCCATTGGTCGGGCAACTCATAACAATAGAAAAGAGGAAGAAATAATGAAGTGGAATAAGGTATCGGTAAAAGATCTGGACAGGAATGTATTTCGTATGATCGGCGATGAGTGGATGCTGATCACGGCGGAAAAGGACGGGAAGGTCAATACTATGACAGCGTCCTGGGGCGCCATGGGCATCATGTGGGGCAAGACGGTGGCTACCGTGTATATCCGTCCGCAGAGATATACAAAAGAGTTTGTCGATGGAGCCGACACGTTTACGCTTTCCTTCTTCGGAGGAGAGGAAAAGAAGGCGATGGGACTGTTGGGGTCTGTCTCCGGAAAAGATCAGCCGGACAAGATTGAGAAGTCCGGTCTTCATGTGACAGAAATCGACGGACATCCGGCGTTTGAGGAAGCGTCTCTGGTTCTGGTCTGCAGAAAACTGTACGTTCAGGAAATGAAACCCGAATGTTTCCTGACACAGGAAGAAATCGACCGGTGGTATCCGGAGAAAGATTTCCACTTTATGTATATGGCAGAGATTGTCGATGCCTATACTGCGGAGAAATAACACTGCGGCGGTTTTAGGCCGTCTGTCAGCCGTGCGCGGCCTGTATATGGGGTGCGGAGGGCTGTAAAATTTAATAACGGGTACAGAGAAGTAACAGGACAGTCGGCTGACCGGTTACGAACTGCTGTACAGAGAGTGATAAAAGGAGAAAAAGAAAATGACATTTGTTTATCCTGCGGTATTCTCTCCAAAAGAAGATGGAAAAGGATATCATGTGACATTTCCCGATCTGGCATGCTGCGAGACGGAGGGCCCGGATCTGGAAGACGCGCTGGAAAATGCGTCCGATGCCGCGTACAACTGGATCTGGTCCGAAATGGAAGAGGACGACTGCGATATTCCGGCGGCAAGCATGGTGGAGGAACTGGAATTGAAAGAAGGAGAGTTTGTCCGCAATATAATGGTCAGAATCAAACTGCTTCCGGATAATGACTGATCACTGGCTGCGCTGAGCGTTTCTGATAGGTACTGCCAGGAAAAACACAAGTCAGATGTCTGAGATCGGAACAAAGTATGGCTGCAGGGGCAATGGTCCTTGCGGTGCAGACCTTCCGCAGTCTGTTGCGGGAGTGAAATCAAAAAAGAGAGCCGGGGATACGATCGCATTCCGTATCCCCGGCTTTTTGAGCGATACACCCGGCAAGCGGCTGTTGTGACTTTATCCGGAATATACATTTAAAATAGATTCTGTCATCAGACTGAGGTTTCTCTCCATGGTGTCCAGAGAGAGTATCATGTTTTCGGAAAACCACTTTCCGATATAGTAAATGAAGCCGCCCAAAATGTATTCGAAGATGTATTCCGCCTCTTTTCTGGGCAGATTCGGACAGCGGGAGTTCAGCATATCCAGAAGAAAGTTTTTGTGAAGCAGCATCAGTTTTTCAATAATATGAGAGGTGCTGTTGCTGTTCAGGATAAAACGGATCAGAGAACTGTTTTCCTGAATGGCCAGAAGAATGGAGCGGTAATAGGACGACATGTCCTCTGCGGAGAGCAGTACCTCCTGAAAGCTGGAGATAAATTCGTCTTCGATATGAGAAAAAAGGTCGGGTACATCTTTAAAATAGCGATAAAAGGTCCCTCGGTTTATATCGGCAAGGCGGCAGATATCAGTGACGGTGACTGTGGATAGTTCTTTTTCTTCAAGTAAAGAGAACAAAGCCTTTTTCATCGCATCAATAGAATATCTGGTTCTGCGGTCCATGGTTTTTGAATCCTTCATAAAAAAATCCCCCATCTCATATTTTGTTAGACAGTTACTCTGTTGAGTGTTTAAAAACAGACAAATAAAAGAATATTTAGTTATTGTATTCTGCCTGATTTTATTATAATATACAGGTGTAAGATATTCAACATGTGTTTAATAAAAAACAAATGAATCGATTTTTAATGACTGGTAGACGTAACCGTTCAGCTGGCTGAATGGTTACCGGGATTGGATTCCACGGAGGAATTGTATGGCTGGCTATGTAGAAATGAAGGATGTCACAAAAGTATACCAGATGGGGGAGGTATCCATCAAAGCTGCGGATGGAATTACTTTTGAGATACAAAAAGGTGAATTTGTGGTTATCGTAGGTCCGAGCGGCGCCGGAAAGACGACGGTCCTGAATATTCTGGGAGGCATGGATACTGCGACAGACGGCAAAGTTCTTGTGGACGGACAGGATGTTACGGCACTGAAGGGAAAAAAACTGGTGCAGTACCGCCGGGAGGACATAGGCTTTGTGTTCCAGTTTTATAATCTGATGCAAAACCTGACGGCTCTGGAAAATGTGGAGCTGGCGCTCCAGATCTGTAAAGATCCGCTGGACGCCGGAAAGGTACTGGAGGAAGTCGGACTGAAGGAGCGGATCAACAATTTTCCCGCACAGCTTTCCGGGGGAGAGCAGCAGCGTGTTGCCATTGCAAGAGCATTGGCGAAAAATCCCAAGCTTCTGCTCTGCGATGAGCCGACGGGCGCGTTGGATTATGTGACCGGAAAGGCGATCTTAAAGCTGCTTCAGGATACCTGTCGCAAGAAGGGAATGACCGTGATCGTCATCACTCACAATACAGCGCTGACGCCGATGGCGGATAGAGTGATACATATCAGGAACGGAAAAGTGGCCAGCATGGAATTGAATGAACATCCGACGCCGGTGGAACAGATTGAATGGTAAGGTGAAGAGAATGAAAGCATTTCAACGGGATTTCTTTCGGGAGATCGACAGAAACAAGGGCCGTTTTCTCTCGGTGTTGTTTATCGTCATGCTGGGTGCGGCGTTTTTCTCCGGAATCCGTTCCAGTAAAAATGATATGCGGCAGTCGGCGGACAGCTATTATGATGATGTGAATTTTATGGATATTAAGGTCATAAGCACTCTGGGATTGACGGAGGATGACCTGGAAGATATGCGGAACACCGAAGGGGTGGAAAACGCCACCGGAGGGTATACGGCGGAAGTTCTCAATGAACAGAACGATATGGAGTTCGCCCTGAAAATCATCGGTCTGGTGGAGAATGTCAACCAGATCAACCTCACGCAGGGCAGACTGCCGGAGAAAGAGAATGAGTGTCTCGCGGATGACCTTTACCTGCAGCAGACCGGATGTGAGATCGGGGATACTGTGACGCTGGAGTCCGGGACGTCCGACGATCTTTCGGAGACATTGAAGGAAGAGACGTATACGATCGTCGGCAGCGGAACGCTTCCCTACTATATGGAGATGGACCGCGGTACCGGAATGGTCGGGGACGGAAGTATCGATGCGTTTCTCGTCGTGCTGCCCGAGGTTTTTGAACAGAGCGATGTCTATACGGAGGCTTATATTCAGGTGAAAGGCGCCAGGGATCTGGACAGCTTCGGCGCGGAATATCAGGAGAAGGTTGCAACGGTTCTCGACCGGCTGGAAGATATCTCCGGCGACGCCTGTGACCGCCGGTATGAGACGATCTATCAGGATGGAAGGAAGGAACTGGAAGACGCCAGACAGGAAGTGGCGGATGCGGAGCAGGAACTTCAGGATGCACGGGATCAGATCGCTGACGGTGAGCAGCAGATCGCCGACGCGAAGGATACGATCGCAGATGGGGAACAGGAGCTTCAGGACGGCCGGGAGGAGATTGCTTCCCGGGAACAGCAGATGGCCGACGCCTGGGAAGAGGTAAATGCCAACGAGGCAGATCTGAACAGTGGAAGAACTCAGCTGGAGGACGGTGAGCGACAGATCGCAGACGCGGAAGCTCTGCTCAACGAAAAAGAGCAGGAGTTGAACGCCGGAAAGGCAGAGATGGAGGTCTCTGCTAAGGAGCTGGAAGACGGAAGAAGTCAGCTGGAGGAACAGCAGAAAAACCTTGACAGCGGAAAGACGCAAATTGAGGAACGGACACAGGAACTGGAAGCAGCCAAAACACAGACGGAGGCTTCCGCGCAGGAATTAGAGGCCTCGAAAGCTCAGCTGGAGGAGAAGGCTCAGGCACTGGAAATTTCGAAAGTTCAGCTGGAGGAGAAAACACAGGAACTGGAAAGCGGAAAAGCGCAGCTGGCGAGCGGACGGGAGCAGCTGGAGACAGAGAATGCTGATCTGGAAAGCTATCGTCAGGCTACGGCCGATGCCCGGGCGGCGCTGGAAGAGAACCGCTCCGGCTACGAAGCTGCGAAGGAAGCGCTTCCGCAGCTGGAGGCAGGGATTGGAGCTTTACAGGGACAGATTGCTGCGTTAGATGAGCAGATCCGGCAGGCGCAAGAGGAGCTGGCTCAGGCAAATGCGGAGACTTCTTCCGAGTATGAGGAACTTCTTGCACAGAAAGCTCAGCTGGAAGCACAGCTCGCAGGATTGCAGGAGCAGGCGGAAACCGCCGAAGCAGGGATTTCGGAATTTGAATCCAACGAAAGCCAGATCCAGGCAGCTGAGGTACAGATTGAGTCCGGAGAGCAGCAGATCGCACAGGCGCAGCAGCAGTTGAACGAACTGGAGGCGACACTGGAAAGCGGCGAGACACAGCTGGAGGAAGGCCGCCGGCAGATCGCGGAGGGCGAAGCACAGCTGGAAGCGGCCCGCCAGCAGATCGCAGACGGTGAGGCACAGATTGCAGTGACCCGCCAGCAGATCACCGACGGCGAGACGCAGCTGGAAGCGGCCCGTCAGCAGACCTCCGACGGCGAGGCACAGATCGAAGCGTACCGCAGGCAGATCACGGAAGGTGAGACGCAGCTGGAAGCGGCCCGCCAGCAGATCACGGACGGCGAGACACAGATCATACAGGGAAGACAGGAACTGGAAGCCCAGAAAGCAGTGCTGGAGCAGTCAAGACAGCAGATCGTCAGCGGAGAAAGTAAGATCGCCGAGGCAAAGAGCCAGCTGGAGGATGGCGAGGTACAGATCGCAGAGGCCAGAAAGACTCTGGAGGATGCCGCTGCGGAGTTGGAAGACGGAAAGGCGGAACTGGCTGATAAGGAGCAGGAACTGGAGGACGCAAAGAAGGAATATGAGGATGCCTACGCGGAGGCTCAGCCGGAACTGGAGGATGCGAGACAGCAGATCGCGGACGGTGAGCAGGAGCTGGCAGACCTGGAAACGCCGGAATGGTATGTGACAGACAGAACGGATGTCACTTCCGCCAAAGGTTTTTCAGATGATTCTCAGAGGATTGACAATCTCGGCCAGGTATTTCCGCTGATGTTTTTCCTTGTAGCCGCATTGATCAGTCTGACGACTAAGACGCGGATGGTCGAGGAACAGAGACAACAGATCGGAACGCTGAAAGCGCTTGGCTACCGGGACGGCGCTATTGCGATGAGATATCTGAGCTATGCGATGCTGTCGACAGTGACAGGCGCGGTGATCGGTGTGCTGATCGGAGAAAAGCTGTTTCCGTGGGTGATCATGAACGCTTATGGAATGTTATATCTGGGACTTCCCGAGTATCTGACACCGCTGAATTATGAACAGGGAGTTCTGGCGATCCTGGCGAGTATGGCATGTACCGGACTGGCGACACTGTTTGCCTGCAAGCGGGAACTGAAGGCAAAGCCGGCGGAACTGATGCGGCCGGAGCCGCCGAAGAACGGACGGAGAGTTCTCCTGGAGCGGGTGACGATCCTGTGGAAACACCTGAATTTTACAGGAAAATCGACGATCCGGAATCTGTTCCGCTATAAGAAACGGTTCTTCATGACGGTCATCGGTATCGGAGGCTGTATGGGCCTGATGCTGGTAGGATTCGGACTCCAGGATTCCATCACAGCGATCGCGAAGAATCAATTCGTGGAATTGTTTACTTATCAGGCATCCGTCGTTGTCTATACGGATTCGGAGGAGGAGAAAACCTCTGTTCGGGAACATGCACAGGAGTATGACGGAATGGAAAATACCATTGAGATGTATGCGCAGAATGTGGTATTGTCAGCCGGCGATAAGAGTATGGACGCGATCATGGAGGTTCCGGAGGATGCTTCTATTGTGGATGAATTTTTCACATTCCGCGACAGGATTTCAAAAGAAAGTTATGCATTCCCGGAAGATGGAATTGCGATCAGTGAAAAAACGGCAAAGATGCTGGGCGTTTCTGTCGGCGATACGATCAGCGTCGGGGAGGAAAACGAGGAAGGCCGGGAAGTCACAATCTCGATCATCATAGAAAATTATGTGGAACACTATATTTTCATGAGCCCGGATTTCTATGAGACGGTCTGGGGAGAAGCGCCGGATTATAATCAGATTTTGATGAAATATGAGGATACTTCGGATTCCTATGAGGAAGCGCTGGGACAGATGTTGATGGAGCAGAGCGGCGTTGTGGGAGTGACGTTCATCTCGGATCTGGAAGCGGAGATCGACGATATGCTGCAGGCGCTGAACATCGTGATCGTCGTGCTGATCATTTCCGCGGGACTGCTGGCCTTCGTGGTTTTGTATAACCTGAACAATATCAATATCACAGAGCGCAAACGGGAGCTGGCAACGCTGAAAGTGCTGGGGTTCTATGATATGGAAGTCGCAGAGTATGTTTACCGTGAGAATGTGATCCTGACGGTCCTGGGTGTACTGGCAGGAATGGTGTTCGGGCTCGTCCTCCATCAGTATATTATCCAGACGGTGGAAGTCGATATGATGATGTTCGGACGGACGGTTTCCCCGAGAAGTTACCTGTTCAGTGCGCTGCTGACGCTGGTATTCTCAATGTTTGTAAATTATATGATGTACTACCGGTTGAAGAAGATTGATATGATCGAGTCGCTGAAAAGCGTCGAGTAAATTTTCGGTGATCGTTTCATCGCCTGAAATCGGAACCATGCGATTTTCGCCACTGTTCCTTCTGCGGACAGTGGCGACTTTCAGGAAGACAGGACCGGATTTTCATAATAGTCTGGCAGACTGAGCGGCTACAGGGTTTCTGCGTGATCGCTGCACCGGATGGAATAGCAGTGCGGTAAATTACATACAATAATAAAAAGGCATGCTCTGAAGTGCAGACGGAGGCGTTGGATTGCGGCTGCTTTATCTTGTCTCGGATCTGATGATCCCGTTACTGATCTTTTATATTGTGGGAATGGGACTCCTGATGAAACGGAATGTCTATGGGGATTTCATCAAGGGTGCGAAAGATGGACTGAGAAGCATTGTTTCGATCCTGCCGACACTGATCGGACTGATGGTCGGTGTGGGTGTGCTGCGATCTTCAGGATTTCTGGATTGGCTCGGAGAACTTCTGGGCAGATGGATGAAGCCGATAGGTTTTCCACCGGAACTGGTGCCGCTTGGGGTAGTCCGCTTGTTTTCCAACAGTGCGGCTACGGGATTGCTGCTGGATCTTTATAAAGAGTATGGGACGGATTCCGTGATCGGAACCGCGGCCTCGCTGATGGCAAGCAGTACGGAGACGGTATTTTACACGATGTCAGTGTATTTTCTGGCGGCGAAGGTGACAAAGACCAGGTACACGCTGGCGGGAGCGCTGACGGCGACACTGGCGGGGATTGCCGCGAGTGTGCTTCTGGCTTTCTGGCTTGTAGGGTGAAACTTTCTGTTTTCGGTTGTGAATAAGAAGGAAGTGACAGATCAGCCGGCCGAATGGTTGCCTTCGCAGCAATCAAAAATCTGCGGAAAAAAATTAAAAGAAAGGGCTTGCTTTTTCGTTAGGTATCTGATATGATGAGAGAGAAAACAGTAAAAATTATTATTATTAATTTTAATTTTTGATAAAAGAAAGGTGGAAATTCAAATGAAAAAGTATGTTTGTGAGCCATGTGGTTATGTTTATGATCCGGAGGTAGGTGATCCGGATAGCGGGATCGCACCGGGAACCGCTTTTGAGGATCTTCCGGAAGATTGGGTCTGCCCGGTTTGCGGAGTAGGAAAAGATATGTTTGTTCCGGAGGAAGACTGATCCGGAAGCATTGGTTCGCGAGAAAGAGATCTGAACGGTGGAAGAATTTCGCGGAATGTAAATTTCGCCTGCATCGGACAGAAAAGCGGCAGGATATAAAATCTGAGGTTTTCAGATTTTATATCCTGCCTTTCTCTGTTATGGATCGAAACAGAACTATGCCGCGACTGCCAAAGTCTTCAGGCTATAAAAATTATTCACTTGTAAAAATGCCGTTGCTTCGCTGCGCAACAGGATTGCTGCTGCACAGTTTTGCTGCGAATAATCTGAAGTTTTATCACTTAGCTGGCGTGAGGATATCTGTGTTTTTTCGTTTCTCTTTTTAATATCGAAATCAGTTTAACGAGAAACAGGATCAGGATGGCCACAAAGAGAACTTGCGCTACCTGTCTACCTCTTCTGACGACGTCGGAGGTATGAAGACCGGTGTTTTCCTCTGTCGTCCGTGCGGAGGAGGAGAGGATGGGGTCTGCCGCGGACTCAGGGTCAGCGGTAACCGGCGGGGTATCCGCCTGGGCAACGGTGGAGCCGACGTCTGTAGCTGGTGCATCCTCTGTGATCGGTGTCGTCGTCAGTACTTCAGGGACAGCGTTTTCCACAGGTTCGGTCTGAAGAACCGCAGTGTCTGCCGCTGTGCGTGTTCCGGCGGAAGTGCTTTCTGACGGTGTAGATGTCTGTGCATCTTCGGAAGGAGCCGCCTGTGCAGAAACTTCAGACTGCGCAAGGGTACCTGTCTCAGCGGATGTCTGCGGCTCCGCTGCGGGGTCTGGCTGTACGGAAGTCTCTCCGGAAGTTTCCGCATCCTGCGGCTGCGCAGGAGTTTCTGTTCCGTCCGTAGTTCCGGAGGTTTCCGGGTCCTGCGGCTGTGCCGGGGATTCCGTTTCACCGGACGTCTCCGGACTTGCCGCTTCCTGTTCCCGGCAGGAAACGGAGGAGTTCACGGAAGTGCTTGGGGTGTGGATGGTGACGACAGATCCGTTGCCGTAGGTCTGGCCATTGACTGTAAAGAAAGTGTTATCGGGATCCAGCTGATATCCCGGTTCTGTGATCATCGAGATATTCAGGGTACCTGTCAGCTCTTCCACAGGTGTTTCCAGATCATACAGTGTATATTCGGAAGTGCCGGGAGAGGCGAGCAGGGAGATGGTGATCGGTTTTCCTGTCGCCGGATCCTCACAGTTAAGGGTCACATCCTGGTAAGACAGATGATCACTGTTCAGCTGAAGCGTCAAAGACTGTGCCTGGTAATGTATAATGTCCAGTGAAATACTGCCGCCGTCCGTGTTGTCTCCGGAGGGAGTTTCTTCTGCATAAGCAGACCGCGGAGCAGCGGTGGATACACATATGGAAAAGATCAACAAAAATAGAAAGAAAAATTGACGACTGCGTTTCATAAAACTTCCCTCCTTTAGCGTAAAGAATTTTAAATATTCAGTTAATTATAAAATAATAAAGTGATTATTTGTATATTTATAGTATAACACTCAGAATTGACAAAATCTACAAGGAGGGAGAAATGTTAATAGAAATGTAACACATAGCCGTTTGATCGATTGAACTGTTACATCATCCAGACATGAAAAAACGCTGCAGCGGCATTTGGAACCCGGTGGTTTTAAGATGCTGTGCAGCGTTTCCGGAAATACAGAGTAATCCGTGTCTTATGCCCATGATCGGGCAATTCATCATTTAAATGAGCAGAAAAATTCTCTTAGATTCATCAGCGCTTTGACAAGAACCTGTACCTGATCGTCATTCAGTTCTTTCAGAACGGCTTTCACCATTTTTTTGTGAAATTCTTCGTGATGGAAGTAGGCTCTGCGCCCTTTTTCTGTCAGGGAGATCAGGACGACTCTGCGGTCTTCCACACTTCTGGCACGGGTGACGTACCCTTTTTTGACAAGATTGTTGACCGCAATCGTGAGCGTACCTACGGTCACGGACAGAGTCTTTGCCACGGCGGTCATATTGCGGGGGAGATCGATCCCGATCGCGGCGATGATGTGCATATCGTTGTTGGTGATATCCTGAAATTCCTCCGTGATAATTGCTTTTTCTTCGATATCCATGATCTCGTTGAAAAGGTTTACCAGAAGGTCGGAAATGGTATCGTAACTGTCCATTTTAGACGCTCCTATTCTATCGTTCCATTGACTCTGGTGTAAGACTGCTCCATTTCGGAACAGCCGCTGTGTATATTTTTCGATCGTTTCGCAACAGTTTTTTCGGCGAACGATTCCATGAATAGTATACACGATTCCCTGCTTTTCCACAATGAAATTTTTTGAATATCAAAGTAAATCGGAAAATCAGGAGAACAGATATTTCCGCACAACAGAAAACGGGGCGGGACCGATCTCCAGGAGCTTCTCATGAAATTCCTTCAGCGAGAAGTCTTCCTGTTCTTTCTGCTGCATTTCCTGTTTCAGATCCTCGAAGTTCAGATAACCCACATAGTATTTCAGATAGTTGGCTGGCGTTTCGACGATATACTGGAAAATTTCATCGGCCAGCGCGGTATCTGTGATCCCGAATGCGGAAAGGAAATGTTCCGTCTGCGCCTGGTTCCATCCGTGATAATGAATACCGATGTCCATCAGAGAGTACAGGCACAGATTGATCGAGCGGTTCAGCCACATCAGCCGGGCGGAATCCGTCTGTTCCGGATTGCTGCGGACCGCATATTCATAAGCATAGGATTCCACATAGGTCGCCCAGCCTTCTATGTAACCGCCGGGAGCGTAGAGATGGCGGATATACGGCGCATCTGTGAGAGAAAAGAAGACGGTCTGGTACAGATGCCCCGGGAATCCTTCGTGTGCCAGGGTGGTGTACAGTTCCAGGGAGGACATCCGGGAACTGTTGTTGATGTAGATCGAATTGGGAGAATTGGTGTCTACCGGAGGCGTCAGATAGAAAGCGGGACTGAGAAAATCCTCCAGCGCTTCGTCCACATATTTGATCTCCCAGGTAACCTGTTCCAGAGGCGGAAAGTCGTCGGTGATCGCTGTTGTCAGATCCTCCAGCATGCTCTCCGGTGAGGAAAAATTCAGCTCAGGGGCGGAAACCGACAGAAGAAAGGAAGGATCTGCAGATACGATCTCGCTGACCTCCTTGGTGTCCTCGTTTAACTGCCGGTAAAGACGCTGTTCGATCTCCTCCGGTGTTGCGTCGGTTCCCACCTGGCTGCGGAGCAGATACAGGTAGTAATCGGTTCCGTGCTCAAATCCTGCCAGTCCGGTCTGGTTGGTCCCGCTGCCCCGGAGCGCCAGGAGACCGTCGGAAAGCTGCCGGTAGGCGGGAAGAACGCAGGATTCCATCAGTTTCGCATGGGCGTCCAGACATGCGTCCCGTTCTTCCGGGGTCAGATCTTCAAAGGAGGAGAGTTTTTCCTCAAAGACCGTCTGAAGATAATGGGGGTCGGAGGCGTTGACGAAAGAATTGCACTGTTCGACGATCCTGTCCACACAGGCGTCGTTCATAAATACGCCCAGACTTGCCTTCTCCTGTTCGAACGCAAGGATCTCCTGAAAATAGCGGGGGAGATCGCTGAGCAGTTTCAGATAATCTGTGATATCCTGGGAGGTCCGGAAGGTATATTCGGCGAGAAGAACAGGAAGTTGGGCCTGTGTACCCAGGGAGGGTCCGAGGACTTCCTGGAGCGCAAAGCAGGAACAGAGAAGTTTCTGATCTTCCAGATCCTGGCGCAGAATGTCCAGGGTGATCCGGTTTTCTTCGCTGAGGGCGTTCTCGTCAAACTGTTCAAGCGCCGCCTCTTCTTCCTGAAGTGCGGTTTCCTGTTCTTCCGGATCCGGGAGACAGACAGAGCCGAACGTCGCCTGATAGTCGTTGATTCCGGCCAGAGAAGGGTCAGACAGTGTGTAGTGGAGGTTGATGACAGAGGAGCAGGCTTCCTGGCAAAAGCGTTTCTCTGCATATTTCTGAAATCTGCTGTTTTCAAAGATTCCGCCTGCCGGCGTCAGCCAGAGAGTCAGAAAGGTTGCCAGCGGAATGGACAGGAACAGGAGTGAGAGAAGAAGTCGTTTCTTTCTTTTCGGGTTAGGCATTGTGCCGTGATCCCTTTCGGTCTTTTTTCTAGTTTATGAACCAACCGCCGTTCCTATGAAATGAAGCTGAGACGTAACTGTTTAGCCAGGTCTGCGCATCTGCCGCGCAGACCGTATGAAAACGCAGTGCCCGCAGGCATCCAGTTCATCGCAAAACGATTTTTAATGGCTGGATAATTTAGCTGGCTGAAACTGTTGCCAGCCGGCTGAATGGTTCTAAAGATTCACCTGGCTCATGGGAAGGGTTTGTGGTATAATATCGGCAGCAGCAGTGAGAGTGTGTCGGTGCAGAGAATGTCCGGAGATCGCGAAAGT
>ERZ1643246.2036-NODE-2036-length-20341-cov-3.567238_pt1 | contig 20341 bp, 17 predicted proteins | sample MGYA00579265_ERZ1643246 | MGnify/ENA primary metagenome ERZ1643246 (study PRJEB29033, sample SAMEA4952261) | chicken gut metagenome | biome: Broiler Chicken; feature: Gastrointestinal Tract; material: Caecum | place: Ireland | collected 2018 | study: Broiler...
AAGCTGTTTCCCACAGATGTCCAGAAGCCGTTCTCCGTGAACACATCCACATAGTGAACCCAGAAGTCTCCCCCTGTACTCTGGAAGGATTTTAAGAGCAGCAGGATGATGGGCGCTGCCAGGAACCAGAGAAACAGGACTGCCACTGCGATGAAAATGATCTTGATCTCTATCTGAGATTTTATCAGTCTCTCAAGCTTTGTCTTCATCTGTCCGCCCTCTACGCTGTCGCTTCACACTGAAACAGGGTGAAGATATTGCTTCTCTTGATCTCAAGCTGGTTTAAGATAAATTCCCTGATAAACGGATTGCTGGGCCTGTTGATGATCTCCTCCGGCTTTCCGTACTGGGATATCTTTCCCTCATTTATAATAAGGACACGGTCAGACAGCGTCAGGGCCTCCTCCGGATCATGGGTCACGATGATGGTAGTCAGGTGATACTCCCTGGCGATGGTCTTGATCCTGTCCTTGATGGACTCCTTGATGACGCCGTCCAGGGCGCTTAAGGGCTCATCCAGAAGAAGGATCTTCGGCTTCATAACCATGGTCCGGGCCAGCGCCACTCTCTGCTTCTGTCCTCCGGAGAGCTGCTCGATCTTCTTGTCCAGATGCTCCTTCAGCCCCAGGAGCTCGATCAGGTCGTCCACTTCATCCTGGCTGGAGATGCCTGGCTTGTTTTTTAGTCCGTAGGTAATATTCTGATAGGCATTCAGATTGGGGAACAGGGCGTAGTCCTGGAACACGATGTTAAATCCTCTCTGCTCCATGGGAACGTTTGTCATATCCTCCCCATTGTAGATAATTTTGCCTCCGTCCACCTCCGTGATGCCCAGGATCAGGTTCAGCAGTGTAGTCTTCCCGCTTCCGGAGGGCCCTAATATGGAAATGATCTCTCCGTCCTGCACATCCAGGCTGATGTCGTTCAGTATTGTCTTTCCATCAAATGACTTCTTGATATTTTTCAGTTCCAGCATAATATTGAAACTCCTTTCTTCTCCCGCGGCACCCGTTCTTCCCGTGCCGGTGTCCTCTTGTTTCGTTCCTGTCACGCCCATATTATAGGAGCTTCATTTTTCTATCTTCAATCAAATCGGGGTGAACTCTTTGTAAAGGGAATGTAAAACAGAAAAAGAGGTTTGTAGATTTTCTACAAAACCTCTTCATCCTGGCTGTAGGCCCTCCGGGCCACGATCTCGTTTGTCTTTTTCAGCTTTTTTGAAAGGACCGGATAGTTCCGGTTCAGCACCCCCGCATAGAGCATGTCCACCAGCGCCAGCTGGGAAATGCGGGAAAAAATCGTATCTCCATAGAAGAACTGCCTGTGGCTGGCGCAAAGCAGGATGTCCGCGTACTTTGCAATGAGGGCGTTCTCAAAATTGGTCAGCACCAGCGTCCTGGCCCCCGCCCTCTTTGCCGTCTGCATCATCTCCACCGTGTTCCTGGAATACCCGGAGTAGGAGACTCCAATGGCCAGGTCCTTCTTCGTCAGATTGCCCGCGCTCACGTTCTGCAGGTAGGAGTCTGTGTAGGTCCTGCAGTTCAGTCCCAGGTAGGTGAGCTTGGTGAGCAGGTCGTTGACCGTGCAAAGGGAGTTCTCCACCCCGTAGATCACGATATTGTCCGCCCCCAGGATGCCGTCCACCGCCCTCTCAAATTCCTTTTTCCGTATGCTCTTTAAGGTCTCCTCCAGCATCTGGATGGAGGTAGTGATGATCTTCCCGGGTATCTCCTCCAGCCTGTCCTTGCCGGAAAGCCGGAATCCGTAGAGGCCGATCTCCTCCTCCTTCTCCTCTGCCCGCTCCCGCATCTCGTCCTGGAGCATGGCGTACTTGAAATCCTTAAAGCTCTTGTATCCTACAGCCTTCACAAAGCGCACCACTGTGGGCTGGCTTACCTCTGCCTCACGCGCCAGCTCCTCGATAAGGAGCTCTCCCGCCTTTCCCTGGTAGGAAAAAATGTAGTCGGCCACCTTGCGCTCTGACGGCCGCAGAGCCGCATAGATGTTCTGTATCTTCTGTTTTACCATATTTCCTGTTATCCTCTCTGTAGAAACTCTACGATTTTTGTTCATTTTGAACTTTTGCCGGATGCCGTCCCTCCGACCGCTTTTTGTTATCATTTTTTCACTTTGGGGATTGTACCGAAAAAAATACAATCAGCACAGCTTGCTCCCGTTTGCCACCAGCTTGAACTTGCATCCCAGCCGCTCCGCCGCCCGCCTGCACATGATCATCCGCTGCAGGAAGATCTCAAAGTAATCCATCACCGTGCACATAGTGTCGTCCAGCTCAATCTCCATGCGGATCACTCTCTTGTCTTTATCTATAGTGAGAGTGGACGACAATGCCGCATAGTTGACCCTGTCGTGAATGTCAAAATTCGCGGGAACCGGGTTCTGCACCCGGTTCCTCCGCACATCCGTCTTGTCCGCCAGGATCAGGGCCGCCGACACCTCGTCCACAGCCGCCCCTGTATCCTCATCGTGATGGCCGATGGCCGTCATCACAGTCATAGCGTCCGACAGCTCTGCTCCCCTCTCCTTCAGGATCTGGTAGGCCAGCACTGCCCCACTGTGGGGATGGTCATGCCGGTTCACGCTGTTGCCGATATCGTGCATGTACCCCGCAATACGGCCCAGCTCGATCTTGTGCTTCCCGTAGCCCAGCTCCTTTAAGATTTTCCCCGCCGTGTCCGCCACCTTGGCGGCGTGCTTCCTGGAATGCTCCGTGTATCCCAGCTCATTGAGTATCTCGTTTCCCTGCTCGATCAGGAGACCTATCTCCTCATCACTCCTGATCTGTTTAAATGTGACTGACAAACTCTTCTCCTCCAATATCTCTATGTATCTTACAGCCATCTGTCTCAGACTATATAACTCATATGGGTTACAGCCTCCGGATGGCGTCCATGGCCAGCGCGGATCTCTCGCACTCCTCCGCTGTCATGGTCACCTGCCAGCATAGGGGGCTGCCCTTCATATGCTCTGAGGCGTAGCTGAGGCCGTTGGTCCTCTCGTCCAGAAAAGGCCGGTCTATCTGATCCGGGTCCCCCAGAAGGATAATCTTTGTGTCCTTTCCCGCCCTGGTGATGATGCCCTTGATCTGGTTGGGCGTCATGTTCTGGGCCTCATCTATAATAAGGTAGGTCTTGATGATGGACCGGCCCCGAATATAATTCATGGCCTCTGTCTGGATCAGTCCTCTGGCAAAGATTTCCTCAATCTTTCCCCTCAGCTCGTCCTCATCCGCGTACCGCTCCTCCTCGTTGGAGTCGATCAGCTGCTCCAGATTGTCGATAATGGGCCTCATCAGCGGAGAAATCTTCTCCTGCTCGTCCCCCGGCAGAAAGCCGATGTCCGAGTCGAACTGGGCGTTAGGCCTGCACACCAGTATCCGCCTGTACTCGCCTGTGGGATTGTTCAGCACCTTCTCAAGCCCCACTGCCAGTGAGTAAAAGGTCTTGCTTGTGCCTGCCATGCCCTTGACAATGACAAGGGGCGCCGTCTTCGCCGGCTGCATGAGAGCCTCCTGGAGAAAATACTGCCCTGCGTTTCTCGGTCGGATACCGTAGGGCGCGCTCTTTTTGTACTCCAGCTTCCGGATGACTCCTTTTTCCACCCTTCCCAGGTGGGTCTTCTTCACGGACTGATCCGCCCGCAATATGACAAACTGATTTTCTGTGAGCTCCGGAACAAACCGGCTGCCCTCACTGTCCGTCACGTACACGCACTGGGCCGGGATGCCTTTTTTCTTAAAATCCTTGAAAATCTCCTCAGGCACGTACACCTCGGTCCTGCCCTTGTACTGGTTTTCGTTGTCAAACACCTGCTCTGTCGTAAAGTCCTCGGCAGATATCCCCAGGATCTGCGCCTTGATGCGAAGTAGGATGTCCTTGGTCACGAGAGTCACCTGCTCCTCGTGGGTGTTCTTAAGGCCCAGGCACACCTTCAGGATCCGGTTGTCCATGACCTCCTCGGACAGCTCCGGCGGCAGCTTCACATCCACATAGTTTCTCTCCACCCGGCAGCTTCCTCCGCCGGGAAGCGGTACGCCGGTGAGCAGATCTCCCCTGTGGCGGAGCTGCTCCAGGAACCGGATAGCCCGCCTGGCGCTTGCGCCCCTCTCCCCTTCCGCTTTTTTCAGATGGTCAAGCTCCTCCAGCACAGCCATGGGAAGCACCACCTGGTTGTCCTCAAAGCACTCGGCCGCGTAGGGTGCCTGGATCAGGACATTCGTATCAAGCACATAGATCTTTACCATAGAGTATCCCCTTTCCGGATTATATTTTACCTACAGTATATCGTTCTTTCCTTTTCTCAAAATCAAGATCCTGTAAAATCTACGTAAAATTTCCTTCGTTCATAATTTGTTCATTTATCATTTAAAAAAGTTTCATTTCTTGAACACCATTTCTTCACAGCTCTGTCTTATACTAAAACCATCAAATAAATCAAGACGCTTCGTAGTAGAAATACTATTGGAATAAACTTTTTCATAATACATGCCGGGGACTGAGAAATCGGTCACCCGGCATCCTCCCGTTTTACGGGGTTTTTCAGGTATATCTGTATTTTCACACATTTTAGAGATTTTTTCTTGAAGGCCTTCCCCAAACCTTTTATAATAAGTAAGTTGACAAATGTAAAATTCAGGAGAAATGTGTGTAAAAAATGAGAAAATTGTCTGTTTTTGTAAAAGCCTTCTTCCGCATCCTGTTCACGATCCTGGCTGTGCTGCTGGCTGTCCTTGCCACTGTCATCACCTGCAGCCTGCGGTGGATGTTCGATACCTGGAGCAACCTGACCATGGACGAGCTCATCTACCATCTGACATCCCCACTGGATGGAACCAACGATGCCATGATCAGGGAGTACATTGATACATGTATTGTGCCGGCTGTCATCGTTCTTCTTTTCCTCCTCGTGCTTTTTGCCGCTTTCCGGAAAAAGAAGCGCTACTATATTGTCATGGCAGGGGCTATCGTCCTGTCCGTATCAGTGGGCGCTCTGTCGGTGAGAGGCGCCTGGCAGGATCTGGATGTGGGAAACTATGTGGCGGACAGGGGAACCTACTCCACCTTTATCGACGACAATTATGTGAGTCCGTCGGATGTGGAGCTGACCTTCCCTCAGGAGAAGAGAAACCTGATCTACATCTTCCTTGAGTCCATGGAGACCACCTACGCTGACACACAAAGCGGCGGCGCCTTTGATCGCAATGTGATCCCTGAGCTGACACAGATTGCCCAGGAAAATGAAGACTTTTCCGGAGAGACCGCTGACCTGAACGGCGGATACTCCATGCCCGGCACTACCTGGACCATCGGCGCCATGTTTGCCCAGACCTCCGGCCTGCCACTGAGCGTCTCCATCGACGGGAACAGCATGGATACCCAGACCAGCTTCTTTGCCGGGGCCGTGACTCTTGGCGACATCCTGGAAAGCCAGGGCTATTCCCAGACTCTCCTCATCGGCTCAGACGCAGCCTTCGGAGGGCGGGAGCTCTACTTCACCGAGCACGGGAATTACGAGATGATGGATTATAAATACGCGGTGCAAAACGGCCTCATCCCGGAGGACTACCATGTATGGTGGGGCTATGAAGATGAGAAGCTCTTTGAGTTCGCCAGGCAGAAGGTGACCGAGCTGGCCGCCCAGCCGGAGCCCTTTAACCTCACCATGCTGACAGTGGACACACACTTTGAGGACGGGTATGTGTGCGAGCGCTGCCCGCAGCTCTACGGTGATGACCAGTATTCCAATGTCATGCGCTGCTCCAGCCGGCAGGTCTCCGCCTTCGTACAGTGGCTCCAGCAGCAGGATTTTTACGAGAACACCACCATCATCCTCTGCGGAGACCATCCTACCATGGACAGCGACTACTGCGAGGATATTGACAGCGGCTACACCCGGAAGACCTACACCGCCTACATCAATGCCGCGGCCCAGAAGGAGACGGAGACAAGGCGGGATTTCACCACCTTTGATCAGTTTCCCACCACTCTGGCCGCCCTGGGCGTGCAGATTGAGGGCAACCGCCTGGGGCTGGGTACCAACCTTTTCTCCTCCGAGCCCACGCTGACTGAGAGATTTGGGCGGGAAACAGAGGAGAGGGAGCTGAAGAAAAATTCTCAGCTCATCGAGAAGCTGGCAGATATCGACTATGACTCCGAGTCTCTGAAAGTGCGAGAGGGGCGTGTTCCCACAGGCACTGTCTACGCGGATCCCTATCTGCGGGACATCGGAGGAATTCCTGTCACGGTGACAGACCTGGCCAATCTGCCGGACGAGGTGCAGAGCGTGCAGATCGCGGTCTGGACCAATGAGGACCAGAGCGACCTGCAGTGGATACAGCTGGGGGCCCGGGAAGACGGAAGCTTTGGCGCTAACATCAATGTGGCCAACTACGGCTTCAAGCTGGGTGTCTACTATATAGACGCCTACATTGTGGACAGCACCGGCACTCCCTATATGATCGGCCAGGCCACAGGCTATGTAGATTAAAACCATACAGATGAAAGCAGCAATTTATAACGGCGCTGCCCTTTACGGGGTCAGCGCCACTTTTATCACCCCGTCCTCTTTTCTTTCAAACAGCCGGTACATTTCCATGGCGTCCGCCAGGGGTGCTCTGTGGGTGATCAGACACTCTCCCTTCAGCCTTCCCTGCGCTGTCAGCTCCAGTATTTCCCTGCAGCTGCAGGCATCCACACCCCCTGTCTTGAAGATCAGATTTTTCCCGTACATTTCCGGGAGAGGCAGAATCTGGTTCTCCTCGTACATGGCTGCAACAACCACCACCGCGTTAGGCCTCGCCGCCTGCCAGGCAAGCTGAAAGCTGTCCTTTCCTCCAGCCGCCTCGATGACCACATCGGCCCCCCTGCCCTGTGTCCGCTCTCTCAGCGCATCCGGCACAGAGACATTGGCAGGGTTCAGAAAATCGTCCGCCAGTCCGTGTCTCCTCGCAAAAGCCAGCCTGCTCTCATCTATATCCGCCGCCACGATCCTGGCAGGACTGTAGAGGGCCGCACACATCATGGCACACATGCCTGCCGGCCCTGCCCCCAGCACAAGGACTGTGTCTCTCTTTTTGATCTCCCCGATCTTTGCCGCCCAGTACCCGGTGGACAGAAGGTCCCCTGTAAAGAGCGCCTGCTCGTCTGTCACCTGGTCCGGTATAGGCGTCAGGGCCTGGTCCGCAAAGGGAATGCGCACGTACTCAGCCTGGCCCCCGTCTATGCGGCAGCCCAGCGCCCATCCGCCGTTCTTGTCCTCACAGTTGTTGACAAATCCTCTTTTGCAGAAAAAGCATTCCCCGCAGAAGGTCTCCACATTCACCGCCACCCGCTGTCCGGGGCGCACATTTTTCACCCTCCTCCCTGTCTCCTCCACAACGCCCACAAACTCATGCCCCAGGATAATCCCCGGCACGGCCCTGGGAACTGCTCCGTTTCTTATATGAAGATCGCTGGTGCAGATGGTAGTCAGCGTCACCCGAAGGATGGCGTCCGTGTCCTCCTCTATGTGCGGCATGGGCCGCTCTTCCATGCCTATCTCACCTTTTCCTCTATATACAACTGCCTGCATGCTTCTCCCTCCCTGTCTGTTTTAGTCCATTCTATCACACTCCCTTCCTTTTTGCGATACGCCTGTACAGGGCAAAGCCCGGCAGGAGAAGGACAAGAAAGATAAGCAGGAGGACAGCCACCGTCACGGCAGGCATCGCACCGCTCTCTTCTTCCCTTCCTTCCACAGCAGCCCCTGTCCCGTCCTCATGCTGCTTAAAGCCATCCTTCTCCAGTCCCAGGGATTGCCTGACAGGGGACAGCAGCCGGCCCGCCAGCGACTGCCTTGGCACCACCTGGAACACCACAGAATCCTTTTTCTCATTTCCAGCCTTATCCACAGCGGTCACGCGGATACTGTGAACCTGATACTCCTCAAATGTGCAGGTGTATTCATCTGTGCCCGGCGCCAGGCTCTGCCTTTCACCATTGACCCGGATCTCCTTTATCCAGTCCGCGCTGTTTCCCAGGCGGACCGTGCAGGTCCTGCGCTCCTCGTAGGCCACGCCGTTTTCCACCCCTTCAAATACGATCTTTGGGGGCGTGTGGTCGATGACAAACTCCGCCGCTGCCCGGGAGCGGTTGCCCGCCGCGTCCACTGCCTCGGCCTCCAGAATACGCCTGCCTTCCTTTTTCACCGTCTGTCCCGGAAGATAGGGAACGCCGTCCAGTGTCAGCCTGTAGGTGTAGCTGGTAAAATCCGTGAATATCTCGGATACAGGCCTGTCCCAGCAAAATTCCTTCACCCAGGTTCCATCTATCTCATCCACATAGGCGATCACCGGGTTCTGCTTGTCCACAATGACCTGGGTCTCTGTCTCCGATTGGAACCCGGCCCTGTCCACAGCCCTGATCCGCATCCGGTAAATGCCGTCCTGGCTGAAAATCTGGCTCAGCTTGCTGCTGCCATTTTCATCCCTCCATTCCCCCTCCTCAAGCACAGTACTGGCCCCCTCCGGGGAAATCCAGATAGTGTGCACGCTGCAGGAGGCCAGCCCGTTGTCATCGGATGCCTCGAAAAGAGCCTGGACGTCCCTGCTGGTGATCATATAGTCCTGCACTCCTCTGATCTCCACAGCAGGAGGGGCATCATCCACATACACCTGGCTCTCCCGATAGGTCCGGTTGCCGGCCTGGTCAACAGCAGCAACCGCCACAGGGATTCCCTGTCCTCCTCTGGATGCCTGGCGGACAGAGAAGGCTCCCTCACTCTTTTCTGTTCTTTCCTGTTGCTGTCCATTTATATAGCATACAATGTATTTTATTCCGCTTCCATCACTGCTTTCTCTTGTTTTGTATCTTACATTAGCCTGATACTGATGCCAGTCCTCTCCTCCTTCCACCCACATATCCAGGGCAGGCGGACAGGTATCTATTTTAAATAAGAACTCCTTCTCATAGAGAATCCGGAGTTCTTCCCCCGGCGGCGTGTACTCGATCCAGACCCGAAGATGGTTCTCCCCCTCCCCGAAGGCCTCCGGCTCCACAACCGCCTGCCCGTCCGGCTGGCTGATGCGGCCCCCGGCCGAGACTCCCGAGGCGTTTTCCAGGCTGTAGACAGTCTCCCCTGTCTCTCCCTGGTGCAGGATCGTCACCTGCGGCTTTACTGTATAGTACTGATCCTCCCCGTCCGGCTCCCCATATGTAATCTCATACGGAACAGGCGGATCCTCCTTCTGGCCATCACCGTCCTCCCCCTTCTGGGGCTGGTCTGTCTGCTCCTCTCCCGGGTTTTCGCCTCCCTCTCCTGATTGCTCTGTATCCCCCTTCGGCTGCTCATGCTGTTCCTCACCTTCATCTCCGCTGTCTGTCTCCTCCCTCTCCTCGTATGTTTGCTTCCCGTCCTCGTATGTTTCCTGACTTTCCTCATACGTTTCCTGTCTGTCCTCCTGGGCAAATGTCTCCTGCTGCCCGTACAGAGCAGCCAGAAGAAGAACCAGCAGAAGGAACTGAGCTGCTATTTTCCTACCCATACTTCCTCACCCTCCACTTTGATCTCATACTCTTCCTGCAGCTTCTTAAACTCCGGCTCATCCGCTATCTTTGGAACCTCACGGAGAAATTTCTGTATCGTCTGGGCGCAGACCTGCCTGTCTGTCTCCGGCGAGGCGCACTGCATACGGATATACTGAACGCGAAGGAGCACAGAGTCTGTCAGCTCCTCCAGCCCTCTCTGGCAGTATTCCCAAGCAGCCTCCATGTCCCCGCTTTCCCCGCAGAGAGAGATCAGACTGCTGTATATCTGCTCCCGTATCCCTTCCTCCTCTTCCAGCTCCAGTATGTACCCGTACTGCTCTGCCGACTTTTCCGGCTTCCCCGCCGCCTCAAAGGCCCCGGCCAGCATCCACCTGGCCTCCTTTTCCTTCTCGTGGTCTCTGTCCGCCTCCGTCCAGTCCCGGAGGGCAAAAAGCTGCTCCCCCAGCCGAATGATCTCCTCCTTGGCCTCGTCCTTTTCCAGGAGCCCGTATCCCCGCAGGATGGACAGATAGTATCTGTAGTCCGCCCTGTCCGGCATATTTTCCTGCAGCTCCTTCAGAAGCGTTTCCAACTCCTCCGCATCCATGTAATCCGCATCCAGCATGCAGGCGGAGAGCTCGGCGTAACCGGCTGCCAGAAAATTGTCCTGGCCCGCCTCCTGGAACAGCTGCCGGCTCTCCCGGTAGTCCTCAAGCTCCAGAAAATAGAGCATGGCCATATCAAATTTCAGCTGATCCGCTGTCTGAGCGGCCTCCTCCGTCTCTCCTTCTGTCTTTGCTTTTGTGCTATTCCTGGGGCTCTCACCTGCACCGCCCTCTGAACTCTCCTGCGGGCTCTTGGAATTTTCCTGCACACTTTTATCTGCGGGATCCTTTGCTGTGATGACCATGACTGCTGTAAAGGAAACTGCCGCGGCGGCAATGACCATAGCTTTTCTTGTCTTTTTTGTCTCCTGTCTGTCTTTTGGAAATTGTTCTGATATTTCTCGAACCGAATGATATTGTTTTCTGGATCTGCCTCTCTTCTCCTGACCAGGAGTCTGACTGAGGCATCTGAAAATGATTTTTTGCAGCTTTCGCTTTGTCCCCCCCTGAATGGGCGGGTCTGTCTCTACCGCTGCCAGCATATACTGGAAGGTCCGGCCGATCCCGTATATGTCGTCCGCCAGGCTTTCCCGCTGGCAGTACTGGTTGTCCGGCATCAGGAAGCTCTCCCTTACGCTCCTTCTCGTCAGCTTCTTTCTGAGCTCCTGCTGCCCTGCGGCGGACAGGTCGAGAAGATGGATCCTCCCATCCTCCCCCGCGATCATGCTGTAGGGATTTACGTACTGATAACAGGGGTTTCCCCTGCACCGGTGAAATTTCTCCAGCTCCTCAAGGATCTGCCGCATCCATGCAAGAAGCTGCTCTCTGGGCAGGCTGGGCCGGTATTTCAGACAGGATGCCAGCAGTACGCCCGGCATGCAGTCTGAACTGACATAGCACCGCCCCTGGTTTTCCACAAGTTTCAGGATGTCATATTCTGTCTGCTGCTCCATATGCACACCTCCAGTCTGTACTGTACTCTGCATTGAAAAGGAATAGACTCGGCGAAGTGCCGAAGAATGAAAAAAGCGACCGCTTTTTGAAGCTTATACAGATAGTAGCACAGACCAGAGGAAAATGCAAGATAAAATTATGTGAATTTTTTATTGCTGCTCCTCCTGGAGCCGGCGCATATGCCCCATCTCTCTCCCCACGAGGATAACTGCTGTCACAAAGGCAATGGAGTCTGCCGCAGGCCCCGCAAACATGATGCCGTCCAGGCCGAGGAAGACCGGGAGGATCAAAAGCAGCGGTATCAGGAAGAAGACCTGTCTTGTCATGGACAGGAGCAGTCCCTTCACCGGCTTGCCGATCGCGGCAAAGAAATTGCATGAGATAAGCTGCACGCCGTTTGCGATGACCATAAAGAGGAAAATTCTCATGAAACGTACCGCAAAGGTAAAATACAGCTCATCCCCTGTCCCGAACAGAGAGATAATCTGCCTGGGGAAAAACTGGAACAGAATAAATCCCACCGCAGAGATTGCCAGGTTGACACAGATCGCCAGCTTGTAGGTGCTGCGCACCCGGTCATATTTTCTCGCCCCGTAGTTGAAGCCGATGATGGGCTGGCTTCCCTGGGAAATCCCTATGATGAACGCCAGCAGAATGGCGTTTGTCTTCATGACGATCCCGCAGGCGGCCAGGGGGATGTCCGTCCCGTAGGGAGAGGAGGCCCCGTAATAGGTCAGAGAATTGTTCAGGACAATCTGCACAAACGTGATGGCCACCTGGTTCAGGCTGTTGCTCATGCCCAGGGAGGCGGTACTCAGACATTCCCGGGGGACGAGGCGGATGTCCTCCCTCTTCAGTTCAATGTTTTTAAATTTCCAGATATAACGCACAGCGGCCACAAAGGAGCAGACCTGTCCGATGACCGTAGCCCAGGCAGCGCCCGCCACGCCCCAGTGAAAGATGAAGATGAACACCGGGTCCAGGATGGTGTTGACCACAGCGCCTATGAGCATGCTTGTCATAGAGTATTTGGGGCTGCCATCCGCCCTGGCCAGGTTGCTCATGCCGTTGGTCACGATGAGGAAGGGCATGCCCACCGCCGTGATCCTTGTGTAGTCGATAGCATAGGGAAGTACATCCGCTGTAGCCCCGAAGGCCATCAGAAGAGGATGAAGAAATACTTCGATCAGCACCGCATAAATGACTCCAAAGGCCACCATCATGCTGATGCCGTTTCCCACCACCAGCCGCGCCTTGTCCTTCTCCCCCGCTCCCAGATGGAGGGAAAAGCGCGAGGCACTGCCGATGCCGATGAGAAGGGCGATGGCAAGACAGATGGTGGTGAGTGGATAGGCCACGTTGGTGGCCGCGTTTCCCAGGTAGCCCACTCCCTGTCCGATAAAAATCTGGTCCACGATATTGTAGAGGGAGCTCACCACCATGGCGATGATACTGGGGATGGCAAAGCCGCGCAAAAGCTCCGGTATGCTCTTGTATCCCAGCGGATTTTCCTGTGTTTGTACAGCTGTGTTCATTTCCATATTTTCTCCTGCTTGTTCTTTCTTATTTTCTCCATATGATCTTTCTATTTTCCTGGCAGCATTTCGCCGTCAACAGAGGGCCTCCATGGAAATGACCGCCGCAGCTTTCATAAGCCCGGCTTCTCTCTCATCGTGGGTCACAAAGAGAACCGTCCTCCCCTGACATTTCCTGGCTGTGTAGGCGATGACCTTCTGCCGGGTCTCCTCGTCCAGCCCTTTGAAGGGCTCGTCCAGGAACAGGATGTCACCGGGGGCCAGCAGCGCCCGCAGCAGGGCGACTCTGCGCTTCATGCCGCCGGACAGCTCGTGGACAGGCTGTCCCGCGCAGCCCTCCAGATCCACCTCCCTCATCTCTTCTTGTATCTGCGCTTTCGTTCTGTCCGGGCATGTGAGGCGGATGTTGGCCATGACGCTTAAGTTCTCGCACAGCCTGTCCTCCTGGAAGACAGCGCTCTTTTTCATGGCAGCCATCTCCCTGGATCCGCCGAAATCTTCGTCCGCCTGTTCAAGTCCCATGAGGATCCGGAGGAGAGTCGTCTTGCCACAGCCAGACCTGCCCATGATGCAGGTGGTTCTCCCCTCCTCTATGTGAAGAGAGAAATGCTCCAGCACCCTGTGTTCCCCGTATGTTTTATTTATATCTGTGATGTCAGGCATGATTTTTCCTCTCTTTCTCTTTACCGCCTTGGCCGCCAGCCGTCCGCATACCTTATCCCATCCGCTCCATACAACGGACAAGATATTCCACACCCCTTAAAAATCCCTTCTCAAAGAGGACACTGATACAGATGATGACCAGCGTCCAGGCAAAGAGCTTCGGCGTATCCAGATAAATCTTCGCATTGTAGAGATTTTCTCCTATGGAATTCTGAGGGATGCCGATGACCTCCGCCGCCACGCCGGCCTTCCAGCACAATCCCAGAGCCAGGGAGCAGCCGGTCCGGAAATAGGGGAGGACCTGGGAGACGTAAATGCTCCGCAGCCTTCTGCCAAAGGGGATGTCAAAGACCTGCGCCATCTCCAGGAGCTTCCCGTCCATCTGGCTGATGCCGTCCAGCACGTTCGTGTAGATCACCGGAAATACCATGAGAAATGAGATCAGCACAGACAGGTTCCGGGACGACACCCAGATGAGGACGAGGATGACAAAGGACGCCACCGGGATGGATTTGATGGTCACCACAAAGGGAAGGAGGAATTCCTTAAGCCGCGCCGAAGCGGCCGAGAGACCCGCAAGCGCCACTCCCAGGATCACAGCCAGCAGAAATCCTCCCACGATCCGGAGCATGGATGAGGCAATAGAGAGCCAGAACTGTGCCGTGGCAGCCAGCTGAAAGAGGGTAAAGACAACAGTGACAGGAGATACGAGAAGTATCTCCTGTCCGATCCACATACTCACTGCCTGCCATATGAGCAGCCATACAAGTACCGCCCACAGCTTTATCTTATTCCTGGGTGTAGTAGAAATCATCATCTGGCAGCTGTCCTCCTATAGCCTCCGGGTTCTGCTCGTTTAATACGGCAAGATATCCGGACAGCTTCTCCTGCATCTCATCCCCTGTGATGCAGACGATGTTGCACGCGGGGATCGCCTTCTTTGCCACCTCCGCAGGAACGATATCATAGTTTCCGACAAGCTGGGCCGCCTCGTCCACATTTTCATTGACAAATTCAACGGATGACTTATATCTCTCCATAAAATCGGACACAGCCTCCGGATGCTCCTTGGCAAACTCTGTCCTCACGATCACCACGCCAGTGAGGAGGGCGCTTGGATTTTCCGCATTCTCCTGGATCTTATCCCACTCTTCTGTCAGATCCAGGGCTACCCGCAGGTCCGGGTTCTGGGCCTGGGCTGTAGTCACAAAGGGCTGGGGCAGCATGGCAATGCCGGACGGATCCTGGGCCAGAGCCGCCACGCACTCAGAGTGCTCGCTCTTCCACTCGATGGTCACATCCGACGCCGGGTCAATGCCGTTCTCCTGCAGGATATAGTTGAGGGCATACTCCGGTGTGGCTCCCTTGCCGCTTGCGTAGATCGTCTTTCCCCTCAGGTCAGCCACGGACTGAACCGTATCCCCGTTTTCCACAATGTAGAGGACACCCAGCGTGTTGATGGCAAGGACCTGTACGCCGCCCTCCAGTTTATTGTAGAGGACAGAGGACACATTAGCGGGCACTGCCGCGATGTCTGTCTCTCCCTGGGAGATGGACGGCGTCACCTCGTCGATGGAAGCCGCGATAGTAAACTGATAATTTTCGCTGTCAATCTTTCCGTTGTCAGCATCGTCCATCATCTGGACCATCCCCATAGCTGTAGGGCCCTTGAGGGCTGTCACGTTCACATCCACAGGCTCGCTCTCCGTCTCCTGAGCCCCGCTCTGTGACTCACTCTGGGTCTGCTCCTCACTGCTGCTGTCAGCCGCGCTGCTGCCGCAGCCGGCCAGCATGGAAGCGGTCATGGCAAAGGCCAGCAGGATGGCGCTGATCTTCTTCATTCTCTTTTTCATAATTTATATTCCTCCTTTTGTCGTTCAATGATGTCCAGGGAATATTATAACGCGGCAAAACCAAGGTGTAAAGGCAGGCCGGACTGTTTTTCTATGTCTTCAGTTCCGGTGAACCTTCCCCTTTTCCGTACAAAAATCCCGCAGATACATTCATCAGCATCTGCGGGATCTCCATAACAGATATTCACATGGTATAAAAGAAATTTTTTCGTTTACAGAGTTTACAAATTATAAGGCCGGAACAGATGTCTCGGAATTCCGTCTACCATAACAGGAGACACATCTCCCTGGATGAGGGGCCGCACATAGGCCACAAACTCATCTGTCACACCTGTGCCCTCCTCATTGACCCACTCTCTTGGCACCAGCTTCTCGTCGTTGGCGATCTTGTGCACGTCCTTCACCTCTGTGCCGCACTGGTACGGATCATCGGACAGTCTCTGGAGAACCACCATCTTTCCGGAATCTCCCTCATCCGCCGCCTTCACGGCCGCACCGCCCACCTGGTAGGCTTCCAGGATATCCACTCTGGATGCCGCATGGGATGCGGATCTCTGGAGGCTGCTCAGCTCGATAGCCCTGGTCTTACATCCGATCTCCCCGGCAATAAAGCTGGCAAGATAGGACGCTGTCCCGGACAGCTGCTTATGTCCAAAGGCATCCACAAAGTCAATGCTGCTTCCCAGCTCGCACACATAGGTGCCATCGGCCGTCCGAATTCCCTCTGACACTGCCACTACGACAGAGGGCTTCTTGGACAGGAGCTCCTTTACCTTGTCGCTGAAGGCGTGCAGGTCAAAGGGAAGCTCCGGCAGGTAGATCAGATCCGGGCCCTCGCAGTCCTCGCCCTTTGCCAATGCAGCCGCTCCGGTCAGCCATCCCGCATTCCTTCCCATGATCTCCACAATGCTCACAAGTCCCTTGCTGTACTCCAGGCAGAAGCTGTCGCGGATGATTTCTTTTACAGAGGTTCCGATATATTTCGCGGCGCTCCCATAGCCGGGGGTGTGGTCCGTCAGAGCCAGATCATTGTCAATGGTCTTTGGGCAGCCGATAAAGCGGGTCGGATGTCCGGTCACAATGGCATAATCGGAAAGCTTTTTGATGGTGTCCATGGAGTCGTTTCCGCCGATGTAGATAAAGGCCTCTATGTCCAGCTTGTCAAGGATGCCGAATATTTTTTCATATACCCCCCTGTCCTCGTGGATCTCCGGCAGCTTAAAGCGGCAGGATCCAAGAAACGCAGCGGGAGTCCTCTTCAGAAGTTCCGCGTCCAGCTCTGTGGTGATATACTCAGACAGATCGAGATACCTTTCCTGCAGAAGCCCCTGTATGCCGTGAAGCATGCCGTACACTTTATTCGCCCCGCGGTCCTTTGCTGTGCGGTACACACCGGCAAGGCTGGAATTGATGGCGGCTGTGGGACCGCCAGACTGACCTACGATTACATTTCGTTTCATGTTATGCTACCTCCGTCCTTTTTGCCTGCCCACGGCGCATCCTTTCCGCCACGAAAACCCGGACATAATATGTGGCCGCTGTCAGGCTCTTAATATATCTATTTTAGTATATTTATCCATATATGTCCATAAAAATAAGGTTTTTTTGTTTATTTTTACAATTCTTCATCCTTCGCCCAGTGGTAGGAGTAGCGGACCGCCTTGTTCCAGCCCCTTATTTTCTTCACTCTCTCCTCCTCCGGGATTTGGGGTGTAAAAATCTGATCACTGGCCCAATTCCGCAGCACTTCCTCCTTATTTTTCCAGTATCCGACAGCAAGACCGGCCAGGTAGGCAGCTCCCATGGCTGTGGTCTCCACGCATTTCGGCCGGTTCACAGGCGCGTTGCTGATGTCCGCCTGGGACTGCATCAGAAAATCGTTGGCGCTGGCTCCTCCGTCCACCTTCAGGGAGCTCAGGGTCAGCCCTGCGTCCGCCTCCATGGCTCTGAGCACGTCATTGACCTGGTAGGCCAGTGACTCCAAGGTAGCCCGGATGATGTGGTATTTGTTCACGCCGCGGGTGATGCCCACGATGGTTCCTCTCGCATAGGGATCCCAGTGGGGCGCGCCCAGGCCGGTGAAGGCGGGCACCACGTAGCAGCCGTTTGTGTCCGGCACTTTGTTTGCCATGTACTCGGAATCCTCGGAGGAGTCAATCAGGCGCATTTCATCCCGGAGCCATTGAATGGCGGCTCCCGCCACGAAAATGGATCCCTCCAGGGCATAGCTTACCTTTCCGTCCAGACCCCAGGCAATGGTGGTGAGAAGGCCGTTGTCGGAGAAAACCGGCTTCTCACCCGTATTCATGAGAAGAAAACAGCCTGTGCCGTAGGTATTCTTTGCCTCCCCGGGCTGAAAGCAGGTCTGCCCGAAGAGAGCTGACTGCTGATCTCCCGCCGCCCCGCTGATGGGGATGCTGCCGCCGAAGTAGGAGGGATCGCTCTCCCCGTAAATGCAGCTGGAGGGCTTCACCTCCGGCAGCATGGAGGCCGGAATGTCCAGAAGCTTCAGTATATCCTCGTCCCACTGAAGGGTGTTGATGTTAAAAAGCATAGTCCGGGAAGCGTTGGAGTAGTCCGTCACATGGACCTTTCCCTTTGTCAGCTTCCAGATCAGCCACGTCTCCACCGTCCCGAAGAGCAGCTCACCCTTCTTCGCCCTCTCTCTGGCCCCCTCCACATGGTCCAGGATCCACTTGATCTTGGTTGCTGAAAAGTAGGCGTCTATCTTGAGTCCTGTCTTCTGCCTTATCATATCCTCCAGCCCGTCCGCCATCAGCTTATCGCAGAAGCCCGCTGTCCTTCGGCACTGCCAAACGATGGCGTGACAGATGGGCTCCCCTGTCTTCTTATCCCATACGATGACTGTCTCCCGCTGGTTGGTGATCCCGATCGTCGCAATATCCGCCGCCTCGGCCCCGATCTTGGTCATGGCCTCCACCGCCACTCCAAGCTGGGTGGACCAGATTTCATCCGCGTCATGCTCCACCCAGCCCGGCTTCGGAAAATACTGAGTGAACTCCTTTTGCGCCACACTGCGTATATTTCCCCGGCGGTCAAATAAAATGCAACGGTTGCTGGTGGTACCGGCGTCCAGCGCCATCACAAACTGTTTCATAATTGTCCTCCTTTATTCTATGGAATTATCTGCCTGCTTTCTGGCCAGATATCGGCGGGTATAGGGGCACACGGCAAAGCATTTGCCGCACAGATCTGCCTCTATTCCGGTCCGCCGGCGCATGATCTCCACCTGCTTGCGGTAACAGGCCTCTCTGTCAAACAGCTCTTTTCTCTCCATACCGGCTCGCCACAGCGTCCCCTTCAGAGCCTGAGCCGGACAGCTGTCCACGCAGACCCGGCAGTCCCCGCACCGGGAGACAGTGACCGGCCTGGCACAGGGAAGAGGCGCGTCTGTGAGAAGGGAGGACAGGCGGATGGCGGAGCCGTACTGCTCTGTCACCAGAATACAGCTCTTTCCAATCCATCCAAGCCCGGCCCTTGTGGCCACTGTCTTGTGGGGAAGGGGCGTTCTCCACTCCTCGTCCTGGCTGACCCTGTCCGTAGTCTGGGCCCAGGCCTGGAACCCCTTTCCCCTCAGGAAAGCCTCCCCGGCGAGCACGATCTCATTGAGCTTCCGGTTCATGGCATGGTAAGTCTCATAATATTCCTTCGTGGGGCCCTCCAGAAGCTGCCGGATGATTGGATCCGGGACCGGCAGGGCCACGGCAACGCCCACTGAATACGCCTGTCCTCTCAGATCGCCGCAGCCTGCCAGAGCCGCCCCTGCGCTCTCCAGCAGGCCCTTAAGCTCCTCCCATAGCAGTCTCCCGTAACCGGCACCTGCTTTCTCCGGCGTAAGCTCCTCTCTCCTGTCTCTGTCCCCGCACATCTTCTCGCTCATCCTTTTTATCCCTCTCTTTGCATCTGTTTTCTCACATCAGGACCTTAAAGCTTTTTTCTTCCTCTTCTACAGGGATATCCTTCCCGTCGACCCAGTCAATCTCAATAAAGCTGTCGTGGTTCAGTCCCTGCAGAAGCTTGTCCACGAGCTGGGGGCGCCCCTGGATCTCCAGCGTCACTGTGCCGTCCATCTCGTTTCTCACCCATCCTGTCAGCCCCATGGATTTTGCCAGGTATTTTGCCTTGTAGCGGAAGCCTACGCCCTGCACCCTCCCGCGAAAATTCAATCTCCTTCTGACTTCAGCCATGTCTTCCTCCTGTCACTTGTTTTTGTATATTGTTATTATTGTAAATCCTTTTCCCTGGACTGACAAGTGGTTTGGCAGCGCAAGGCAGAGCAAAACAGCTTGCAGCTCCTTATATCCGCATCATTTCCGACATGACACAGGCCCCGGCCGCCCCGCAGGAGAGCACCTCCTCCACCTGGCCCTGGCCTGTATGGATACCGCCGATGGCCCAGACAGGCGCCGGCGACAGTCTGCAGATTTCTTTTAGATAGGAAAGCCCCCGGGGCGGCAGCCCCTTCTTGCAGTCTGTGCTGTAAATATGTCCGGCCGTCAGACAGGTAGCTCCCAGACGCAGAGCCTCCCCCGCCTCAGCCGCGGAGTGAACGGAAGTGCCCACATGCACAAAGGACTCCAGAAGTCCCTGCTCTCTGTAGGCGCGCAGCAAAGGCAGAGGCAGATGGATGGCCTTCACCCCTGCTCTCAGCGCGGCTTCCGGGTAGGTGTGGTAAACGCAGGGCACCTGATAGGCTCTGCACACTTCCAGCACCTGTCCAGCCAGGAGGGTGTAGTCCCTCTCCGCCAGATCCTTCTCCCGCAGGATCACAGCCGCCGGGTGCAGCCTGCACACCCGCTCGATCTGCTCAAGGAAGGGCCTGGCGGCCAGGTGGCGGTTTGTCACAGCCGCCACCCGGGACATAATATTTTCTCCGCCCTCTTCCCTGTGTGTCCTACACATAGATGTACTCCGCCATCACAGGCTGCAGATGATTGGCCTCCAGTGCGTGGTAAACCTCGTCCACAGAGCGGCCGTCTGAAATCTCGAACTGCTCGTCTCCCTTGTCCGCCACTTCCTCGCCGTGCTCCCCTATGCCGGTGCTGACTCCCGCGGAGATCTTGGTGGCAGCGATCTGCACCAGGTTGTCCCGCACTCTGGCGCATTCCCGGCTGGAGATGGTGATGCTGGCAAAGGGCATGAAGAGCCGGTAGGCGCACACCACCTGGAGGAGCTGGGCTTCGTGGACG
>ERZ1643246.2037-NODE-2037-length-20332-cov-5.653252_pt1 | contig 20332 bp, 20 predicted proteins | sample MGYA00579265_ERZ1643246 | MGnify/ENA primary metagenome ERZ1643246 (study PRJEB29033, sample SAMEA4952261) | chicken gut metagenome | biome: Broiler Chicken; feature: Gastrointestinal Tract; material: Caecum | place: Ireland | collected 2018 | study: Broiler...
TGGAGTAGATGGAGATAGTGCATCAAGTACAGAACTTTATGCATTACTTTCAAACTTAGCAGGAGTTCCAATAAATCAAGGAATTGCCACAACTGGCTCAGTAAACCAAAAAGGAGAGATTCAAGCAATAGGTGGAGTTAATGAAAAAATAGAAGGATATTATGAAATTTGCAAACTAAAAGGATTAACAGGAAATCAAGGAGTAATCATCCCAAAACAAAATATTCAAAACTTAAACCTAGATGATGAAGTAGTTAGCGCAGTAAAAAACGGCAAATTCCACATTTATGCAGTGTCAAACATAGATGAAGGAATAGAAATATTAACAGGAGTTCCAGCAGGCAAAAAAGATATACCAGGAACAGTAAATGCAATGGTGTATAATACGCTTAAGAAGTATGCTAAGGCTAGCAAGGAGGAATAAATGAAAATAGGAATAGTCGGCCTACCCAACGTAGGAAAAAGTACATTATTTAACAGTATAACAAATGCAGGTGCAGAATGTGCAAACTATCCATTCTGCACAATAGAACCAAATGTGGGAGTTGTACCAGTACCAGATGAAAGACTAGATGTACTTGGCAAAATGTACGATACAGAAAAAATAACACACGCAATAATTGAATTTGTTGACATAGCAGGTTTAGTAAAAGGAGAAAGCAAAGGTGAAGGCTTAGGAAACAAATTTTTATCGCATATAAGAGAAACAGATTCAATAGTAGAAGTAGTAAGATGTTTTGATGACTCAAACATAGTGCATGTTGACGGAAGCGTGGACCCAATAAGAGATATAGAAACCATAAATTTAGAGCTAGTGTTAGCAGACTTAGAAACAGTAAATAAAAGAATAGAAAGAGCTGCTAAATTAGCAAAAGGTGACAAAAAATATTTTGCAGAAGAAGATTTATTCAAAAAAATAAGAGATCACCTAGAAGCAGGAAAACCAGCAAGAACACTTGACTTAAATGATGATGAAAAAGAAATGGTCAAAGATGCATTTTTATTAACAATGAAGCCAATACTATATGTAGCAAATGTATCAGAAAAAGATATAGGAACAGAAAATGACTATGTAAAAAAAGTAAAAGAATATGCAAAAGCAGAAGGCTCAGATGTGGTTCCTCTATGTGTAAAAATAGAAGAAGAACTATCTAGCTTAGAGGGCGAAGAAAAACAAGAAATGCTTGAAGCTATGGGACTTGATGAATCTGGCTTAGACAAAGTAATAAAAGCAAGCTATGATTTACTAGGGCTTATGTCATTCTTAACAGCAGGCAAAAAGGAAGTAAGAGCTTGGACAATAAAAAAAGGAACAAAAGCTCCACAAGCTGCTGGAAAAATACATACAGATTTTGAAAGAGGTTTCATAAAAGCAGAAATAGTGTCTTATGATGACTTAGTACGCTTAGGCTCTTATCAAAAGGCAAAAGAAGCGGGACTAATCAGACTGGAAGGAAAAGACTATGTAATGCAAGATGGCGATATAGTTGAATTTAAGTTCAATGTGTAAGCTATATTTGCTTTTATAAACAATTATGAAATTTGAAAATTTATACAAATTCGGAGTTGTATTCCTAATTTGTATAAAAATGCAAAAAAATCGACAAAATTTTCAAAAAAATGTTGACGAGTATAAATAAAAAGTTTTATAATAGATATAGTATTGAAAATGTAATAATTTTCTTGCTATATTTGCATTCAAAAAAGCAAATAATAATAATAGTCTAAAGAAGAAAGGAAGAATACTATGAAAAATTCAATGAAATATGTTGCAATTTCAATAGTTATGATTTTTGTAGTTTTATTTTTTACAATGGCAAGATCTTATGCATCAGGTTCACACATTTCTATTAACCCAAGTGCTAATGGAAATGGAACAAATGGTACCAATGGAGTTAATGCAAATCTTTTAAACACAAATGCTGCTCCAGTAAATAACGCTGAACAAAAAGAAAACATTACTAGAGTAAACCAAATCAATGATGCAGAAAAAGATATACCACAAACAGGTGAAACAGACATATACATTGTTGGCGGTATAGCAGTTATTACAATAGCTGTAGGCGCATTTGCATTCATTAAATCTAGAGAATAATGCAAATAAGTTAAAAAAGTAAAAAATATAAATATAAATAAAAAGTTGCAACTTAAAAGTCTTGGATAAAACCAAGGCTTTTTTTTCGATTGGGGACGGTCTTTTTTCGAAAAATTTTTCGTGTCAAACGGGACGGTTCTAAATGACACAAAACAATGTCATTTAGAACCGTCTCGTTTGACGAACTTTTTTCGTTTTAGGACCGTCCCCAACTGAAAAAAACAATCGACATATTTAGACAAAAATCGATTTTTGTATTTACAAATTGATTTAATAATGATAAAATGAAGACCGGAAGATAGATTTTAATCTACATAATAAAACTAAAATTGTAATAACAAATTTTAAGGAGGTATACTTAAAATGAGTAACACAGGAAGAAGAATGAGAGATAACAGAGCGGGAAATAATCAAAAAAATTATAATAAAAGTAGCAAAGTAAAAGAAAACAAACCAAAATCTAAAAAAAGAAAAGTATTAAAAGTAATATTAATAATAGTAATAGTGCTAGTTGTTATAATAGCAGCTATTGCAGCAGCAGGATTCACTTATATTTATAGTATGCTTGGCAAAATGGACCAAGAAGAAATTGACTTAAATGCCATAAGCATAGATGATGTAGTTGCAAATGAGCTTAGCGATTATAGAAATATAGTACTATTTGGCATTGACTCAAGAAAAGATGATTATGGTAGAGGAAATAGAAGTGATTGCATAATAATAGCATCAATAAACAAAAAAACAAATTCAGTAAAACTTGTTTCTGTATATAGAGATACATATTTATTATTAACAGGTAGAAATTTAGATAAGGTCACTCATGCATATTCATATGGAGGACCAGAACTCGCAGTAAGTACATTAAATGCAAACCTAGACCTAAACATAGAAGAATATGTTACAGTAAACTTTGATGCGGTAGTAGATGCAGTAGATGCACTTGGCGGAATAAGAATGGAAGTAACAAGTGATGAAGTAAAATACATAAATGGATATATTGATGAAAACAACAAAGTAACAGGACATAACTCAAGCCATATAACAACAGCAGGTACATATAATTTAGATGGTGTACAAGCATTAGCATATTCAAGAATACGTTACACATCTGGTGGAGACTATAAAAGAACAGAAAGAATGAGAGATGTTCTAGAGGCAATGCTTAAAAAAGCAAAAACGCTAAGCGTAAGTCAATTAGTTAATTTTGTAAACATAATGCTTCCAAAAATATCTACAAATATTAGTAGCACAGATATTATTGGATTAGCACCAACACTTATGAATATAAATATATCAGAGAGCAATGGATGGCCAGAAAAAACACAAGGTTCAATGATTGGTGGAGTATATTATGGTGTACCAGTAAATTTGCAAGACAATGTAGAAAAATTACATGAAGAATTGTTTGACCAAACAGATTATAGTTGCACAGAAAAAGTTAAAGACATAAGTAATCAAATAATAACTAAGACAGGAATACAATAAAATTTAAGATGAGTAAAAAATTAAACTAATATAAGCATAAGCAAAAATGATTTATTAAATAGAAGTTGGTATTACAAAATAAAAAATGCGAAAGATCGATTAACTATTAACAAAGGGGGATAATAGTAATGGCAGACAATGAAGCAATATTGCTTAAAAAAGAAGACGACGAAGAGCTAAAACCCATTTTGGGCGAAATAAAAAAACAAAATATTGCTTATAGATTTGTTAAAAGATTAGTGGACATAATAGGTGGGCTAGTAGGAATAGTAATACTTATACCTATGTCATTAATAATTTGGATGGTTGAAGTATTAAAAAAGGAAAATGATGGACCATTGTTTTATAAGCAGGTAAGAGTAGGAAAAAACGGAAAAAGCTTTAAAGTATACAAATATAGATCAATGTGTGTAAATGCTGATGAAAAGTTAAAAGAATACTTGAAAGAAAATGACAAGGCAAGAAAAGAATTTAAAAAGTATCATAAATTAAAATGTGACCCAAGAATTACAAAAGTGGGAAAGGTGTTAAGAGCTACAAGCTTAGATGAATTTCCACAGCTTATAAATGTACTTAAAGGTGATATGAGCTTGGTTGGGCCAAGACCTGTTACAGATGAGGAAGTTGAAGCTTATGGTAATTTTAAACAAAAGTTCTTAAGTGTTAAACCTGGACTAACTGGATACTGGCAAGTTAATGGCAGAAGTAATACAGAATATGATGACAGAGTAAAAATGGAATTATATTATGTAGACAATGCGTCACTTATTTTAGATTTAAAAATATTATTAAAGACATTAATTGTCGTAATAAAAAAAGAAGGAGCATGCTAGATTTATTAACTTTTTCTATATAGCATATAAAATATATTTGAGATTAGGAGTAGACATGGAACAAGACATAAAAATTATTGTTGCAACACATAAAAAATATCAAATGCCTGATGATGATTTGTATGTACCTTTACAAGTAGGCGCTGAAGGAAAAGAAAATTTGGGATATGAGGTAGATAATAAAGGCGATAATATTTCAAGTAAAAATCCATATTTTTGCGAACTCACAGGATTATATTGGGCTTGGAAAAATTTTAATGCAGAATGTATAGGACTTGTTCATTATCGAAGATATTTTACATTAGCCAAAAAAGTCCCTAAAGAAAAAAATGAAAAATTTAGAAAAGTTTTAAACAAAAATGAAGTAAAAAAATATTTTAAAGAAACAGATGTTATTTTACCTAAAAAAAGAAAATATTTTATTGAAAATTTATATGATCATTATAAGCATACAATGTATGTTGAGCCTCTTGATGAAACAAGAAGAGTTATAGAAGAAAAATATCCAGAATATCTGGAAGAATTCGATAAATTGCATAAAAGAACCTCAGCGCATATGTTTAATATGTTTATAATGAAAAAGAATATTTTAGATGAATATTGCAAGTGGTTATTTGATATTCTATTCGAATTAGAAAAAAGAATTGATTCTAATAAATACGATGCTTTTCACGCTAGATTTTATGGAAGAGTGTCAGAATTGCTCTTAGATGTTTGGATAGAAACAAATAAAATAAATTATAAAGAAATAAAAGTTATGGATATGGAAAAAATTAATTGGTGGAAGAAAGGAAAAAGCTTTTTAAATGCAAAATTTTTTGGAAAAAAATATGAAAAAAGTTTCTGAAAGTTGTAAGAAAAAACAAAATGAACCTATTAGAGTGCTACAAGTTGGAATGCATGATAAAATTGGCGGAGTAGAGACTTTCTTAATGAATTATTACAGAAAAATGGATAGAAATAAAGTTCAGTTTGATTTTATTAATATGTTTGAACATTTATGCTTTGAAGACGAAATAAAAAAAATGGGAGGAATGATATATAAAGTTCCAAATGTGAAAAAAAAACCATTTAAATATTATAAAGAATTAAGAAAAATAATAAGATTAAATAATTATAAAATTATACATATTAATATGTTATCTATGGCCAATATTCTTCCAATTATTGCAGCACATAAGGAAGGAGTTAAACATATAATACTTCATTCTCATAATTCTGGAACACCTAAAGGAATATTAAGAAAAATACTTGATAAAATGAATAAAAAAATTGCAATAAAATATGCTAATCATTATTTCGCATGTTCAACTCTTGCAGGAAAATGGTTATATGGAAATGAAACACATTTTGAAGTTATTAATAATGCAATAGATGTAAATAAATTTAAATTTGACGAGAACAAAAGAAAAAATATGCGTAGACATTTGAATCTAGAAGATAAATTTGTAATAGGACATGTTGGAAGATTTTGTGAGCAAAAAAATCATAAATTTTTAATTGAAATTTTAAGGAAATATTTAATACTAAATCCAAAAACAATTTTGCTTACTATAGGTGAAGGAGAATTGAAAAACGAAATAAAAAGTAAAGCTTTAAGTTATAATTTACAGGATAATATCATATTTATGGACCCAATAGACAATGTAAATGATTATCTTCAAGCAATGGATGTCTTTGTATTACCTTCTTTATTTGAAGGTTTGCCTGTAGTTGCTGTTGAGGCAGAAGCCAATGGTTTAACTGTTATTACATCAAATACAGTTTCAAAAGAATTGCCTATAAAAGAATTAAGCGTATATTGTGATTTGAATTATATAGATGAATGGTGTAAAAAAATTCAGAATAATATTGTTAGAAGAATGGACAGAACGGATGACATAACAAATGCCAACTATAATATTGAGGTTGAAGCAAAGAAATTGACAAATATGTATATAAAAATGTTATTGTAGGGAGAAAAATTATATGGTTGTTTATCTAATAATGTTGTCTTTATCTTTAATTTTTACAGCTATAGGAACAAAAATTAAAAATAGAAATTTAAGTATAGTAATGTATGTACTTGCCTCATTACCTTTTTTTATTGTTTCCGCAATAAGATATGATGTAGGAACAGATTATAATTATAGATATGTAGGAGATTTTAATAAAATTGCTAATGGTTTAACTGTTGATAATTTAGAAATAGGTTTTGTAATATTAATTAAATTTTCCTTATTGTTTACTACAAATAGTCAATGGCTATTTGTAATTACATCTGCGTTAATTACATTTTTTATAATGTTTACAATATTTAAATATTCAAAAATCCCAATAGTAAGTATTGCAATATTCTTTTTTGGAGGATTTTTTTTCCAGTCCCTAAATATGATAAGGCAATTTTTAGCAATGTCTATAATATTGTTTGGGTATAAATATTTGCTTGAAAGAAAAAAAGTGCCTTTATTTTTGTTAAGTTTAGTAATAGCATTTTTTATTCATAGTTCCTCTATTGTTATGATTGTAATTTTATTATTAAAAAATAGATATATAATGAAACCTTTTGTTATTCTTCCTATAATTGCTGTGATTTTTTTATTTAAAGATGATATAATAAGATTAATTTCAATTGTTGTCGAAAATACGAGATTTAATGTATATTTGGTTGGATTATATGCAAAAGGTGAGATTTCTTATTTTAATATAATAACAAACTTGGCAATATATTTTTATATGAATTTATGCTATAAAATAAAGAAAAAGAATGGTCAAATTGTGATGGAAGACAAATTATTTTTAAATATTCAAGCATTAGCTACGATTTGTATGTGTATGACTATATTACATATGCTTTTTGCTAGAATAGCCTATTACTTTATAATTTTTCAGATAATTTCAATACCATATTTTATAGGAACAACTGAAATTAGAGAAATACACATAGGTAAAAAATGGACTAAAAGAATTATTTGTGCTTTAATTTTAATATGTTTTATATTAACCTTTAGCTATACAAATGTGTTAAATAATGATAATAAACCATTGCCATATAAAACAATTTTTAATAAAGAAAAGGAGTTTATGTAATAATGAATAATAGTTTGATAACGATTATTATACCAGTATATAACATTGAAAAATATTTAAGAAAATGTATAGAAAGTGTAATAGAACAAACTTATAAAAATATTGAAATTATATTGGTTGATGATGGTTCTATGGACAATAGCGGAGAAATCTGTGATCAATATAAAGAAAAAGATTCTAGAATATTAGTTATACATAAAAGAAATGGGGGATTGTCAGATGCAAGAAATTCAGCAATAGATATAGCCAAAGGAAAATATTTGTTTTTTTTAGATGGTGATGATTATATAGAAAAAGACTCTATCGAATACTTGTATAATATTATAACGAAGTATAAGTGTCAAATTGCTATTGCACAAACTCAACTTGTTTGGGATGGGAAAGAAAAGATTAAAAGAAATAAAGACAATTGTAAAAGAGAAGAAAAAATCAAGTTGTATAATAATGAAAGTGCACTTGAAGCAATGCTATATAATACAGAATTTACAAATAACGCTTGTAATAAATTATATGATACTAAATTATTTACAAATATTCGATATCCTATAGGGATGTTATATGAGGATTTAGCAACTACTTATAAATTAATAAGTCTGGCAAAAAAAATTGTTTTGAGTTCGAGAATAACATATAATTATTTGGTTGATAGAAATACAAGCATTATGAATAGTAGCTATAATTCAAAAAGAATGCAATCATTAATATTTACAAACGAAATTATAAGTTTTGTTAAAGAAAAATACCCCAGTATAGAATTAGCAGCAATTTCGAGAATGTATATGGAATGTTTATTTATATTATTAAAATTACCTTATAAAAAGAAATATAGTAATGATAATAAAATAGTTCATAATTTTTTAAAAAAATACAGATGGAAAGTTATTAAAAATAAGAAATTGCCAATTAAACAAAAGTTACTTTGTATAGTAGCTATTGGTGGAAGAGTACCATTAAGAATTGTATGGGATTGTAAAGAAAAAATTAAAAGGATGAAATAATATGAATGAAGTGATTTCGGTAATAGTTCCTGTTTACAATGTAGAAAATTACATTGAGAAATGTATAAAAAGTATTTTAAATCAAACTTACAGTAATTTAGAAATAATTTTAATAGATGATGGCTCAAAAGATAGTTCGGGTAAAATTTGTGATACTTATGCAAAAATAGATAATAGAATAAAAGTAATTCATAAGAAAAATGAGGGGCAATCTATAGCAAGAAATGTGGGCCTAAAAATTGCAAAAGGTAAATTTATTGGATTTGTTGATAGTGATGACTATATAGATGATAATATGTTTGAAAAGTTGTATAAAGCCATAATAGATAATAAAGCAGATATATCTGTGGGTGATATAATGCACATAAAAGGGAAGAAAAATATAAAATTAGAAGAACACAAATTATTAGAAGTTTATGATAGAATAGGTGCTATAAAACAATTATTATGTAATTACATTACTAATTATGTATATAATAAATTGTATAAAAGGGAAATTTGGAGTAAAATAAAATTTCCAAAGGGTAAGTTAATGGAAGATATGGATGTAATGTATCGCCTTTTTGAAAAAGCTAATAAAATTGTTTGTACGAATGAAGCTAAATATTATTATGTATGGAGAAATAATAGTTCAATAGCTAAAATCGATAAAAACATAACTTGTAATTTAAAAGATATTGTCAATAGACGATATGAATATTTAAAAAGCAATGAACCAGAGTTAATTGACCTTCTCAATATAGATAAGATGATTAATATAATACAATATCATTATAATTTGTCATATGCAGAAGAAAGAGAAGAATATTTTAGTAAAGAATATTCGAAAGAATATAATTTCTTTCTAAAAAATTTTAAGAAGTATAAAGATAAAATTTTAAGTGAAGGAAATTTTAGAAAAAAACTAGAAATAATTATGTTATTTAAAAATAGAAAAATTTATTATGATTATACGATAATGAAAAAGAAAATGAAAAAAATTTTTAAGAGGTAAAAGAAATGATTAAAGTTTCTGTTATTATTCCAGTATATAATTGCGAAAAATACATTTCGCGTGCAATCGAATCAGTACTATCTCAAACCTTGAAAGATATTGAAATTATATTAATAGATGATGGCTCAAATGATGATAGTGTTAAAATTTGTGATGAATATGCAAAAAAAAAGGATAATATTAAAGTTTTGCATAAAAAAAATGAAGGAGCTGGTATGGCTAGAAATGATGGCTTAAAAATGGCTGAAGGGGAATTTGTTGCTTTTTTAGATAGTGATGATTATTTAGATTCTTGTATGTATGAAGTTCTATATAATAAAGCTATTAAAGAAAAGGCTCAAGCATGTTTTTGTGGTAATAATAAAGTAATAGATGGAAATATTATTGCAGATGGTAATATAAAAGATAGAGTATTTGACCGAAAAAAAATATTGAAAAAAACAATACCATATGTATTAGATGGAGAAAAAAAGACAATTGAAGGAGCTATTGCAGTTTGGCATGGTATATATAGTTTGAAGTTAATTAAAAAGTATAAATTATCCTTTTTAAATGAGAGAGTCTTTATGTCCGAAGATACAATTTTTAACTTGGAATTTTTTGGATATGCATATAGAATTGTTTTTGTAAAAGAAAATTTACATTACCAATGTATTATTCCAAAATCACTTTCAAGAGATTATAGTAATTATTCACTAAAACCTATAAGAGCATTTTATTATTATATTTTGCAATATATAAATTCTCATAAGGATATTGACCAAGAAATTTGTTTAAATATTCTTAGAAAAAGATGCTTATGTCAATATAAGATTGAATTACTTAAGAAAGCAAAAAGTAAAGAAAAAATACAGAGCATTAATAAAGCCGTTGAAGAATTATTAAATGATAAACTATTACAAGATATATTAAAACATAAAAAGTCTTTTATACACTTCTTAAATATAAAGGATAAAATATTTTTGTTTGCCTGCGAAAATGATAAGTTTATGATATTTATGATTAAGCTAATTAAATTTAAAAATTAAAACGCACTATTATAGAAGTAGGAAAGGTAGAAGAAAAAATGAAAAATATAGCTATATTAACAATCAATGATAATTTAAATATTGGAAATAGATTGCAAAATTATGCTACCCAAGTTTTTTTAGAAAGTTTGGGATACAATGTAGTAACTATACAAAATTTAAAAAATTACTATAATGGAAATTATAAATATATATTAATAAAAAAAATAAAAAATTTAATAAAAAGAATTTCTATTAATAAAGTATATAAAAGATATACTAATTTTATAAAGTTTAATAAAAATATTAATTGGTCAAAATATTTTATAGATTCAGCTCATATTCCAAATGATTTGAATGATAAATATGACTATTTTATTATAGGAAGTGATCAAGTATGGAATTATAGATTTGAAAGAGCAACTAATATTGATTTTTTAACTTTTGCAGATAAGGGAAAAAGAATATCTTTTTCAGCAAGTTTTGGAGTAAGTGAAATTCCGAAAGAATTAAAAGAATATTACTCTAGAAATTTGAAAGAAATGTATAAAATTTCTGTTAGAGAAGAAAGAGGAAAGGAAATTATTCAAGAACTTACTAATAGAAGAGATGTGGTAGTTCTATTGGATCCGACTATGCTAATACCAGTAGAAAGTTGGGAAAATGTAATGAAAAAGCCTAAAATATTAAATTACATACATGGGAAAAAATATATTTTAAATTACTTTTTGGGGGAATTATCTGAAAGTAGAAGAAAAGAAATAGAAAGAATTGCAAGAAAAAATGACTGCGAAATTATTAATATTATGGATAAAAATGATCCTTTTTATATATATGGACCAAGTGAATTTTTGTATTTAGAAAAGAATGCATATCTTGTTTGCACAGATTCATTTCACTCAGCAGTATTTGCAATATTATTTAATAGACCATTTGTTGTATTTGATAGAGAAGATTCAAATGCAAAGATGAATTCAAGATTAGATACTTTGTTAAGCAAATTTGGACTAAAAGAAAGATGGATAAAAGATAAAATAGATGATTCTCTGCTTTATTCAAATTATAATATAGAAAAAGTGATAGAGATAGAAAAAAATAAAGCCAAAAAATTTATTAGAGAAGCCATACAGTAAGTTATATCCTAGTATGAAATTATGATAAAGAATTATATTTATTGTTTAAATTAGAATTTGTGCTGTATAAAAAATATTATTTATATAGGAGAAAGATTATGAAATATGATTATTTAATAGTAGGTTCAGGATTATTTGGAGCAATATTTGCTTATGAGGCGAATAAAAAAGGAAAAAAATGTTTAGTTGTAGAAAAGCGTTCACATATCGGAGGTAACATTTATACAGAAAATATAGATGATATAAATGTTCACAAATATGGTGCACATATATTTCATACAAGTAACAAAGAGGTATGGGAGTACATAAATCAATTTGCAGAATTTAATAGATATACAAATTCACCAGTTGCAAGATATAAAGATGAATTATACAATATGCCTTTTAATATGAATACATTTAATAAATTATGGGGTGTTATTACTCCAGATGAGGCTAAAGCTAAAATTGAAGAAGAAAAGAAAGAAGCGGGAATAATAGAACCTAAAAATTTAGAGGAGCAAGCAATCAGCCTAGTTGGAAAAACAATTTATGAAAAGCTAGTAAAAGGGTATACTGAAAAGCAATGGGGGCAAAAAGCAACAGAACTACCATCCTTTATAATAAAAAGGTTACCAGTAAGATTTATTTATGATAATAACTATTTTAATGATGATTATCAAGGCATTCCAATAGGGGGTTATACACAAATAATAGAAAAAATGTTAGAGGGTATTGAAGTAAGACTAAATACAGATTATTTAGAGCATAAAGATGAATTAGAAAATATTGCAGATAAAATAGTTTACACTGGTCAAATAGATAAATATTATGGCTATTGTTTTGGAGAGTTAGAATATAGAAGCTTAAGATTCGAAACAGAAGAATTTGATAAAGATAATTATCAAGGAAATGCAGTAGTAAACTATACAGAGTATGAAGTTTCTTATACAAGAATAATCGAACATAAGCATTTTGAAAAAATAAAGAATCATAGAAAAACTATCATTACTAGAGAATATCCAGATAAATGGGACAAGACTAAAGAACCATATTACCCAATAAATAATGAAAGAAATAATCAATTATATGCAAAATATAATGAATTGGCAGATAAAGATAATAAGGTTATTTTTGGAGGAAGACTAGGTCAATATAAATATTATGATATGGATAAAGTAATAAATTCAGCTTTAGAATGTGTTAAACAAGAATTGAAATAATATAAAAGCAGGAGTTGAATTAGAAGTGAAAAAAATAGAAATATTAACTATAAATGATATACATAATTATGGTAACAGATTACAAAATTATGCAACACAAGAATTTATTAATGAAAATGGATTCAGCGCTGAAACAATAAAAAATCTTGAAAATAAAAAAATGTAAAGTTAAAAAGATTTATAAAGTTTTTTATTCAACATAAAAGATATAAAAAAGAAAGTATATTTATAAAATTTGATAGGGAAAATATAAATTTTTCTAAATTTAAAGTTTCACCTAGAAAAGTAAACGAGAATTTAAATAATAAGTATGATTTATTTGTAACAGGTAGTGATTAGGTTTGGAACCTAACTTTCGACAGAATGTCAGATATTGACTACTTGGATTTGGGCAAATTGGAAACATTATTAAATAAATTTGGAATTAAAAATAGATGGTTTAATGATAAAATTGATAACAATTTTCTTAAATCTGATTCTAAAATAAATAATATTATAGAAGAAGAAAGAAAAAAGGCAAAGAATTTATAAATAATGTTATTATATAAGGAGATAATTATAATGAAAATATTACTAATCGGAGGAACAGGAATATTAAGTACAGATATTGTAAATGAGTGTTTGAAAAGAAAATATGAAGTTTATATTTTTAATAGAGGACATAATAATTCCGAAATTGATAAAAGTGTAAAGATTATTATAGGTGATATACGAGATAAAGAAGATGTCATTTATAAGTTTAAAAACTATCATTTTGATGTAATTATAGATTTTTTATCTTATACAGAACGTCAATTAAAGCAAAATTTAGAAATTTTTGATGGAAAATGTAAACAATATATATTTATTTCATCTGCAACAGTTTATAGAAAGACAAAAAAAGGTGAGAAAATTACTGAAAATACCGAAGTGGAAAATAATCAATGGAGCTATTCGTCAAATAAAATAAAATGTGAAGAGTTATTAGCAGATAATTATAAAATAACAAGGCAAGATTATACAATTGTCAGACCTTACGTGACATATAGTAAAAAGAGAATTCCTTTTGCTGTTATTCCGGGAAGACAGTGGACTTTAGCGAATAGAATCCTTAATGATAAACCAGTATTGTTATGGGATGATGGTAAAGCTAGATGTACTCTGACACAAACAAAAGAGTTTGCGATTGGAATGGTGGGCTTATTTTTAAATAAAAATGCATATGAAGAGGTATTTAATATTACAACGAATGATAGTCTTACTTGGAAAGAAGCATTAATAGATATAGCAAATGCTCTAGGTAAAGAAGTAATAATAGCCAATATTCCAACTTCTTTTATAATTAAAGAGTTAAAAGAATACAAAGGTGTATTGCTAGGAGATAAAGGATTAGATAGAGAATTTGACAATGCAAAAATTAGAAAAGTTGTTCCAGAGTTTAATCCTAAAATAAAATTTGAAGAAGGAATAAAGGAAACAATTAACTATTATGAATCTAATCCAAAAGCAAGAAAAGTGGACTATATCTGGGATGGTAGAATAGATGCAACTATAGAAAAATACTACAAAAAAAATAAGATGAAATATGATAAAAACAAACTATCAGCAAAAGGGTATAAATATAAATTAAACAGTATAGATAAACTTTATTATTATATTGGTAGAAACAAAATAATGTATATACTATATAAACTAATTAGAAAGGTATAAAAAAATGATTGAAATTAAAGAAAAAAAAGAATGCACAGGTTGTTTTGTCTGTTATAACATTTGCCCTAAAAATGCTATAAAAATGGAGGAAGATAAAGAGGGATTTAAATATCCAAATGTTGATAAAAGTAAATGTATTAATTGTGGACTATGTACAAAAGTCTGCCCAGTAATTAATAATAAGATAGTTAATGAGAAAAAAGAGAAACCAATTATATATGCAGCTTGGTCAAAACAACAGACTGTAAGACTTGACAGCACTTCAGGTGGTATATTTTCTGAATTGGCAAATCACTTTTATTCTAATGATGGATTTGTATGTGGTGCAATATTCAATGATAATAATTTAGTTGAACATATTTTGTCTTCAGATGTTAAAGATATAGATAAAATTAGAAGTTCAAAATATTTACAAAGCGACATTAATGATATTTATAAAAAAATAAAAGAAAAATTAGAGCAAAATAAATTAGTGTTAATATGTGGAAGTCCTTGTCAGATTGCTGGATTATATAATTTTTTAGGAAAAGAATATAATACATTATATACATGTGATTTCATATGTAGGGGAATGAATTCTCCTAAAATATTTAAAGGATATATTAAATCATTGGAGGATAAATATAAATCTAAAGTTAAAAAGATAAAGTTTAAAAACAAAATACATGGTTGGCATAATTTTTCTACAAGAATAGATTTTGAAAATGGAAAAACTTACATTGGCGGTAGATATGTAGACTCTTATATGTTAGGATATTTAAAATATAACGCTTTTATGAGACCTTCATGTTATGATTGTAAATTTAAAGGATTACCTAAAAAATCAGATATTACATTAGCTGATTTTTGGGGAATAGAGAATATAAACCCTAAATTAGATAATAATCAAGGTACTTCAATGGTGATGATAAATTCTAAAAAGGGAATGGATTTATTTAATAAGATAAAAGAAAGTATAGATTATGAACAAATTTTATCAAATGAAGTTTTTGAACAAAATGTTTGTAATTCAACATCTCCAGAGTTGACAGAAGCAAGAAAAAAAGTATTTGAAAATATTGATTTAATGACATATGATGAATTAAAAAATAATTTTTTTCCAGCTCCTAATAAAATAGAACAAATAAAAATATTTTTAAAAAACAATAAGATTGCTTTTAAAATTAAGAAAGTTTTAGGAAAATAGTTAATATTAATAAAATATATAATAAAAGAATAAATAACATATGGGAGGTAAGCAAATGAAAATAGGGGATATTTCGATTATAAAGACGATTAAAATGAGATTAAAAGGGCTACATATTAATTGTCATAGATATGCAAGAATTGTTATTAATAAAACAGCTAAAATAGAATGTAAAGGAAAATTGATTATAGGAAATAAAGAAAATCAAAAGTCTAGGCAAGAAACAAGATTGAGTATGGGAAAAAATTCAAATTTAAAAGTACAAGGAAATTTTTCAATTGGTTTTGGCTCAGACATAAGAATATTTGATAATGCTAAGCTTGAATTAGGCAGTGGATATCTTAATGGGTTTGTGCAAATTGTATGTGCTGGAAATATAAAAATAGGTAACGATGTTGCTATAGCTAGAGATGTAATAATTCGTGATACTGACGCACATGAAATTTTAAATGGTAAACATAAAAAAACAAAGCAAGTAATTATAGGAAACCATGTATGGATTGGAACAAGAGCTATAATTATGAAAGGAGTAACAATAGGAGATGGAGCAATAATTGGTGCAGGAGCTGTTGTTACTAAAGATGTGCCAGCTAATTCTATTGTTGCAGGAGTACCAGCCAATATTATTAGAGAAAATATTAAGTGGGAATAAGATTCGAGGAGAAATATGGAAGAAAAAAGTAGAACTAAGAATTCAATCTTTAACGCGAGTTCAAATTTTATAGTTTATGTTATTAAAACTCTATTAAGTTTTGTAGTAAGAACAATATTTATAAAAGTTTTAGGAGAATTATATTTAGGCGTAAATGGCCTTTTATCAAATGTTCTTTCTATGTTATCATTAGCAGAGTTAGGGGTGAGCTCTGCAATAAGTTTTTGCTTATATAAACCTTTAGCAGAAAAAGACTACAGAAAAATAAGTGCAACAATGACATTCTTTAAAAAAGTGTATGCAGTTATAGGAATAATTGTAACTTTATTTGGAGTAATATTATATTTTTTCTTGGATGACATAATTAAGGAATATGACTCAATACCTCAACTTAATATAATATATATTTTATATTTAATAAATACAGTTTCAACATACTATACTGCATATAAGGAAATTTTAATAATTGCCGATCAAAAAGCGTATAAACTAACAAAAATAAATATTATATTTACAGTATTATTGTATTTTTCTCAAGCCATAGTTTTATTACTTTTTAAAAATTTTATAGTATACTTGGTTGTTCAATTTTTTGTACAAATAATGCAAAAAGTTGCAACGAATATTTATGTAAGCAAACAGTACAAAGAAATTAACTTTAACAGTAAAGAAAAACTAGAAAAGAATACTTTAGCTGTCATAAAGAAAAATGTTAAAGCAATGATGTTTCATAAAGTTGGTGATTACTGTATTAATGGAACTGATAATATTATAATTAGTAATATGATAAATGTTTCGACAGTAGGTTATTATTCAAATTATAATATGATTATTACCATGATAAATTCTATAATTACTATGATATATAATAACCTAACAGCTAGTTTTGGTAATTTATTAGTAAAAGAAGATAAAAATAAGAGTCTTGAAATTTTTAAGAAAATTGATTTTATTGCGTTTATAATGTATAGCTTTTGTGGAGTTATGTTTACATGCTTAGCAAGTAGATTTGTCGAAATTTGGGTTGGAGATAGATACGTTTTAGATACTTTAACAGTAATGTTAATATCTTTTAGTTTCTTCTTTACAGGAACAAGAGTGGCATGTACAACGGTCAGAAATGCGGCAGGTTTATACAATGAAGATAAATGGGTGCCACTTGGTCAATCTATTATAAATATAATATTTTCTGTTTTGCTAGCAAAGTATATAGGTTTAAATGGTGTAATTGTTGGTACTATTATTAGTAGTATTTTACCTAATTTTTATAGAATATATATACTTTATAAAAATATATTTAAAGAAAAATATTCTAATTACTTTAAGAAATATTATTTACCATATTTAGTTTTTTTTGTGATAGTAATGGTTATAATATATTATATTTGTAATATAGTAAGTATTAGAGGAATATCTGGCTTTATATTGGTATTTTTAATAGCATTAATATTATACACTTTAGCAGTAGTTTTGTGCTTTAGCAGATATAGTGAATTTGTGTATTTAAAAGGTTTCTTGGTAAAGTTAAAAGAAAAAATTATTAAAAGGAGAAATTAAATGGAAAAAGATTTGGTAAGCATTATAACTCCTTGCTATAATGGAGAAAGCTATCTTGAAAAATATTTTAATTCACTTTTAAATCAAACGTATAAAAAAATAGAAATAATTTTTATAAATGATGGTTCAAGTGATAACACAGAAGTTATAGCAAAAAAATTTGGACAAAAATTAAACAATAAAGGATACAAATTTATTTACATATATCAAAAAAACGCTGGACAAGCTGTAGCATTAAACAAAGGATTGAAAATATTTAAAGGTGAATATCTTACGTGGCCTGATGCTGATGACATTTTGTATAAAGATTCTATTGAAAAAAAGGTTGGATTTTTAAAGGAAAAACAAAATTATGATTTGGTCAGAACGGCAGTAAATATTGTAGATTTTAAAACAGGGAAAAAAATAGGTGAATTTAAATTGTCTCATGCAAAAGAAGATATCTTTGAAGATTTAATATTTGGAAAAGATGTATTCTATGCTCCTGTGTCATATATGATAAGAGCCGAAAAATTTTTGGAGGTTAACCCAACGCGAAAGATATTTGAAACTAGATTTGGACAAAATTGGCAAGTTTTATTGCCAGTTAGCTATAACGCAAAATGTGGATATATTGATGAAAAATTATGTGAATATATAGTTAGAAATGATAGTCATTCAAGGACAAAGTCAAAATCAATAGAAGAAGAAGAAGATAAAGCTAAAAAACATATTGAGATATTAGAAAATGTTTTAAAGCCTATGGGTTTATTTGAGAAGTATAAAAACAGAATTTATGAGAAGTATGCTAAAATCTTATTAAGACAGGCTTTTTTATTTGATAATTATAAATTTGCTGAAAAGTCAATGAAAATAATAAAAAAATATGATAAACCTAACTTTAAAGATTATTTATATTATTATGCTGTAAAGTATCCTATAGTAGGCTCAATCATCAAAATAATAAAAAATAAAAATAGAGTGGACACATAATTAATTATTCTACAATTTAAACCTATAATTAAAATAACAAGTACACTCATACACCATGCATTTTAAAGAGGGAATTCACATCAAGTGCGTTCCCTCTAATCTTTACAACAACCCCGTCATATACACTGGCAAATTATGCTTTGAAGTTATATTGCTATTAGATATTAAACAACATGTTTGCACGAAATCAAAAATAATAAACAGCCTAATTTGCACGAAATCAAAAATAACAAACAGCCTAATTTGCACGAAATCAAAAATAATAAACAGCCTAATTTGCACGAAATCAAAAATAACAAACAGCCTAATTTGCACGAAATCAAGAATAACAAATAGCTTATTTTGCACGAAATCAAGAATAATGAAATTTGTAAAAAAAGAAACATTTATGTATTGATTATGAAATTTTTGTATGCTACAATATTAATGTCAAATTTGTACAAAAGAAACGAACTAATAAATGGAGGAAAAATGGAAGAAGAGATAAACTTAAAAGATATATTCGATATGTTTTGGGATAGAAAAATAGGAATAATTATAATAATACTTTTATGTATAGTGGCTGGTTATGTTTACACAACATTTTTTGTAAGCCCACTTTATAAGGCCACATCAACAGCAATTTTAACAAGTAATACTGAAAGTAATGAAGAGGAAAACGCTGGAGTTACACAAACTGAGGTAACATTAAATAATTCACTTTTGTCTACATATAGAGAAATAGCCACGAGTGATTCAGTAGTGAGCAAAGTAATAAGTAACCTAGGATTAAATATTTCAGATGATGCACTTAAAAGTCAAATAACTGTTACGTCTGCAACTAATTCACAAGTAATTCAAATTACAGTTGAAAATTCAAATGCGGAGTTAGCAGCAAAAATTGCAAATGAAATAAGGAAAGTATTTACAGATAGAGTTGCTGAGCTTTATGATATGCAAAATATTAAACCTCTTGATGATGCAAAGGTGCCAACTTCTCCAAGCAACATAAATCATACTAAAGATATTGTTATGTTTGCTGCAATTGGAGTTGTACTTGCAGTAGTTTATGCAGTTATTGCAAATTTGCTTGATAATACTGTAAAGAGCAGCAGTGACATTGAAAAGGCTACAGGCTTAAATGTTATTGCTGAAATACCAGTTTATGAATTTACTCAAGGGAGGAGAAAATAAATGAAAAAGGAAATTATAACTCAATCTGATCCAAAGTCTCCTATATCTGAAGTTTTTAGAGCTCTAAGAACAAATTTGCAATTTATGAATAGAGCAGCAGAGTGCCAAACATTGTTAATTACAAGTACAGTGCAAGCCGAAGGCAAAAGTTGGATTTCTGCTAACCTAGCAACTACATTTGCTCAAACTGGTACAAAAACTTTGATTATAGATGCAGATATGCGTAAACCAAGGCAACATAAAATATACCAAATTCCTAATGTTCCTGGTTTTTCTAATTATTTATC
>ERZ1643246.2040-NODE-2040-length-20315-cov-9.257947_pt1 | contig 20315 bp, 18 predicted proteins | sample MGYA00579265_ERZ1643246 | MGnify/ENA primary metagenome ERZ1643246 (study PRJEB29033, sample SAMEA4952261) | chicken gut metagenome | biome: Broiler Chicken; feature: Gastrointestinal Tract; material: Caecum | place: Ireland | collected 2018 | study: Broiler...
GTGGTTTCACAGGTCCTATGTACCTCCGCCACTCTGAATAAGAGAAAAGCATATAAAATTTTCCGTGCTACGCTACTAACTTACATCCTTTGCACGCCGCCGTCAAGTATAACTTTCCCCCATTAGGACACTGAAGGAAAATTGTCCAAAAAACTGCCCCGCTTTTTCAGACAGGGCAGTTTCGGATCCTTATATAAAAAATACCGTCATCTTTCTTCCCGGAAATAGGACAGTCCCAGACTGGCCGGCGGCTGATTTTCCTTCTTTTTCCGGAAGCTGGCCACAATCAGCACAAGAATAGTGACCACATAGGGAACCATCTGGATCAGATCCGTCATGTAGCTGGCCACATGGATGCCGAGAACATCCGGCAGGAACATATACAGCCAGTACAGCATGCCGAAGAGATAGGCGCCCCAGATGGCATTCAGCGGTTTCCAGGTGGTAAAAATAACCAGTGCCACAGCCAGCCAGCCCAAAGCCTCGATCTGGCTCGTGGTTGCCCAGATCCCCTGACTGTAATCCAGAACATAGTAAAGCCCGCCGATCCCGGAGATTCCGGCTCCGATGCAGGTGGCCAGATATTTATACCGGATTACCCGCACGCCCGCCGCGTCCGCGGTGCCCGGGTTTTCTCCCACGGCCCTGAGATTCAGACCTGTCCTGGTTTTCTTCAGGAACAGGTGCAGGATCACGGCCAGGAGGACGGCCGCGTAAACCAGAAATCCATAATTCAGAACGAGACGGCCGAAAACGCCGAAGGTCTGCGTAACTCCCGGAAGCTTTGCTGAAAACGCCGCATAGGTGGAAGGTACTGCCGAATAGGTGGCTCCGTCCAGAATCATTACTCCGAAGAAATTCGCAACTCCCTTTCCAAAGATCGTCAGGGCCAGGCCCGTGACATTCTGGTTCGCCCGGAGGGTGATGGTCAGAAAGCTGAAAATCAGTCCGCCCAGCATGGAGGCGGCAATGCAGGCTGTCAGCGCAATCAGAATGCACAGGGCCGGAACCGGATCCGGCGTTGCTGTCTCATAGAAATAAGCGCTGGCAAATCCGGCAAAACCTCCCAGGTACATGATGCCCGGAACGCCCAGATTCAGATTTCCGGATTTCTCCGTCATGGTTTCTCCCATGGCTCCGAACATGATAATCGTGCCGAAGGGTATGGCACGGAGGATCCATGCTATGAGGTTTTCCATATTACTTCACCTCCTTCTGCCGCTTTCCGCGGAATATCAGCCTGAAATTAATAAAGAACTCACTTCCCAGGATACAGAACAGAATCACTCCTGTGATTATATCTGAAGCGTAATCGTTAAGGCTGTAGGCGGAAGCGATCTCCGAAGCCCCTCTGGAAAGAAAGATCAGCAGGAAAGAAATCAGCGCCATATAGAAAGTGTTGAACTTGGCCAGCCAGGCCACAATAATGGCGGTAAAGCCCTGTCCTCCCGCTGTGTTGGTGGATATGGTCTGATCCCGTCCGGCCACAATCAGAAAACCGGCCAGACCGCATACCGCGCCGGAGATCAGCATCGTCCGGATGCGCACCCATTTCACGTTAATGCCCGCGTACCGCGCCGTATTCTCCGACTCGCCCACAACGCTGATCTCATAACCGTGCTTGGAATATTTCAGATACAGGAACATTAGAACGGTCAGAATGGCCACAACCAGAATGTTGATATTGTATCTCTGTCCCAGAAATGCCGGAAACCATCCGGCCTGGGTTCCCATATTTAATTTTCCGAGGCTGGACGCCTGTCCCCGCAGAATATTTACAATGCAGGCCACAATACTGGTTGCCACGTAATTCATCATCAGCGTAAACAGTGTTTCGTTGGTGCCCCATTTTGCCCGGAAATAGGCCGGAACAAATCCCCACACGGCGCCGGCCGCAATGCTGGTCACAAACATGACCAGGAACAGCACCGGGGTGGGCAGCGTATTGCCGCAGGCCACCATGACCAGCGCTGTGGCGAGTCCTCCCACCAGAACCTGGCCCTCCGCGCCGATATTCCAGAACCGCATCTTGAAGGCGGGGGCCAGGGCAATCCCGATGCACAGAAGGGTCACCAGATCACGCATGGCCCAGGAAAAACGGACACCATTCCCGAACGTTCCTCCGAACATAACCTGGTAAACAGACAGGGGATTCAGACCCGTTACAGAATATATAAATATGGCATCGATGACCAGCGCCAGAAGGATCGCGATCACCCGCACCAGAACCTTGCTGCGGAGAGGCGCTCCGTCCCGCTTGACGATCCGTACAAGGGGCTCTCTTACCTCTGTTCTTGCCTGGCTCATGCTTCTCCACCTCCCTTCTTCAGGTTTGTCATCAGGAGGCCCACCTGCTCTTTTGTAGCGGCTCTTCCGTCCAGCATCCCGTTTTCTTTTCCTCCGCAGAGAACCAGGATCCTGTCGCACAGATCCAGAAGCACATCCAGATCCTCGCCCACATAGATGACAGCAACGCCTCTCTCTTTCTGTTCGTTCAAAAGGTTATAAATTGTATAGGACGTATTGATATCCAGACCGCGGACCGCGTAGGCAGTCATAAGCACCACCGGATTCGCCGCAATTTCGCGTCCCACCAGCACCTTCTGCACATTTCCGCCGGAAAGACGGGAAACAGGCGTATTGATTCCCGGCGTTACCACGCCCAGTTCTTCCTTCACTTTTTCAGCCAGCTCTCTCGGCCCCTTTCTGTCCGTCAGAAAAGAGTTTCCGCTGTCGTAGCTCTTCAGCATCATGTTGTCGGTCATGCCCATGGAACCTACCAGCCCCATTCCGAGACGGTCCTCCGGCACAAAGGAAAGATGAATCCCCGCATCCCGGATTTTTCTGGGCGTCATGCCCAGAAGCTGCATGGCGCCTCCCCGTCCTTCCGGATAATACTTGATGCTTCCGCCTTCTTCCACGGTCTGCAGCCCGGCAATGGCTTCCAGCAGTTCCTTCTGCCCGTTTCCGGATATCCCGGCAATTCCCAGAATTTCACCGCTGTATACATCAAAAGAAATATTGTCCAGCACTTTGATTCCCTCTCTGCTGGTAACGGAAAGATTCCGGATTTCCAGACGCTTCAGAGGATTCTCCGGTGTGCTTCTCCGGATATTCAGCTCCACCTTCTGCCCCACCATCATTTCCGTAAGCAGGCTCTCTGTGGCATCCTTCGTCTCCACGGTTCCCACGTATTCACCCTTGCGCAGGATCGCGACCCGGTTGGAAATCTCCATGACCTCCCTCAGCTTATGAGTGATCAGAACCACGGACTTGTTATCTTTTCTCATATTCCGCAGCACATCAAACAGTTTCTCCGTCTCCTGGGGTGTCAGCACTGCCGTGGGCTCATCCAGAATCAGAATATCCGCCCCCCGGAACAATGCCTTCACAATCTCCAGCGTCTGCTTCTGGGAAACGCTCATCTCATATATTTTCTGATCCAGATTCAGATCAAAATGATATTTGCGGCAGATCTCTCCCGCCTTTTTCCGAATTTCCTTCAGATCGTATTTCTGTCCCTTTTCCAGTCCCAGCGCAATATTTTCCACCGCTGTAAATACATCCACCAGCTTAAAATGCTGATGGATCATAGCGATTCCCAGGTCAAAGGCATCTTTGGGCGAACGGATCTCCGCGGGTTTTCCATTTACGAGAATTTCTCCCTCATCCGGATAATAGATTCCGGCAATCATATTCATGAGGGTTGTTTTTCCGCTTCCATTTTCCCCCAGAAGGGATAAAATTTCTCCTTTTCTAACTTCCAGGGAAACGTCCTTGTTTGCCGTTACCTTTTTTCCGAAGGTTTTGGTAATATGCCTGAGCTCGATGGCGTTTTCCATAGGAACGGGCCTCCTTCCTGTTTCTCTTTTGGTATTAGCTCAGAAAAGAGGGAAGCTCCCAGAGCTTCCCTCTGCTGTAAACGGATACCTTTATGGACTTACTGTGTTACGGCATCCTCCGTAATTCCGTCAATTCTTTCAGCAAAATACGGTGCGCTGCGGAGGGTTGACTCGGAAAAATAACCGTCCTGGATGGCTTCCAGAGTCTCTCCCTCATACGTATCCATATAGCTTAAATCTACCATGTCGCTGGTTACCTGCTGGCCGTTCACCGTGTAGGTGGAAGTATCGAATACATGGAGCGTGCCGTCCTTCAGCTGCTGCTCCACATCCGCCACATATTCAGCGGTTCCCTCCGCACAGGCGGGGCTCAGCTCTGTAATGCCCACCGCGTCATCGGCATAGCCTCTGGCCCAGTCTGTGTCGATCTGTCCGCCGTTCATGACAGTTTCAATCGCATAGGTATAGTACACGCTCCAGTTATTGGTGGCAGAGGTCAGCGCTGTATCGGGAGCCGCCTCCTGCATGTCCACGTTGTATCCCACGGAGAAGCAGAGATTTCCCTGCTGATACAGTTTCTCTGTAGCGGCCGGAGCTCCTGTGGAATCCGCGTGCTGTCCGATGATCACACAGCCGTTGGCCACCAGGGCCTCCGCGGCCGCGCCCTCTTTATCAATATCAAACCAGGAATTGGTATAATTTACTTCCATCACCACATTGGGCATTACGCTGCGGATTCCCAGGAAGAAGGCAGTATAGCCGGAAACCACCTCGGCGTAGTTATACGCGCCCACGTAGCCCACTTTAATATTTCCATCCGCGTCAAAGCTGTTGGGATGCTTCTCCGCTGTCAGTTCGCCGCTTTCCACCAGCTCCTGCAGCTTCAGCCCTGCCACAACGCCGGAGACGTAGCGGGCTTCATAAATATTTGTAAATGCGTTCTTAAAATTGTCCAGACCGCAGATGGCGGCAAAATCTCCTGTCATGGCTACAAACTGCACATCGGGATACTCCGCGGCCGCCTGCACCATATAGGTCTGATGTCCGTAGCTGTTGGAAATAATCAGATCACAGCCGGAGGCTACCAGGTCAACAGCTGCCTCATAGCACTGCTGCTCCTCCGGCACATTGTATTTCCAGATCACATTCTCTTCCTCTGTAAGTCCCAGATTTGAGATCGCTGCCTCAATTCCCTGGATGTGGGCCGCCGTGTAGGATTCCGCGTCATCTCCCAGCAGGATCACGCCGACTTTCACATCGCTGCTGCTGCCTGCCGCCTCCCCGCTTCCGGAAGCGGAGTCCCCGCCTGCGGAAGATCCGCAGCCGAACAGTCCCAGCGCCATTACGCCGGCCAGTGCGATACTGAGTACTTTCTTCTTCATAATGAACCTCCATCTGTGATAAATAGATATTCCCCCCGCATACCGCAAATATAAAGCACGTCAAGGCCCTTCCCGGCCTGACGTGACATTCTTGCCGCACACCATTTACTTATATGGCTAAGTATATAGCAAGGTTCAGGAGCTTGTCAAGCAAAAGCGCCTGCCGGGAAATCTCTTCCCGGCAGGCGCACGTCTTTTTCCTCTCAGCCTACACGCAGCTTAAATTTCTGAATTTCCTTTTCACTGGACACCCGCTCTATCTCCGCGCCCAGAGAACGAAGCTTCTCATCGAAATCCTCATAGCCCCGCTGGATATAAATGATATCGTCTACCACTGTAATGCCTTCACAGGCCAGGCCGGCAATAACAAGAGCGGCTCCGGCCCGGAGATCCGGAGCTGAAACTCTGGCCCCTGTAAGCTTCTCGATCCCGTCAATAATGGCGGTGTTGCCCTCCACTTTAATGCAGGCGCCCATGCGTGCCAGCTCATCCACATATTTAAAACGGTTCTCAAAAATACTCTCCGTGACAATGCTGGTTCCTCTGGCCAGCGCCAGCGTTACGCCGATCTGCGGCTGCATATCTGTGGGAAAACCCGGATAGGGCAGAGTTTTCACGTGGGTCCTCCCCAGCCGTTTCTTTGCAGAAACCCGAACCGCATCGTCAAATTCCTCCACATCGCAGCCGATCTCCTCCAGCTTGGCCGTCATGGCTTCCAGATGCTTGGGAATCACATTCTTTACCAGCACATCACCCCTGGTCGCGGCGGCGGCGAACATATAGGTTCCCGCCTCGATCATATCCGGCACGATGGAATATGCCGTCTTATGCAGGCTTTCCACACCGCGGATGCGGATTACATCCGTCCCCGCTCCCTTAATATTGGCTCCCATGCTGTTGAGAAAGTTTGCCGCGTCCACCACATGGGGCTCCCTGGCCGCGTTTTCAATAATTGTATTTCCCCTGGCCATGCAGGCAGCCATCATAATATTGATGGTGGCCCCCACAGATACCATATCCAGAAAAATATGGGCGCCCCGGAGATTTTCCGCGGAAGCCACAATAGCTCCGTTGCGGATCGTCACATGGGCTCCAAGCGCGCGGAAGCCCTTCAGATGCTGGTCGATGGGGCGGCTTCCGATATTGCAGCCCCCCGGCAGAGGAACCTCCGCCTTTTTGTATTTTCCCAGCAGCGCTCCCAGCAGATAGTAGGATGCCCGGATCTTCTTGATAAATTCGTAATCCACACTTACAGAACCAATGGTTGCCCCGCAGATTCTTACCGTGTGGCGGTCTATTCTTTCAACCTCTGCCCCTATGACAGAAATTGCTTCCAACAGTACATTGATGTCGCTTACGTCCGGCATATTATCGATCAGAACAGACTCATCTGTCATGATGGCCGCTGTCAGTATTGCCAATGCAGCGTTCTTGGCTCCCCCAATTTCCACCTCACCAACGAGAGGATTTCCTCCCTTGATCACATACTGTTCCATTTTCCACCTCAAAATTTTTAATCAGGAATACCGAGGCATTCCTTTTGCAGCGGGAGGTGTCTCCCCTCTGATGTTGCTGAATAACTTTTATTATATTAACCCATCTACCTGAATTTGTAAACAAAAATTAAGGATTTCTTTCAGTGTGGCCTCTATATCCCGGCCCTCCTCTTCTATTACAGCGTCTGCCCACTGCTCATACAGAGCCGTTCTCTCCTCATAAATATCCCGCAGTGTCTGCCCTTTTTTCAGCACGACACCCCGCCCCTTCAGGTTTCCCAGACGCCTTTTCAGCTGGTCGTAGGGAAGCTTCAGATAAATAATCGTTCCCATCCTCCGGAAATGTTCCATGGCCTCTGTTCCGTATACAGCGCTTCCTCCGGTGGCAATCACAGCCCGCCTGGCCTGGATTCCCGCGTTTACCTGATTTTCAATGGCAAGAAATCCGTCCACGCCCTTTTCCTCAATAATTGTCCGCAGGAGCCTTCCCTCCTGCTGCTGAATCAGAAGATCGGAGTCTATAAACTGGTATCCAAGTTCCTTGGCCAGGATTACTCCTATGGTACTTTTTCCCACTCCCGGCATTCCGATCAAAATAATGCAGTCCCTGTTTTCTGTCCTTTCCATCGCTTTCTCCTGCTACGGCAAAAGATGGGCATGCCTTATCTGACATGCCCATCTGAATGTATTCTATGCTCTTTTCTTTAGCATACACCCTGTGCGATCATGGCGTCTACGACCTTCTGGAATCCCGCAATGTTTGCTCCCATTACGTAATTTCCTGCACAGCCGTACTCTTTGGCTGCCTCATCCATGTTATGGGTGATGTTGATCATGATCTGCTGCAGTTTGCTGTCAACCTCTTCAAAGCTCCAGCTGAGACGCTCGCTGTTCTGGCTCATCTCCAGCGCGGAGGTTGCCACACCGCCTGCATTGGCAGCTTTTCCGGGTGCGAAGATAACCTTGTGCTCCTGCAGATATGCGGTAGCTTCCAGCGTAGTGGGCATATTTGCTCCCTCGCAGACAGCCAGGACGCCGTTCTCCACCAGCATCTTGGCATCGTCCAGATGCAGCTCGTTCTGGGTTGCGCAGGGAAGCGCGATATCGCATTTGATGGCCCATACGCCTCTTCCCTCATGATACTCGGAATTAGGACGGTATTTCTTGTACTCGGTCAGTCTTGCGCGGTTTACCTCCTTGATCTCCTTCAGAGCAGCCACGTCAATGCCTTCCGGATCGTAAACCCATCCGGTGGAATCAGAGCAGGTTACAACCTTTGCTCCCAGCTGATGTGCCTTCTCAATGGCGTAGATGGCAACATTTCCGGAACCGGAAACGGTGCAGATCTTTCCGGCCAGATCAATGCCGTTCAGCTTCAGCAGTTCCTGGGTCAGATAAAGCAGTCCGTATCCGGTAGCCTCTGTTCTGGCCAGGGAGCCGCCGTAGGTCAGTCCCTTTCCGGTGAGAACGCCTTCGTAGGCATCGCGGATTCTCTTGTACTGTCCAAAGAGGAAGCCGATCTCTCTTCCGCCCACACCGATATCACCGGCCGGTACATCGGTGTCCGGTCCGATATGTCTCTGCAGCTCTGTCATGAAGCTCTGGCAGAAGGCCATCACCTCTCTGTCTGATTTTCCCTTGGGATCAAAATCAGAACCTCCTTTGCCGCCGCCGATGGGCAGACCGGTCAGTGAGTTTTTGAAAATCTGCTCGAATCCCAGGAATTTGATAATACCAAGGTTTACAGAAGGATGGAAACGCAGCCCTCCCTTGTAGGGGCCGATGGCACTGTTAAACTGTACACGGTAACCGGTGTTTACCTGAACCTGTCCCTGATCATCCACCCACGGAACACGGAACTTGATCTGGCGTTCCGGCTCAACCAGACGCTCCAGAATAGCCAGCTTTCTGTATTTCTCCTCATTTTTTTCAATCACGGGACGAAGAGACTCCAGAACTTCCTTTACAGCCTGATGAAATTCCGGTTCACTGGGGTTTTTAGCTACAACACGTTCGATGACTTCATCAACGTAAGACATTTTTGTTTCCTCCTTTGCTTACCTGAAAAATTTCATAATTTATACACTGTTGCATTATATCATGCGCCAGCACAATATGCAAGATTCATTTTTTCATCTTTCATTTTTCTGTTTTCTGCGCCGCACGCTGCATCCGAAGGTACCAAGCTTTTTTCCTAGACCAAAGTATTCTCCGTGGGAATATGCCAGCATTTTTACGTCTCCCAGATGGAATTTTCCCTTTCTGTCCATATACTTTTCGTCCGCGTGAACTGCCTCTACATTTGCAAGAAAAAGGTCGTGAGAACCCAAATGCTTCACTTCCACAACCCTGCATTCTATGCATACCGGTGCATTTTTAATCATCGGCGGCCTCACTTGGGAAGCGGGTTCCTTTACAAGCCCCAGTATATGGAATTTATCCACATCTCTCCCCGACTTTACTCCGCAGTAATCCACCGCATAGGCCATATCTTCCGTAGTCAGATTCAGGACAAATTCCCCTGTTTCCAGAATCATATGATGAGAAAATCTCTCCGGCCGCACGGAGATGGAGACCATGGGCGGATTGGTGCAGACAGTTCCTGCCCAGGCCACAGTAAATACATTGTCTCTCCCCTGGCCGTCCGTAACTGTCACCAGCACGGCCGGAAGAGGATACAGCATATTGCCGGCCTTCCACTTCTGTTTTGCCATATTCTTCTACCTCTGCTGCAGCGCGTTCATGAATGCGGGGATCAGCTGTTTTTTTCTGGACACAACTCCGGGCAGAATACAGCTCTTTTCCCCCGCCCGCACCGGAAATGCCCCTTCGATCAGTTCCTTTGCGTGTTCTCCGTAATACAGAAGTTCTGTAGATTCTTCTATAATATTGGTGAGCATGAAGAATACCATCTGGATTCCGTGCTTGCCGCACTCGCTCTTCAGATGGGGCGCCAGATTCTGCCGGATAGCCTTCAGCTCCTCCGCGTCCATGGAATTGATCTGGCCCACGCCGAAGGTAACATCCTCCATAATAAACTTCTTGAAATCCTGGTAAAAGATCTCCTCCGCCGACTTATCCCGGAGATTGCTGCCGGCCTGGAACATTTCCGCGGCAAACTCTTCAATATGGATTTCCGCGATCCCGGCCAGGGCTTCTGCGGCTGCCTTGTCCATGGGGGTGCAGGTGGGTGAGCGGAACATCAGGGTGTCCGAGATGATAGCTGCGCAGAGCAGCCCCGCAATGTTCTTCGGGATTTCCAGCTCCCTTTCCTGATAAATCTGATACATGATGGTTCCCGTACAGCCCACGGGCTGATTTCGGAACAGCACCGGCGCCATGGTTTCCAGATTTCCCAGACGGTGATGGTCGATAATCTCCAGAATATCCGCCTCGTCCACATTATCCACTGCCTGGGATTTCTCGTTGTGATCTACCAGAATCAGCTGCTTCCGGCGGTATCCGATCAGATTCCGCCGTGAGATGGTTCCGATATACTTTCCCTTTTTATTTAAAATGGGATAATCTCTGTGGCGGCTTTTTCTCACAATCTCTTTAATATTATCCACCATGTCGCTGGTATGGAAACAGATAATATTTTCTCTGGTCATCAGATACTTAATCGGAATAGACTGATTGATCAGTCTGGCGATGGTGTAGGTGTCGTGGGGTGTGCTGATGATGACGCAGCTCATCTCCTCCGCCAGTTTCTGAATGGTCCGGGTTACCTTTGCTCCCAGACCCACCACAATGCAGCTGGCATTCATCTCAATGGCACACAGCTGATCCTCCGCCCGGTTTCCCAGTATCACCAGATCATCCTCGTGTATATAATTCTCCATCGTATCTGGATGGAAAGCCCCGATAACCACCCGTCCCTTAACAAAATATCCATGTTCATTTCCGACAATGACAGAACCGTCCAGCGTTTCCGCTATGCTTCGGTACTGGGTTCTGGCCCGGGACATAACACTGCTGTCATAGGCGTCCATATAAGATTCCGCGATATCGCTGACCGTAATAATTCCCTCCAGATCATTTTCCTCCGTGGTAACAGGCAGCGTGACAACGTTCTGCTCCCGCATGGTTTCCCAGGCTCTCTTCACGGAAATACTTCCTCTGACGCCTGGCACTTCATGGATTTCTATCTCCCTCACCTGCGCTCCCGCGTCCGACAGATAGCCGGGAGCCCGCATTCCGAAGCGTTTCAGTACATATTCTGTCTCTTCATTGATCTGTCCGGCCCGTTTCGCCGAAAAAGTACCTTTTTCCGTCCGGTTCTTAATATCTGCGTAGGCAATGGCCGAACAGATAGAGTCAGTATCCGGATTTTTGTGTCCGATAATATAAACCTTGTTTTCTCTTTTCATAAATATCTGTTCTCCTGTTCTCCGGGCTTTTATTGTAATATAGCATTGATTTTTCTTTCGGTAAATAGTTTTCTGTGGTATACTGTAGGAAAATCGCTGTGCGCCCCCTGTTTTCATGCAGCCGGATCACAGCAGAAAATAATCAAACGAGGTGAAGAATATGTCAGATGAAAACATGAGCATGGACGATTTTTCAAAAGCTGTAGATGAATCCTTTGATACCTTTAAGGATGAAGATCAGGAAATCTGGGAAAAGATGAAACAGTATCGGGATGAGAAGACTGTTCTGACAGTAACCGTGGACGGCGTTGTCAACAAGGGCGTTATCTCCAATCAGGAGGGCATCCGCTGCTTTATCCCCGCATCCCGCCTGGCTCTGGGACATGTGGCGGACCTGAACGAATATCTTGGGAAAGAGATTCAGGTCCGTGTTACGGAAGTAGATCAGGAAAAGGGGCGTGTGATCCTGTCAGCCAGAGAGATTCTGAGAGAAAAGGCCGAAGAGGAGAAAAAGGCCCGCATCGCTTCTGTTGCAGTGGGAACCGTTATGGACGGAACCGTTGAAACCCTTCAGCCATACGGCGCATTTGTAAAGCTGGAGAACGGACTGTCCGGCCTGGTTCATGTCTCTCAGATTTCTCATACCCGCATCAAAGATCCTTCTGTTGTTCTGAAAGTGGGAGATGAGGTGAAAGTCAAGGTTATCGCTTTAAAGGACGGCAAGCTGAGCCTGTCCATCAAGGCGCTTGAGGACGACAGAGCCGCCCGGGAAGAGGATGAGCTCCGCAATGTGAAGCTTCCCAAATCCGAAGAACTGACCACCTCTCTGGGAGAACTGTTTAAAAATATCAAACTGTAAAAAAGAACACAGCAGCTGGAGGCTGTCGGCTGCCCCCGGATTCTGTTATCCGCGGCGGCTCTGAGAGGCTTCCAGCTTTTCTTTTTCTTTTCTATTCAGCTGCTTAATTTCCCATTCTCTGCGCATGGCCGCTTCTTTTGTCTCAAAGCTCTCATAATAGACCAGCCTTACCGGTCTTCGTCCCCGGGTATACTTTGCCCCCTTTCCGCTGTTGTGAGCCTCTATCCGGCGTTCCAGGTCTGTGGTCCATCCTGTATAATACGTATTATCTTTACACTTGACCATATATGTATAATTCATTTTCCGTACCTGTATGTACAGGAGCTGCCGGACGCAGCTCCAGGTCTTTTATAGGAAGCAATCGATATCCTGTACTTTACCCATAGGAAAATACTGCCTGTGAAAAACCTCGATTGCGTATTTTCGTTATGGTATTTTTTCTCTTCTATTATACTATACGCGGATATTTTTTTTCTGTTACTCTGCTGCTGGCGGCAGATACAGAGAGGGATCGATGGGATCGCCATCCTTCGTCATGGCAAAGTACAGGTTGCTTCCCTCATCCACATAATATTTTGTCGGACTGCCCACCGTTCCGATCACGGCGGAAGCCTCCACTCTCTGTCCGGGTTCCACAGTGACCTCTGCAAGCTGTCCGTAAACGGCCTGGTAGCCGTTCCCCATATCCATGGTCACCGTCAGCCCCGTCTCCTCATTGTTCTCCACCAGGAGAACCTGGCTGGCCGCCGCCGCCATTACCGGTGTTCCCGTCTCTGCTGCCATTACCATAGCCGGACTGCATTTGTATACATCCAGTGTGGGAAAATATACGGTATTTTCCATATTAAAAGGAATCAGGATTTCTCCCGTCGTTCCTTCCATGGGATATACCAGTACCGAACTCTCACTGAATTCCAGGGGTGTTTCCGCCGCAGTAACCGTCTCCTCTGTTTCCGGAACAGGGGTTGTCTCCGGTACAGGCTCCGCAGTGGGCGCAGGCTGACTCTCTGTTTCTTCCGGCATATCAGCCTCTGCCCGGCTGGTACTTACGTTCTCTGTTTTTTCTTCTGTTTCGTCCGGGATCTGCGCCATTTTCTCCATCTGCGCCTGACTGCTCTGATCCAGACGATAGGCATAAATTCCGGTTCCCACCACTGCGGCCAGGAGCAGGCCGGACACTGCCAGACGTATTTTTTTCTGCTTAGATTTCATACTCGTCACCTCGTTTGGTTCGTTATCTTTCCTTTAGTATGGTTTCCGAAAATATGAAATCTATACCATCCGGCTTTTTATTTTAATTCTGTTCCTGCTCCACAGACGCGTTGGGAAAATAATGTTTCAGGATCTCCTCTGCTGTTTTTCCTTCTTCCGCCATAACCGCCGCCCCGTACTGGCTCATGCCCAGTCCGTGTCCTTCTCCGCGACAGGAAAACAGGATCTGATCCCCCTGCTGCTCCATGGTAAAACAGGAAGAGGGCAGTGACAGAAGACTTCGGAATTTTTCTCCGGACATCCGTGTATCCCCCACTGCCATCTCTGTCACGTATCCGGCGCGATCCGTTTCCGCTGCAGATAATTTTGAAAAGATATCTTCCGTTTCCGCAGTTTCCCCGCCAAGGTAACTTCCCAGAATCTCTTCCGCCTTCTCCGCCGGAATGCAGATTTCCTGAATATAGTCTGGGTGCCGGATATCCGCCCCGCTGTCCACACTGACAATCCAGGCATACGCTTCACTGCCCATGGCCTCCAGGCCGTCCCTGGTGGTCCCGCTTCCCCGGGCAAAATAAGGTCCTTCCACTACGGACCCTCCCACGGTCAGTACCTGCCCTTCCGTGCTGTCCGCCGCCTCTGCGCACCGTTCCAGCAGATCCGGGTACATGCGGTGCTGCTGTTCATACTTCAGATTTTCTTCCAGTATTTCCAGCAGCTCCTGGTTCTGAACTGCCTGCCGCAGTCTGCTTCTGATCAGAATTGCCTGTGCCCGGAGGAACTCCCGGGGTGCGTCCCCCTCCGGTATTTCCCGATACAAAGCCACCGGCAGCAGCATCTCCGGATCCGGCTCCCGGTGAAGGCTTACCGCGTCTTTTCCTGAAAGGAGAACCGTAAGAAGAAACGGAAGAAACAGCAGGAGCACTGCTGCCGCCATAAAATATTTCAGATTTTCCCGCATATGTCCCGCCGGCAGAAAGGGGGCCGGAAAGCCCCCTGTGTTTTGTTTATTATATGGCTACCGGTAACATTTTATGAAATACCACCAGAATTTCCACAGTCGTCCTCTTCCCTTTCGTATTTCTGCTTCCAGTATCCTGTATACCCGGATACATGCATGTACGGTTTTATCTGTAACCTTTTCGTTTCCGTAGGAGGCCGCTTCGCCCTGCCGGATAAACCAGGAGAACAGCCCCTTCGGAAGATCCGGATATGCCGCCTGCACTTTGCCTGCATACTCCTGATCCGTGATTTCCAGTTCTGTATGGAAGCCGCCGTCTGACAGCATCCTGTCCGCTTCCTGTACGATCCTTCTGACTGCCTGTCTCCGGTCCGTGCATCGGAATCTGCGGTTCCGGGTATACAAAATACCCAGGCGCCGTATCCAGATCACAAGCAGGAACAGTGCCAGCACAAGAAGTATGAGCAGAACATTCCACAGCGCTCCCGGCATTCCCCTCACCGCTATTTCCAGCTGGCTGCTGTTGCTGCCTCCGGTACTGCTCTGCTGGCTGTCAGCTGTCTCTGTGGGGGAAGGTGTGGCGGCAGGGGTGCCTGTACTCTGCTGCCCTGCCGGATCTGCTTCATTTTCCTCTGTATCTCCATACCCCGGCGTCATCTCCACCGGCAGCCATCCCGTACCCGCATTCTGATAGATTTCTACCCAGGCATGGGCATTCTCCCCCGGAATATCCGCTGTCCAGCCTCCGTTTTCATTTTCCTGAAATTCCTCCGGCCTGGCAATATAGCCGGTGGCATACCGGGCCGGATATCCAGTCATCCGGTAAAGCAGCACAGCCGTGGTGGCAAAATGTGTGCAGAATCCTCTGTGCTGGTCAAAGAGGAAATACTGGACAAAATCCTCCCCCTCCGGCAGCGGGTCCAGATTCCGGCTGTAGCTGCAGGAGGCAAGTGTCTCCCGGATCAGCGTTGTAGTTTCCAGAATCGTGGGGTAATGTCCTCTTTCCGACTGAAATTCTTCCAGCCGGCTGTTCCAGTATGTCTGCAGTTCTTCCAGTCCCGCGCTTGGAATATACAGGTACTGGGCAGAAACATACTGGGCATACGCTGTAAGCTCCGGCACATAGAGACTGCTGGTGTAACCCTGATCGGCGGAAATTTCCGGAATATCCGGATAAAAGCTTCCCCGGAAACTTTCCGCCCCGTTTCTCATAAGCTCCACATCCGCCTGCAAAACCGCATTTTCCTCTGTCCGGGACAGATAGGGCGCGTATACATAATCTCCCGGGGTATCCTCATAGGAAATGGAAAACTGCTCCGGCTCTCCGCTGTCTTCTCCGCTCCGGAACTCGTAGGGAGCGCTGGCCAGAAAAGACTGAAAATCGGAATAAGAATAATCAGAATACCCCCATTCCTCCATGATCTGCTGAAAATCCGCCTGGGAAATCACATTTTGTATCGCCTCCTGAAAAGTTTCATCCGATATTTCTTCCCAGTAGCTGCCCTGATACAGCCCCCCGATAAATCCTTTCAGATATATGGTCTCCTCCGGCTCATTCTCCACTGTCAGCGAAAGCGCCGTTTCATTTCCGCCGGCCGGAGAATTATTGGTCAGTACGCCATTCTGTACCATACCCTGCCATCCCCCGGCGCTGTTTCCTCCCCAGAGACCTCTGACGCGGTCTTCCAGATTACTCTGAAATTCCCGGAAGGCTGTATACCGATCTTCAATGACCGGATTCAGCCTGGGAGCTATAACAAGCCAGCTGAGCAAAACCATTATGCCGGTAAAAATCGCGGTTCCTATTCCCAGCGCGGTGACTGGAATCTGCGCAATTTCCCCCTTTCCTTCTCTTCCTGTCACCCGCATGGAAAAACAGGAAAAAATCCAGAGAAAAACGGCCTCTCCGGCCGGAAAGCGGTTAACCATCAGCCCTATGCATAAAAGAAGAAGGCCCGTCAGAATCAGGCACCCCGCTTTTCCCTTCAGGGCGGAGCTTCCCAGCCACAGCATAAGCAGCGCCTGCAGCAGCAGCACGGTCAGCAGCAGCGCCCGGGGATCCTCCGCGGCGGGAAGAAAGCCAAGAGGCGTGTTATAGTAATCGAGAATGTACTGAGAGGCCGTGTTCAGGATTTCACAGATTCCCTGATAAACCGCGTTCCACATCCTGACAGAAAGGAAAATCAGGATTCCGAGAGACAGAAAAATACCGATTATCTTTGTTTTTTTCGTCAGATATACGAAAAAATACCAGATTCCCAGGAGAAGCGTGCTGACTGTCAGTATTTCCGGTTCCACGCCTATCTCAAAGAGGGTGACAAACCAGTAAATCAGAGCATACGACCCGGACAGGTAAAAAAGGCACCGAAGCAATTTCAGGGAAACTCTGTGAAAATTATGCTGTGATCTCTCTGTATCCCGGACTCTGATTCCTGTCAGCCGGATGGTGTCATCCTGCCGTTTTCCCACAAAATATTCCCTCCTTCCCATAATCTTCCCTGGAGATCCAGACGGTATGAAAATGCAGGTCTTTCCAGAGGAAACTGCTCTTTGTATGTCTCTTCCAGGTTTATCTGCGTACGGTAGGGCGCAGTTCTGAACAGGCAGCCCAGCAGTTCATATACCGATTCCTGTCCCTCCAGTTCAATTTTTTTCAGCTCCCCGGAATTCTCTTCCCTCCAGACAGCCTGGCAGCTTCTTTGCTCCTCCAGGAGAGCAAGGCATAAGGAAAATACCAGATCCAGATAAGGATCCGGATCTATCCAGCTTCCGTCCGCCTCAGCCAAAAAAAGATCCAGGAACAAAAGCCCTCCTCCCTTCAGCGGACGGCTGTATTCCTTGACGATCAGCTCCTCTGACCGGGCGGTCATTTTCCAGTGAATACTGGAAAGCCGGTCCCCCTGCCTGTACTCCCGGAGCTGAAAAATCTCCGAGGGATCATCACCGCCCCGGTGAGGATCATACTTTTCCCCATCCTCCTGATAAATCTGCCGGTTTTCTTCCGGCAGTACCAGCTCATAGGGCACCGGAAGCACAGCGGCCTCACCGGAGGCGCCGCTCCTCCTCCGAAAAGATGTCAGCTTCAGATAATCCCAGTTTCTTATACTTCTGACCTGAAAGCAGAGATTTCCGCAGTGGCTGCTCTCCCACTCACAATAAATTTCACCTCTGCTTTTTCCCGCAGACTGCACGGGAATTCTGACCACAGACTTTTTTCCCCGGAACTGATTCCAGTATACAATCTCTGCCTCCCCCCGAATTACCGGAAAAAGAGAAGGATTATCCACAAGAAGCAGGACGGAAACAGGATGCCCTCTTTCCACAGTGGAGGTCTGGACGGATATTTGTATTTTCACTTTTCTGACCGTATATGCCGCCAGCAGGATCAGCGGAAGAGGAATCAATATTTCCGCAGCCATCAGACCTGCGAGTATCTGGCTACGGTAAATCACCGCCAGATAACCTGTCAAAAGAATTCCTGCCGCGTATAAAAGAATATTTTTCATAATTTATTACTTTCTGCGCACCGTTGGTCTCGGAATCTGAGTCAGGATCTCCTCAAGCACTGTCTTCGCCGTCGTGTGATTGACCCTGGCCTTGGCGCTCAGACGGATTCTGTGAACGCTTACATCCGGATAAACTTCTGTAATATCCTCCGGGATTACATACGTTCTTCCCATCAGAAACGCTCTGGCCTTTGCCATTCTTGTAATGGATATGGTTCCCCTGGGACTCAGCCCCAGATCGATCATCTCATGCTGTCTGGTGGCCTGTACCAGCTTCCCGATATACTGGTACAGTACGTCATGGACGAAAAGATTCTCCACGATTTTTCTCATTTCCAGAAGTTCTGCTCCGTTCATAACGGGATGCACCTCCCGTTCCCCGCTGTGACTTACATTTCCCTTTACAATCTCGATTTCCGCCTTCATATCCGGATACCCCATACTGATGCAGATCATGAAACGGTCTACCTGGGATTCCGGAAGCATCTGAGTACCGGCGCTTCCAAAGGGATTTTCCGTAGCGATCACAATAAAAGGATCCGGCACCGGTCTGCTGACTCCGTCTACGGATACCCGCCCTTCTTCCATCACTTCCAGAAGCGCTGACTGGGTTTTCGGAGAAGTCCGATTGATCTCATCCGCCAGAAGCAGATTGCACATGGCCGCGCCGGGCTGATACACAAACCTTCCTGTTTCCTTCTGATACATGGAAAATCCGGTGATATCCGCAGGCAGTACATCCGGTGTAAACTGTACCCGTTTCTGCTGCAGCTCCATGGCTTTTGAGAAGGCCATGGCCATCGTTGTCTTTCCCACTCCCGGGATATCTTCCAACAGTATATGTCCCCCCGCCAGAACTGCCATCATAACCTTAAAAATGCATGCATCTTTGCCGATGACGGCTTTTCTGATCTCCTGCATAGTCATCAAAGCCTTCTGATTTGCCTTCTGTTCCACCCGATAACCCCTTTCTTATATTATACCTCTTTACAGACATCCACCCATTCCCGCGCCCGGGAAAGAGCAAAGAGCTCTTCGCAGGTCAGCTCAATGGCTGAATTGGCGCTGCCCGCCGCAGGAAAAACGGTATCAAATCTCTTCAGAGACTCGTCCAGGTAGACAGAGGCTCCGGCGGGATTTGCAAAAGGACAGACACCTCCGATGGCATGTCCCGTTAAAGCTTCCACCTCTTCTCCCTTTGGCATTTTCGCCTTCATGCCGAAAAAATGTTTAAATTTGCTGTTATCCACTTTTCTGTCTCCGGCTGTCACCACCAGAATACAGCTTCCCTCCTCTTTTCCGCAGAAAGAAAGGGTCTTGGCAATCCTGGCCGGCTCCACACCCACCGCCTTCGCGGCCAGCTCCACCGTAGCGCTGGAGGCCTCAAATTCCTTTATATCCTTTTCTCTTCCATACTGTTTCAGGTAATCTCTGACTTTTTCAATTGCCATTTTCTGCTGTCCTTTCTCATAGCTGATTATAGATATAGAGCGCGTCCGCGATATTCAGCGGTCCGCCCTCGGGATTTTCCGGCGCATGACCTGTCACCAGAATATATTCCTCCCCATCGATCTGCGCAAGACTTGCCAGGCAGCGTCCTGCCGCATCCTCTGTTCCCGTCTTTCCTCCCTCAATCACTCCTCCGTTATCCAGCTGATCTGTTCCCAGCTGGGCGAAGGTGGAGCTTGTAAGAGCAATTCCTTCCGGATGGTACTCAGTTGCGGTTGTTGTATACGTATGTGTGGTAAAAACTGTCCGGAATGTTTCATTTTGAATCGCGTATTCCAGAAGCTTCGCAATATCATAGCAGGTTGTATAGTGATTTGGATCATGCAGTCCCGTAGATGTGACAAAATGCGTGTTGTCCATACCGATCTCCTGGGCTTTCTGATTCATCAATTCCACAAATGCTTCCTCTGACCCGGCCACTCTGTCAGCCAGAGCCATGCACGCATCCGCGCCGGAGGGTAAAAGAACCCCGTAGAGGAGATCTCTGACACTTACCGTTTCCCCTGCGTTAAATCCGGCCAGAGAAGCGCCCAGTTCATACACCGGATTGATTTCTTCAGCCGTAACCGTAACCATTTCATCCAGATTCGGGAGATTTTCAATGGCAACCAGTGCCGTCATGATCTTAGTCATAGAGGCGGGATACATCTGCTCTGTTCCTGCCTTATTCATCAGAATCTCGTCATCACTCAGTCTCAGCAACAACGCATAATCACTGTAAAGGCCCTCTGTAGAAATTTCTACCGGCTCCGGTGTCGGCGTAACTGTTTCCGTGGGGATCTCTTCTCCCGCTTTCTCTTCGCTCCCGCCGGAAATTTCAGAGCCCGACACACTGCCCGAAAAATTTGTTCCGTCTGATCCCCGGCTAAAATCCCCGGTCGCAAGAACCCATATAATTGCAGCAATTAAAGCCACAGCAAGAATAGAACCCGTCACTATAATTCGGTTTCGTCTCCGCCTTCTTGCCCTGCGTGTATTTCCTGAACTCATCTTTTGCCTCCCTTATCATGGCAGAATCTCCTGTTTGGAGCTTCCGCCATTTTCATTATTTATACATTGCTCTGCTCATTATACTATAAAAATATAAAAAAAAACAGAGAACATTGCATGCAACATTCTCTGCAACTGAAGCATCGGGGATTCGAACCCCGGACAACTTGATTAAAAGTCAAGTGCTTTAA
>ERZ1643246.2042-NODE-2042-length-20298-cov-7.404683_pt1 | contig 20298 bp, 17 predicted proteins | sample MGYA00579265_ERZ1643246 | MGnify/ENA primary metagenome ERZ1643246 (study PRJEB29033, sample SAMEA4952261) | chicken gut metagenome | biome: Broiler Chicken; feature: Gastrointestinal Tract; material: Caecum | place: Ireland | collected 2018 | study: Broiler...
TCTGTTGACGACTTGCTTGCGGAAAATGCCGCGGCGGGCACCACTCCCGCACTCAGCTCCGTGTCCCTGCGCAACTGGGGCGGGGTGACCTCGCTTGAAGACGGCAAAACTACCCTTGGTTCCTACGGCCACGGAATGTGCACGGACGGTACTTACATTTATATGGTAAGCACCGGTTACAGCGACAGCCTTCGCCGCGTCGTCGTGGCTAAGATAGACCCCGCAACGGGCGAAATCCTTGCCACCTCGCAGCAGACGCCCGTGGGCATGACGACGGAAGATTACGCCGGCATAACATATTACAACGGCAATATAATAATTTTCGATAATGCAGGCGGCGCATATTTTACTGCGGCTTCGAACTTTGCAGACGGCACCTCTGCAGCGGCATTTTGGACGTATAAGGAATTTACGTTCGAAGATCTCGAAGGTGCTGCGCTCAAAGACGTAAGTTACAGCGTCGCGAACGATATGTTTGCGGTGCTTACGGGTTCAAACGTAAAATTGTTCGACGGCGAAAAGAGCTTTGTCTGCGATATATCCATAGCTACGGACGAAGGCAAGGTAAAGAGGATGACTGCCACCGACAAGTACATATACGTGCTTACTTCGGGCGACGGCATCTACAACGCCAACCTCTACATTGCCGACTGGCAGGGCAACTATATCGGGAAGGTCACGGTGGATACCTCTGCCGCGCTGACCGATACCGCTACCGCCAAGTCAAGTATCCAGGGCGTGTGCGTGCTGGGCGACGACGTGTACCTGTCCTTAGCTTCGTGGGGCCAGACCGCCCGCGTCGACGGCTTCAAAATCGTTAAGGCGGGTATGCCTGAGGTCCCTGACGATGTATCGTTTGATCTTTCTCTTGCCGAATACTTCAACGCGTGCATAGATAACGGCGTGGATTCTCCCCTGCTCATTGCCCGCCCCGTAAGCGGTACAAACGGCAATATAGGCGGCAACAACTATGCGATGGGCGCGGCGTTCGACGGCGAATATATGTATTATTCCATCAACGGCGGCGACAATCATGGAGCGCGTGTTTTCAAAGCAACTTTAAGCGGCACTATAGTGGCAACCTCTAACTGGTTCGACATATCCGCAGGGCCGTCAACCAATCCGGACGCCAGCCCGGGCGACAACGCAAGGCTGTTCGTAAAGGGCGACAAGCTGTATATAATCGGCCTCAACCTTGAAGACAAGGTATATTCGATAAAACTTTCTGACTTCAAGGACAACTGCGTGCTCACGGCGGACGATACGCTGCCCGAAGAGCTGTCTGCCAATCCGTTCGACATGGTATGGAGCGAGGATAATAAAAAGTTTGCCGTGCTTAATACTTCCAGGCAGCTTGCCATTTACAACGAGGACGGTTCGTCTGCAGTTACGATAACCAGACAGCCTTCTTATAACGGCATGAAAGTATCGAGCATAACTTCTTACGACAGTTATATCTACATTTCGTACAGCGTGAACGGGCAAAGCACCCTGCCGGTGGACGTGTACGACTGGAACGGCAATTACATCGATACTTATGTCATTAATCCTGAAGGCGGCAAATTCGATTTCGGCTCCGCGGTCGGTTCAAGTTATAATCTTCAAGCGCTGTGCGCGGCGGGCGACAGAATGTTCGTTACCGCGTGCTCATGGACGGCCGGCGCCATTTATGTATGGGAAATAAAACCCGACATGAGCGTTTTCAACAGCTGATTCCTCCGGCTGCATAAAACAAAGGCAGGCTCCGCTTTTGCGGAGCCTGTTTTTGCGCTTCCGCGGGCAATTAGACGGGCCGTTGCGCGACCTGCGGCGGCCGACACGATATTTCCCGATGATTTTCATTTTATTTTTACTTTCGGTTATAGTATGTTTATAAAAGCGGCATATAATATATAAGTAAATCAGCTGCGGAAGCATCACGGAGGTACAGATCATGAAATGCAGGAGCAACGGAACTGAAAAGTCGCGCGGAGCGCGCATGCAGAGGGCGCAGGAGGTACTCGGCGGAATATTCGAGGCGGTGGTGGGGCTGCCCGTGTATATCGTGCTTGCCGTCGTTGCGCTGCCCGCTGCGGCGATAGGCGCTTTATCCCGCCTTGCGTCCCGCCGCGCTGCTGCCGCATAAACCGTTGACAGCGTGCGCGCCGTGTGATATAATAACGCTATAAAACATAAGGGGATATTGATTATGTCCGTAGGAGAGGGCGACAGTAGCGGCGCCTGCCCACGAATAGACAAAACTCGATAATGTTTTAAGGCATAGCCATATAGCGCCGTAAAGTGCGTATGGTTATGCTTTTTTGCGCTTTAATTCAATTTACGGAGGTTTTTTTCAAAGACTATGGAAGAGCAGCAACGTCGGCCCTGGCATGCAATGAGCTATGAAGAGGCCGAAAAGCTCCTCGGCACAAGCGAGGAGGGACTTTCGGACAAGGAGGCCGCCGAAAGGCTGGAAAAGTACGGCAAGAACGTCATAGCCGAGGTGAAGCCGAAGTCCGTGTGGAAGATGATACTCGAACAGATCTCTGACGTCATGGTCATAATCCTGTTCGTGGCGATGATCTTTTCGCTCGTAATGCAGTTCATCGACGGCGAGGGCCTTGCGGAAGCCATAATAATTTTCTGCGTCATAGTGCTCAACGCCACCGTCGGCGTCATCCAGGAAAAGAAGGCGGCGGATGCGCTCGAAGCGCTTAAAAAGATGACGGCGCCCAACGCGCGCGTCCTGCGCGAGGGCGAAGAGAGCATCGTGCCCGCCGAACAGCTCGTGCCGGGCGACATAGTGTATCTTGAAGACGGCTCTATAGTGCCCGCCGACATCAGGATAATCAGCGACAACAACATGAGCGTGCAGGAGGCCTCGCTCACCGGCGAAAGCGTGCCCAGTCCCAAGGACGGCCCCACCGTCCTCAAAGAGGACGCTCCCCTCGGCGACAGGGTGAACATGGCATATTCGTCGTCGGTAGTGATGTACGGCAACGGCGTAGGCGTGGTGGTGGGCACAGGCATGAACACCGAGGTGGGCAGGATAGCCGGCATGCTCAAACAGCAGGACGATTTCCAGACGCCCATAAAGCGCAAACTCAACTCGGTCGGCAAGATCCTCACCGTAATAGGCCTGATAGTTGCCGCCGTCATACTTATAATAGGTTTCACCGACACCCGCATAGAGCGCAGCTGGGAGGAGCTGGTGTTCCTCGGCATTTCGCTCGCCATATCCATAATTCCCGAGGGGTTGCCCGCTACCGCCACCATAATAATGGCGTTCGGCGTGCAACGTATGGCAAAGAAGAACGCGCTTGTGAAGAGCCTGCCCGCCGTTGAAACGCTGGGCAGCGCAACCGTTGTGTGCTGCGACAAGACGGGCACGCTCACGCTGAACAAGATGACCGTGACCAACGTGGCCGTCGGCGCCGATTTCGAAATGGGTACGCCCACTTTGACGGAAAACCTTCAGGCAAAGCACAGGCCGGAGGTATATAAGGACCTGCTCGATGCCTGTGCGCTGTGCGGCAACGCTCACCTCGACCCCGACCGCCCCGGCGAAACCATGGGCGACCCCACCGAGGGCGCGCTGATACTGTTCGCCGACAAATTCGGCATCGATCCCGAGAAGTACGGCGACGAGCACCGCCGCGTGTTCGAACAGCCCTTCGATTCCGACAGGAAGCGCATGACCACTCTCAACGAGATGCCCGAGGGGCTGGTAGCTTACACCAAGGGCGCGGTGGACGAGATGTTGCCGCTGTGCACGCATCTTCTGACCGAGGACGGCGTGCGCGAGATGACCGACGCCGACAGGCGCAGGATACTCGAGTTGTGCAACAACATGTCCAGGAACGCGCTGCGCGTGCTCGGATACGCCAAGCGCGTGTGGGAGAGCGCGCCCGAAGACGAGAGCGCCGACCTTGAGCACGGCATGACGTTCATAGGCGCCACGGGCATGATAGACCCTCCCAGAAAGGAGGTGATAAGCGCCGTCGAGACCTGCCACGACGCCGGCATAAGGGTAATAATGATCACGGGCGACCACAAGGTGACGGCGCTCGCCATAGCCAAGCAGCTTCACATATTCCGCAAGGGCAATACCGTGATAACCGGCACCGAGCTGGACGAAATGACGGACGAACAGCTCGACGAGGCGGTAAAGACCTGCGTGGTGTTCGCGCGCGTTTCCCCCTCGGATAAGCTGCGCATAATCAAGTCGCTCAAACGCACGGGCGAAGTCGCCGCCATGACGGGCGACGGCGTGAACGACAGTCCCGCGCTCAAGGAGGCGGATATAGGCGTCGCCATGGGCATCACGGGCACCGACGTTGCCAAGGATGCCGCCGACATGATATTGCTCGACGACAACTTCACCACCATCGAGCACGCCATAAGGGAGGGCAGGCGCGTCTACCGCAACATACAGAAGGTGATCCAGTTCCTCGTTGCGGGCAACATCTCCGAGATACTCACGCTCTTCCTCGCCTTTTGCTTCGGCTGGGAAGACCCCATACTTGCCATACACGTCCTGCTCATAAACCTCGCCACCGACTCGCTCCCCGCGATCGCGCTCGGCGTGGACCCCGCCGACAGGAACGTGATGAAGGTGCCGCCCGTAAAGAGCGGAACATTGTTCGAAAAGGGCGTTATTTTAAGGATAGTGCTGCACGGATTGTTCATAACGGCGGCGTCGCTCTCTGCCTACTGGATAGCCGAGGCCTGCTACGGCAGCGCCGAAGACGGCAGCAAGCACGCCATAGCCATGACCATGACGTTCATGGTGCTCTCGCTCTCGCAGCTCGTGCACGCCATAAACCAGCGCTCCAATTACGACAGCGTGTTCCGTCCCGGCCAGGGCCACAACACCTTCCTCTACGGCGCAATGGCGGCCTCGCTTGCAATAGTGGCGTTCGTATCCTTCGTGCCGGGCGTCATGGGCTTCTTCGAGCTCGTATACCTCGAATGGTATCAGTATCTCATCGTGCTCGCGCTCTCGCTCTTCCCGCTCGTCGCGGTGGAGATAAGCAAGATATTCATGCGTCTGTGGCGCAAAAAGCACGCGCCCGAAAAGGCGCCCATACCCGACTGAGCCTTAAAAGGCAGGCGCATATGCCGCATTTAATGCGGGAAATTAAGCAAATAAAGTGCGCCGCGCGGCAAAATTGCCGCGCGGCGCACTTTTACATTTCGGGCCGTTCAGCCGTTGCTGTCGTCCCTGCCCGTAAGGTGTTTTTCTATTATATAGGGCGGGCGGTGCTTGACTTCCATATAGCTCTTGCCCACGTACAGTCCCACGATGCCCAGGCAGCCGCACGCTATGCCCGTGAGCAACGCCATCGCCGAAAGTATTATTCCCCAGAACGGTATTATGTTCAGCGCAGTGAGCGTTATCGTGACTACAAGCCCCGTAAGCCCGAGCGTGATGAGTATTGCCGCCGCGGTGAATATGAAGTTCAGCGGCTTCACCGAAAACGAAGTGATGCCGTCTACGGCGAAGGATATCATCTTTTTGAGGGGGTACTTGCTCTCGCCCGCCAGTCTTTCGCCGCGCTGATAGTACACCTTTTCCGACTTATACCCCACCATGGGCACGATCCCGCGCAGGAACAGGTTGACCTCTCTGAACTGCTTAAGCCCCTCTACGGCGCGCTTCGACATAAGGCGGTAGTCGGCATGGTTGAACACCACCTCGACGCCCAGCGCCTGCATTACCTTGTAAAAGCCCTCGGCGGTGGTACGCTTGAAAAAGCTGTCCTTGTCCCTGCGCGAACGCACTCCGTAGACCACGTCGTTGCCCTGATAGTAATAGTCAAGCATCTCGTCCACGGCGCCTATGTCGTCCTGCAGGTCGGCGTCCATCGAAATTATCATGTCGGCGCGCTCTGTGGCGGTGTACATGCCCGCAAGCAGCGCGCTCTGATGCCCGCGGTTGCGCGAAAGTTTTACGCCCTCGAACAGCCCGTCTGCGGCGTTCAGCCCCGCGATTATGCTCCACGTCCCGTCCTTGCTGCCGTCGTCCACGAACAGCACTCTGCTGTCTTTGGCTATCGTGCCCGCGCCTATCAGGGCGGTCATCTTTTCTTTCAGCCGCTCCGCCGTCGCGGGCAGCACCTGCTCTTCGTTGTAGCAGGGCACTACAATGTAAAGTCTGTCCGACATAATTCCGCCTTCTTTCTTATTTTACCATACATATTTTATAGCTTTTGCGCACCGCTGTCAACCCCCGATATCGCAAAATTGCCGCCGCGGCGCAAATTATCTCTCAAAAACACTTTACAAAATTAAAGCAATAAAGTAAAATGATTACGTAACTAACTGCGGCCCCTGCCGCGCGTAAAGGGTAATTTATGGAAAGGACTGAAATGGAGCAGGCCCAAAACGAGCTTTACGGGCTGTTCGCCCGCATAACGGACGCCGGCGACTTTGAAAAACTGCTCGAAGATTTGTGCACGTATACCGAGGTGGAGCAGCTTTCGCAGCGGCTGCTGTGCGCAAAGCTGCTGCTCAAAGGGTACACCTACAACAAGATAATCGAACTTACCGATATCTCTTCGGCCACGCTCTCGCGCGTGTCGCGCTGTTTAAGGCACGGCAGCGGCGGCTACCGCGAGATACTGGGCAAGTACGGGGAGGAAGAAGATGGAAAGTAAACCCGATCTCTCTGCCGAAGAGCGGCTGTACCTCGAGCTCAAAGGGCTGTACGAAGGCTTCGGCTATTCGCCGTTCAGGATGAGGCGGTTCGAGGAATATTCGCTGTATGCCGATAACCTCAACTTTCTGCGCAGCCGCGACGTGATAACTTTCGGTTCGCGCGACGGCAGGCTGCTCGCGCTCAAGCCGGACGTCACCCTCTCCATAGTAAAGAACTGCGCGGGCGAGGACGGCCTGAAAAAGGCGTACTACCGCGAGAGCGTCTACCGCCCCGGTTCCGACGGGCAGTTCCGCGAAATAAACCAGATAGGGCTGGAGTGCGTGGGCGATGCGGACGGATATGCCGAGCTGGAAGTGCTATCGCTTGCGGCCGAAAGCCTTAAGGCGATAGGCGACGACTGTGCCATGGACGTCTCGCACATGGGCGCGCTGAGCGCTATGGCGCGCGCGTTCGGCAGGGAGGTATTGCCCGGGGCGGTGTTGCGCTGTATCCGGGCCCGCAACCTGCACGACCTGCCCGCCGCCTGCCGCGCCTGCGGAATGGAGGGCGCCGAGGAAAAACTTGCGCCACTTTTCGGCTGCACGGGCGGCAACGGCGAAAAACTTGCGCTTCTGAACGATCTGTTCGGCTGCGGCGGCGTCTGCCGCGAGCTTGAGCGTGCGTTGCGCGCCCTTGAGGGCGCCGGCGTAAGGGTGCAGGCCGACTTTTCGCTCGTAAACGACGCCGCCTATTACAACGGCGTGGTGTTCCAGGGCTATGTGGCAAGCTACCCGCGCGCGGTGCTCTCCGGCGGCAGGTACGACAACCTCGTAAAAAAGTTCGGCGCGGGCCGCGGCGGCATCGGCTTTGCCCTCTATCCCGACGAGCTCGACTTCTACCTCGGCAGCAAAAAACAGTTCGACGCCGATGTGCTCGTGCTCTATGCCCCTGAAGCGGCGCCGGAGGATGTGCTGAGTTTTGTTTGCCGCCTGCGCGGGGCCGGGGAGAGCGTGTTTGCAGCCGCAAGGGTACCCGAAAACCTGCGCTTCAAGCGCGTGATAAAGTTTTGATTGCAATGTAAACTTTTCAAATACTATATAAATCGCAAATAAAAATTGTTAAAACTTGATAAAATATTAAATTTAAGGTAATAAAACTATGCTTAATGTGGCATTGCCGAAGGGCAGGCTCGGCGAAAAGGTTTATAAGATGTTGGAGCGCGCCGGCTACTCTTGCAAGGAGCTGTTGGAAGGCTCGCGCAAGCTGGTTTTCACCGACGAAAACAGCGGAGTGAGCTATTTCTGGGTGAAGCCGTCGGACGTCACCGTATATGTGGAGCACGGCGTGGCGGACATAGGAGTCGCCGGCAAGGACACGATAGACGAGAGCGGGGCCGACGTATACGAGCTGCTAGACCTCAACGTGGGCAGGTGCCGCATGTGCGTCGCCTCGGTCAACGGCTTCCGCGAAGATTTTTCAAGGCCGCTTCGCGTGGCGACAAAGTTCCCGCGCATCGCAGAGCGCTATTTTTCGGCGCGCAACCGCGACATCGAGGTGATAAAGCTGTACGGCTCGATAGAGCTTGCGCCCATTTTAGGGCTTTCGGACGTCATCGTCGACATAGTGGAGACGGGCACCACGCTCAAAGAGAACGACATGAGCGTTATAGAGGAGATCTTTCCCATAAGCGCCCGGCTTATCGCCAACAAGGCGCGCTACAAGTTCAAGGGCGAAGAGATCGCCGCCTGCGTTTCAAGGCTGAAAAAGGAGGTTCCCCGTGATTAAAATTTTCAGGGACTACGCCGTTTCCGACATACTTTCGAGGGAGATAGACGACTACGGCGAGTACGAAGAGGTGGTAAAGGGCATACTTGCCGACGTAAGGGCGCGCGGCGACGAGGCGCTCAAAGAGTACGGCAAAAAGTTCGACGGCGCGGAGCTTGACTCGCTCGAAGTCACTGAGGAGGAATTTGCCGCCGCCGAGGGCGCCCTTTCAGAGGACTACAAGCGCGTCGTGCGCACCTCGGCCGAAAATATTGCCGCATTCCACTCCCGCCAGGTAAGGGAGGGGTTCGAAGTAAGGAAGGACGGCGTCCTGCTCGGCCAGAAGTACACGCCGCTTTCCGTGGCGGGGGTGTACGTGCCCGGCGGCACGGCAAGCTACCCTTCCACCGTGCTCATGGACATAATCCCCGCAAAGATAGCGGGCGTGGGGCAGGTGATAATGGTAACGCCCGTCAAGGCGGACGGCAAAGTAAAGCCGGAAATTCTGTATGCCGCAAAGGTTGCGGGTGCAGACAGGGTGTTCAAGACGGGCGGCGCCCAGGCGATAGCGGCGCTCGCCTACGGCACGCAGACCGTCCCCCGCGCCGACGTGATAGTCGGCCCAGGCAATATCTACGTCGCGCTTGCAAAAAAGCTGGTCTACGGCACTGTAAATATAGACATGATTGCAGGGCCTTCGGAGATACTGGTGATCGCCGACGGCAAGTCCGATCCCGTGTTTGTCGCCGCAGACCTGCTGTCGCAGGCCGAACACGACAAGCTGGCTTCGGCGGTGCTCGTCACCGACAGCGAACGGCTGGCCGTCGCCGTGCAGGCGGAGGTTGAAAGGCAGCTTTGCGGCATGGAGCGCGAGGAGATAGCGCGAGCCTCCATAGAAAACAACGGCAAGATAATTGTGTGCGAGAGCATTAAAAAGGCGGTGGAGATATCCAACGAGATCGCGCCCGAGCACCTCGAAGTGTGCGTGGACGACCCCGTTTCGCTGCTGCCCGAGATTAAAAACGCCGGTTCGATATTTCTTGGCAGATATACGCCCGAAGCGCTCGGCGATTACTATGCAGGGCCCAACCACACGCTGCCCACGGGCGGCTCCGCCCGCTTTTCCTCTCCGCTTTCGGTGGATAACTTCGTAAAGCGCTCGTCCTACATCTGCTACACGCGGAGCGGGCTGGAAAGCGCGGCCGAAGATGTGATAAAATTTGCCGAAAGCGAGGGACTCTGCGGCCACGCAAACTCGGTAAAAGTAAGGTTGAATAAGGCATAGTGCCGGGGTAATTTATATGAGCAGGTTTCTTTGCGGCTGCCTTGAAGGGCTCAAGCCGTATGTGCCCGGCGAACAGCCGCAGGATAAAAGTTATATAAAACTCAACACCAACGAAAGCCCCTTCCCGCCCGCGCCGGGTGTGGAGGAGGCGGTGCGCGCCCAGGCGGGCGTGCTCAACCTCTATTCCGATCCCGACGGTCTGCCGCTCAAACGCGCGCTGGGCGCGCTCTACGGCCTCGGCGAGCGCAACGTGAGCCTCGGCAACGGCTCCGACGAAAACCTCGCCCACATCTTTGCCGCCTTTTTGCAGGGCAGGGGCGCCGCCTTCCCCGACGTGACCTACGGCTTTTACCCCGTGCTGTGCTCGCTGATGGGCATAGCTTACAAAACGGTGCCGCTCTGCGGCGATTTTACGGTGAACACAGCCGATTATGCTGCGATAACTTCGCCCGTGGTGCTGGCAAACCCCAACGCTCAGACGGGTATTTATTTGACCGCGGAACAAATCGAAGAACTGGTATTGCAAAATGCCGGCAGACTTGTTATAATAGATGAGGCGTATATAGATTTCGGCGGGCAGTCGTGCGCGCCGCTCGTAAAGAAGTACGACAACCTCATCGTGGTGCAGACCATGTCGAAGTCGCGCTCGCTGGCGGGCGCAAGGCTTGGCTTCAGCTTTGCGTGCGAAGAGCTCACCGCCGAAATCGAGGCGGTGCGCTGCAGCCTGAACCCCTACAACGTCAACAGGATGACAATGGCGGCGGCGCAAAAGAGCCTTGCAGAGCCGGGATACTTTGCAGAGTGCACCAAAAATATAGCATCGGTGCGGGGATATACCGCAACCAAGCTGAAAAATATGGGCTTTGAAGTGCTCCCTTCGCGCGCGAATTTTTTGCTTGCAAGGCACCCTGAAATAGGCGGCGGGGCGCTTTACGAACGGCTGAAAGCGGGCGGGGTGCTCGTGCGGCACTTCGGCGGCAGGATAGAGGAATTCATCCGCGTCACCGTGGGTACCCGCGCGCAGACGGACGTATTCCTGGCGCTTGCCGGGCGCATACTTGCGGAGGTGAATAATGAGAACAGCTGAAATAAGGCGCAAAACGGCGGAGACGGACATAACCCTTTCGCTCTGTCTCGAGGGCGGCGGCTACGAGGTGTCCACCGGCTGCGGCTTTTTTGACCACATGCTCGAACAGTTCGCCCGCCACGGCGGCTTCGGGCTTAAGCTGAAATGCGCGGGCGACCTGCAGGTGGACTGCCATCACACCGTGGAGGACTGCGGCATTGCCCTGGGCGAGGCGTTTGCCCGCGCCCTCGGCGATAAACGCGGCATATGCCGCTACGGATGGGCAGCGCTGCCCATGGACGAGGCGCTTATTCTGTGCGCCGCCGACCTCAGCGGCAGGGTGTGCGTCAACTTCGATATCTCCTTCCCGGGCGAATATAAGCTGGGCGACATGGACGCGGAACTCGTAAAGGAATTTTTTCTGGGTTTCGCGCGCGCCTGCCCCATGGCGCTGCATTTCAAAAAATTGTACGGCGAAAACAATCACCACGTCGCCGAGGGCGCTTTCAAAGCGTTCGCAAAGGTGATGGCGCAGGCGGTAAGGCTCGACCCCGAAAGGGGGGACGAGTTGCCCACCACGAAGGGACTGTTATGATAGCGGTGATAGATTACGGGGTGGGCAACCTATTTTCGCTCACCGGCTCGCTCAGATACATCGGCGCCGAAATAAAGGTCACCGCTAAGCGGCGGGAAATAGAGGACAGCTCCGCCGTCATCCTGCCCGGCGTGGGCGCGTTCGGCGACGCATACGCGCGGCTGGAAGAGTGCGGGCTGGTGGATGTGCTGCTCTCGCAGGCGCGTTCCGGCAAGCCCATGCTCGGCATCTGCCTGGGCATGCAGATGCTGTTCGATTGTAGCTTCGAATACGGCGAGCACCGCGGGCTGGGGCTGATAAAGGGCGACGTCTGCCCCATCGCGCCCGACCTGAAACAGAGCGTAAAGGTGCCGCACATGGGCTGGAACAGCCTGAAATTCGTGCGCCCCTCGCCGCTGTTCAGATATATCTCCGAGGGAGAATATGTGTATTTCGTGCACTCGTACTACGCAAAGAACTGTAAAGAGGGCATAACTTCGGCGGCGGAATACGGCGGTGTGACGCTCACCGCGTCGGCGGAGAACGGCAATGTCTTCGGTACGCAGTTCCACCCCGAAAAGAGCGGCGCCGCGGGCCTTAAAATACTGCGTGCTTTCAGCGAGATAAAGTAGGTATTTCCGCCATATGCGGCGTCATTTTTCATAAGGAGGAAGGGCAGATGTATATTTACCCCGCAATAGATATACGCGGCGGCAACGCCGTAAGGCTGTTCAACGGCGACTATTCCAAGGAGAAGGTGTACTCCGTCAACCCCGTGGAAGTTGCATGCCGCTTCAAGGTCGAAGGGGCAAGCCGCCTGCACGTCGTCGACCTCGACGGCGCGCTCGAGGGCGAGCTGGTGAACAAGGACATAATCAAAAACATCGTCTCGCAGACGGGGCTGTTCGTCGAAGTGGGCGGCGGCGTGCGTACGGTAAACCGCATATCCGAATACCTCTCCTCGGGCGTGAGCAGGGTGATACTCGGCTCTGCCGCGGTCGAGGACTTCTCGCTCGTCGAAAGCGCGGTGAAGTTTTTCGGCGGCAAGGTGGCGGTGGGCGTGGACGCGCTCGGCGGCAAGGTGGCGATAGGCGGCTGGAAGACGGTCACCGACATCGACGCCTACGATTTTTGCCGCAAGTTAAGGGATGCCGGCGTGCGCACGGTCATCTGCACCGACATTTCGCGCGACGGCGCGCTTGCCGGCACCAATCTTGCGGCATACAGGAAACTGGTAAAGATAGACGGGCTCAAAATAATAGCCTCGGGCGGCATCACCTACTACGAAGAGCTGCTGAAGCTCAGGGATATGGGCGTGCGCGGCGCGGTGGTCGGCAAGGCGATATACGACGGCGCCATAGAGGTCTCCAAGGCCGTGGAGCTGTGCGAGCGTTGCTGACGCGCCGCATAATCCCCTGCCTCGACGTGCGGGACGGTAAAGTCGTAAAGGGCAGAAATTTCCGCGGCATACGCGAGGTGGAGTCGCCCGTCGCGCTCGCGCAGCGCTACAATCTGAGCGGCGCCGACGAGCTGGTGTTCTACGACATAACCGCCTCCGCCGAGGGCCGCTCGCTGTTTGCCGACAGCCTGCGCGAGGTGGCGTCCTCCATATTCATCCCGCTCACGGTGGGGGGCGGAATAAACTCGCTCGAAGATTTCGACCGCGTGCTCAAATGCGGCGCCGACAAGGTGAGCGTAAACACGGGCGCCATAGCCGATAAAACGCTCATAGGCAGAGCGGCAAAGCGCTACGGCAATCAGTGCGTGGTGCTCTCCATGGACGTAAAGCGGGTGGACGGCAGGTTCACCGTATTTTCCCACGGCGGGCGCATAAATACGGGCATATCCGCGGCCGAATGGGCGTACCGCGGCCAGGAGGAGGGCGCGGGCGAGCTGGTGCTCAACAGTATAGACACCGACGGTGTGAAGGGCGGGTTCGACTGCGAGATGCTGCGCGCGGTGTGCGCAAAGCTCTCCATACCGGTCATTGCCAGCGGCGGCGCGGGCAGCAAGCGGGACTTCGTGGAGCTGTTCGAAAACGTGCCGCAGGCCGACGCCGGGCTTGCCGCCTCGGTATTCCACTTCGGCGAGATAGACATAACCGACTTAAAGCTGACTTTAAGGGCGGCGGGAGTGCCCGTAAGGCTGTAATCAGCTGCGGCATATTGCCGCACGAATCATAAAATAATATGTTTGCGCGTCTGCGCGCGAGGTTGTTATGAAGTTTGTTGATATTGATAAGCTGGTATTCGATAAGGACGGGCTGATCCCGGCCGTGGTACAGGACGCCTATTCGAAAAAGGTGCTCACCGTGGCATACATGAACAGGGAGAGCCTGGAAATAAGCATGAAGCGCAGGCTGACCTGCTTCTGGTCGCGCTCGCGCAGAAAACTGTGGCTGAAGGGCGAAACGTCGGGCAACTTTCAGCACATAGTTTCCATAACCGCCGACTGCGACATGGACAGCCTGGTGATCGAGGTGGTGAAGGACGGCCCCGCCTGCCATCTGGGCACGGACAGCTGCTTTACCAACACCGTTTACGAAAACGAGGACGCCGAAGAATTTTCGGTGGACGGGCTCTACGAGCTGATCGAGGGCAGAAAGACCGATCCCAAGGAGGGTTCGTACACATCGTACCTCTTCGATAAGGGCATAGACAAGATCCTCAAAAAGGTGGGCGAGGAGTGCACCGAGGTGGTGATAGCCGCAAAGGGCGGCGACAGGGATGAGACTATATTCGAGATAGCCGACCTCACGTACCACGTGCTCGTGCTCATGGCCGAATACGGAATAACTCTCAACGACATACGCGGGCAGCTCGCCTCGCGCCACGTCGTGGATAAAAAGGTCAAACAGGAAAAGATGCAGTAATTTTTCTGCGTCTGCGTTTCATGCGCCGCGCGGCGCTATGCGGAGGAAAGAGTGATAATCAGGTCAAACGTTCACACGCACACCGATTTCTGCGACGGCAGCGACAGTATGGAGGACATGGTAAGGGCAGCCATAGCCTGCGGCATGGATACGCTCGGCATATCCTTCCACTCGTTCACGCCGTTCGACACCTCCTATTGCATACGCGATTACCCCGCATACATGCGCGAACTTTCCCGCCTGCGAAAAAAATATGCGGGCAGCATATGCCTGCTCGGCGGGGTGGAGCTCGACCTCTACGGACAGCGCCCGCGGGAGTGCGACTATGTGATAGGTTCGGTGCACTACTTAAAGCAGGGTGGCAGCTATTACCCGATAGACCTCTCGGCGGAGGGCTTTGTCGCCGCGGTGCGCGAAGTATTCGGCGGAGATTTTTATGCCGCCGCAGAGCGCTATTATGAGGAGGTGGCCGGGCTTGCGACAAGCATAGCCCCCGACATATACGGCCATTTCGACCTCATCACCCGCTTTAACCTCGGCGGAGCGCTGTTCGACGAGGGCTCGGAAAGGTACATGCGCGCGGCGCTTGCCGCGGCGGACAGTCTTCCTCGCGGCGCGGTGGTGGAGGTAAACCTGGGCAGGCTGTTCAAGGGCGAAGGCGGTCCGTATCCCTCAGACCGCCTGATACGCGGACTTGCCGCACGCGGCTGCAGATTCATGCTCTCCTCCGACGCCCACTGCGCCGGGGCGCTCGGATACGATTTCGACGGGCAGTGCCAAAGGCTGAAGGGGCTGGGCATAAGCTCGCTCGTGCGCTATAAGGGCAGGCGGCTGTGCGAGGTTGCCTTATAACTTGTTTTACGGTGCGGTGCGCGCAGATCTGCGCGCACCGTTGCTTTTGCGAAGTTTTATTATCATGACATGTATGTAAAAGGAAATTTTTTACAATTTTTTTACATTTATAGTTGTAAAATTTTCAGTTTTGGCTCCACAAACGCAAAATTTATGTTATAATAAAAAGGGTCGCCGGTGGCATAAACAGATGCCTCGCGGCGGAGATAACCGGAGAAAAAAGGTATGCGTATTGGTATTCTTACGAGCGGAGGCGACTGCCCCGGGCTCAACGCCGTTCTGCGCGGCTTCTGCAAGTATTGCTTCAATAAGATAAAGGATGTGGAGATACTCGGCTTTCTCGAAGGTTACGCCGGGCTCATGAACAGGGAGTACAGGCAGCTTACCCCCGCCGACGTGGAGGGCATACTCGACCTCGGCGGCACCATCCTCGGCACCTCCCGTCAGCCGTACAAACTGATGACGGTAAAGGAGGGCGACGGCCCCACTAAGTTGCAGCAGATGGTGGAAAATTATAAAAAGCTCAGGCTGGACTGCCTCGTAACGCTGGGCGGCGCGGGCACGCACAAGACGGCCTCGCTGCTCTCGGTGGAGGGCTGCAACGTGATAGGCCTCCCCAAAACTATAGATAACGATATATACGGAACGGACGTCACGTTCGGCTTTCACACGGCGGTGGATATCGCCGCCGACGCGCTCAGGCGTATCCGTACCACCGCCGACAGCCACAGGCGCGTGTTCTTTGTGGAAGTGATGGGCAACAAGGTGGGCTGGCTCACGCTGTATGCGGGCCTTGCAGCCGGCGCCGACGCCATCCTTCTGCCCGAGATGCCTTACGACGAGGACAACATCATCAAATTCATCTCCGAAAAGAGGGCCGCGGGCGCCCGTTCGGTAGTGATAGCCGTGGCGGAGGGTGCCATGAGCAAGCGCGAGGCGGACATGAGCAAAAAGGAGCGCCGCGACTACCTCGTGCAGTTCGGCAGCGCCACCGTGGCCGAAAGGCTGGCGGGTACCATCTCGCAGAAGTCCGAACTCCAGTGCCGCTCCACCGTGCTCGGGCACATCCAGCGCGGCGGCGAACCGTGCGCCTACGATAAGGTCATCTCCACCGAAATAGGCGCGTTCGGCGCGCATCTCGCGCAGGTTGGGAGGTTCGGCGTAACGGTGTGCGTAAAAGGCAACCGCCTCGGCTTCAACGTGCTCACCGACATAGCCGGCAGAACGAAGCGCGTCCCTGCGGACGGGCAGCTTGTGTTGCTTGCAAAGGATATGGGTATTTATTTCGGCGAGTAAAACTTCGCATATGCGTCGCAATACGTTGTTGCGCTGCGGCAACCCTCGGTCATTTACGCAAAGTAAACTCCCTCGGGTTTTCCTCGCGCTCCGCGTCTTGCTCGCATCTCCGAAGTTTTTGAAAGCTGCGGAATATAGCGTCGCAATACGTTGTTGCGCTGCGGCAACCCTCGGTCATTTACGCAAAGTAAACTCCCTCGGGTTTTCCTCGCGCTCCGCGTCTTGCTCGCATCTCCGAAGTTTTTGAAAGCTGCGGAATATAGCGTCGCAATGCGTTGTTGCGCTGCGGGAAAACATTCACAAATTTTTCGCGCGGGCCGCGCACGAAAAATTTCGTGAGTTTGAGAAACCAGGTTTCTCTTAGCGCGATGTTTCAGGGCCCGCCATTATATAATCGCGCGAATTCACTTCCGGAAGGCTCGCTTACGCGACAAATTGGGTCGCGCTAACGCAGGGAAACCCTGCTTCCGCAAGTATATTATTTTTGAATACTGCGGAATATAGCGTCGCAATACGTTGTCGCGCTGCGGGAAAACATTCGCAAATTTTCGCGCGGGCCGCGCTGTGGTTGCCTGCGCAAATATAATTTTGATTTTTTAGTTTTGTCATCTCGCGGAAAAGATTTGCCCGGCAAAGATTTTTCGTGGAAATTTCTCGGAGGAAAAAAAGGATGTATGCAGTAATAGACATAAGCTCTACGAGCGTATCCATGCTCGTGTGCGGAAAGGAGGGGCACCCCTCCTATAAGTTCAGGGAGAGCCTTTCGGCGGTAAGTTTCACCGAGGGCGGAAAGCTGACCGACCACGGTGTGGAAAAACTGTGCGAAAAGATATCGGTGTTCCAGGACCAGTGCAAAAAGCTGGGCGTGGAAAAGCTCTACGTGCTCTCCACGGCGGCCATGCGCCGCATAGACAACGCCGACGACGTGCTCGGCAGGATCCGCGCAAAGACGGGCGCGGTGGTCAACCTGATAGACGGGCGGACCGAGGCCTACTGCGACTGCGCGGCAAACGAAAAGTTCCGCTCGCTCAAAGGTCCCGTAATGATAGACATCGGCGGCGCCAGCATCGAGCTGTGCGAGCTGAAAAAGGGCAAAGAGGGCATAACCTGCTTAGACTTCGGCGCGCTCACATTGCAGCGCAAGTTCGTCAAAAGCGTCTATCCCGACAAGGATGAGTGCTCCAAGATAAAGAAATATATCAAAAAGGCGCTTGCCAAGGCGGAGATCCCCATGCCCGAAGAGGGCACCGCCGTGCTCGTGGGCGCCACCAACCGCTCTATATACGAAATTTACCGCGACTACTACGATATCCCCGTCGGCGAGGATATGACCATCGAGTTCGACAAGATAAGAAAACTCGCAAAAAAGCTCATCGAGGCGCCCGACCGCTCGCACCTTCTGATCAAGAACGCGCCCGAAAAGATCTATTTCATAGTCGTCGCGCTCATAACGCTCGTGCACATGCTCAAAAAGTTCGGCTTCGCGAAGATAGCGGTGAGCGACTTCGGCGTAAAGGAGGGCTACCTCAAACTGGTGAGCGCGGGCGAACTGGCCGCCGAGCTCTCGCCCTTCTTCCCCGAGCGTCCCGTAAAGGAGATCAAGTCGGTGGAGGAGCTTGCCGAGCACATAAAGCTCCGCCAGAAGGCGGGCAAGGCGCCGCGCAAGGCAGAGGCCCCCAAGGAGGATAAGAAGGAAGAAAAGCCTGCCTCCAAGGAAAAAACAGAGGATAAAAAGCAGTAAATGCCGCGTTTTTACGGCGATGCAAATAAAATATGCGGCGTTTTACGCCGCGGTCAAAGGAATTTATGGCTGATAACGAAAAGACACCCGTCAAACTTATTAAGGGAGTGTACGTCAACCGCGAGTTCTCGTGGATAAAGTTCAACCTGCGCGTGTTGGAACAGGCTGTGGACGAGGATACTCCCATACTCGAGAGGGGCAAATTCCTCTCTATATTCACATCCAACCTGGACGAGTTTTTCATGGTGCGCATGGGCAGCCTCTACAACGAGGACAAGGTGCGCCCCGAGGCGCGCGACAACAAGACGAGGCTCACGTTCGGCATGCAGCTGAACGCCATTGCCGCCAGGATGCCCAGGCTCTACGAGATGCGCGAGCACGCCTTTACGCACTTGAAGCGCGATCTTGCCGAGGAGGGGATAAACATACTCAACTATTCTCAGCTCTCCGACGGCAGAAAGGCGGAACTTAAAAGGGTGTTCAACGCAAGGGTGCTGCCCATGCTGTCGCCCATGGTGATAGATGCAAAGCATCCGCTCTTCCGCTTCGAAAACCTGCGCTGCTACATGCTTTACAAGCTCAAAAAGGGCGAACACACGATGATAGGCGTGATGGACTTCTCCGAAAAGCTCGACACGCTCTACCGCTTCGAAACGGGCAAAAAGGTCAGCTTCATAACAATGGAGGAGGTCATCCGCAACCTCGGCTATCTCGCCTTCCCCGGCTACACCGCCACCTCGTCGATAATGATAAGGGTGACGCGCAACGCCGACTTCGAAACTTACGTCGAAGACGCCGACATGGAGTATAACTACGATTTCTCGCAGTATATGAAGAGCAAGGTGGAGACGCGCTTCATCCAGAACGCCATAAGGCTGGAGGTGTTCGGCGAGAGCAAGTCGCTCATGAAGTTCGTCACCGAGGCGCTCGGCATACAGGAGAACCTCATCTATAAGGTGCGCTCCAACTTCTCGTTCAAGTATCTCTTCAAACTTCCGCGCAGGATAGATAAAGACCTTGCGGCAAAGCTCTCCTATCAGCCGTTCAAACCCAAGATCTCCGAACGGCTTGCAAACGCGCCGAGCATAATAGACGAGGTGCGCAAAAAGGACGTGTTGCTGCGCTACCCGTTCGAGAGCATGGAGCCGCTTATAAAGCTGCTCAACGAGTGCGCCGAGCGCAAGGACTGCATAGCCATAAAGATAACCATATATCGCCTTGCCGACCACTCGCGCATAGTGGAGGCGCTAAAGCGCGCCAGCGAAAACGGCATAGACGTCACCGTGGTGATAGAGCTGTGCGCCCGTTTCGACGAGGAGAACAACCTCTACTTTGCGGGTCAGCTGCACGAGGCGGGCTGCAACATAATCTACGGAATGGAGAACTACAAAGTCCACTCCAAGATAATCTCGATAATGTTCTCCGACGAAGAGGGCGGCATAAGCTACATAACCCACCTCGGCACCGGCAACTATAACGAGAGCACGGCAAAACAGTACACCGATCTGAACATAATCACCGCCGACAGGCAGATAGGCGAAGACGGCGCGGCGTTCTTCCGCAACGTATCCATCTCCAACGTCGACGGCGACTATTCCCGCCTGCAGATCGCGCCCAAGTACTTCAAGCACAAGATACTCGAATGTCTCGACGGCGAGATAGAAAAGGCAAAGGCGGGCAAGCGCGGCGTGTTCATCGGCAAGATGAACAGTCTCACCGACAAGGTGATAATAGATAAGCTCATCGAGGCCTCCTGCGCGGGGGTGGAAATCAAGCTCATCGTGCGCGGCATCTGTTGCTTTCTGCCCGGCAAAAAGGGCAAGACGGAGAATATCGGCGTGATAAGCATAGTGGGCAGGTTCCTCGAACACTCGCGCATATACTGTTTCGGCGAGGGCAAGGACAGGGTGATGTACATCTCTTCCGCCGACCTTATGACGCGCAACACCGACAGGCGTGTCGAGATCGCCACGCCCGTGCTCGACAAGGACATCGAAAACGAGATTTATAAGATGCTCGAGGTGATGCTTGCCGACAACGTGAACGCGCGCAGGCTGCTGCCCGACGGCACATATGTGCGGGTGGAGGGCGAAAGCGGCAAACGCATAGATTCGCAGGATTACTTCCTGAAACACGTTTAACGCACATTAAAGCAGGGCGCTCCGGCGCCCCGCTTTTTGTATAGCGAAAACCCCCGGATAGTCCGGGGGTTCAGGAATAGGCTTTTGC
>ERZ1643246.2043-NODE-2043-length-20298-cov-6.463716_pt1 | contig 20298 bp, 16 predicted proteins | sample MGYA00579265_ERZ1643246 | MGnify/ENA primary metagenome ERZ1643246 (study PRJEB29033, sample SAMEA4952261) | chicken gut metagenome | biome: Broiler Chicken; feature: Gastrointestinal Tract; material: Caecum | place: Ireland | collected 2018 | study: Broiler...
CTCCGTGTGGCGCTTGATTATTATAGCAAACACTTTTCGAAAAAGCAAGAGGGAAATTTCAATTTTTTAAAAAATTTTTTCGTCCCTGCCAAAAGGGGCGCCGGAGAGCCGTCTATCCTGTCCGGTGGGGGCGGAAGGGGGCGCTTTGACGGGAGTTTTCTGTTAAATCCATGTAAAATACCCGAAAAGCCCGTTAAAACTTGGGAAGCTGGTTTGAATATCCCACGGGATTTTGGTATAATCAAGACATAACTTTATCTCACTTAGGAGGGATACCCCTTGAATAAGAAAAGCGCCCCCCGCGCCGCCGCCGTCATTGAGATTGGCTCCAACAACGTGCGGATGCGGGTCTCTCAATGGGCGAAGGGCACCGTGGCCACCCTGGACCGGCTGGAGTACCCGGTGAGCCTGGGGCACGATGTGTTCTCCAGCGGGGACATCAGCTTTGACAGCCTGCGGGAGCTTTCCAGCGTGCTCTCGAAATTTACCGCCGCCCTGCGCTCTTACAACATTGAAAAGCCCAAGGTGATTTCCTGCACCGCCCTGCGGGAGGCCAAGAACCGCGCCTTGGTGGTGGACCAGCTGAAGGTGCGCAACGGCTTGGAGGTCACCGTGCTGGAAGACAGCCAGGAGAAGGCCTATATCTATAAGGAGGTCATGGAGCGGCTGGACGGCGCCAAGCTGCACCCGGGCAACACCATGATTGCCTATGTGGGCTCCGGCAGCATTGGCGTGGCGGTGTACGACGGGCAGAAAATCATCTACACCCAGAACATTTCCATGGGCGCCTTAAAGCTCCACGACGTGCTGCGCCACCTCCACCACCAGGAGGCCGACGATTTCTATTATATCATCGAGGAGTACCTGGACACCATCCTCAACCGCATTGCCATCTCCCGGTTCCAGGTGAAGAACCTGGTGCTCACCGGCTCCCAGCTGGAGCTGGTGGCCCAGCTGTGCGAGGCCAAAAAGGCGGGTATCCCCTATCAAATCAGCGTGAAGAAGCTGACTTCCCTGTACCAGTCCATCCGCTCGGCCACGGCGGAAAGCATCGCCAACCGCTTTAACATCACCGAGGAGCGGGCCGCGCTGCTGTACACTTCCCTCTCCATCTACAACGGCATGCTGCGGTTCTGCCCCCAGGCGGAGAACGTCATCTCCCCGCCGGTGGACATCTCCGAGGCCATGCTGCGCTACCAGCTGGTGCCCAAGGCGGACGCCACCCTGGCCACCTACCTGCGGGAAAGCGCCCTGGCCTGCGCCCAGACCACGGCCCAGAGCTTTGGCTGCAACCTGGAGCACTCCGCCCACACCGGCGAGATCGCCTGCCAGATTTTCGACAAGCTGAAAAAGGTCCACGGCGTGGACAGCTCTAAGCGGCTGATTCTGGAGCTGGCATCCACGCTGCACAGCTGCGGCAGCTTTGTCAACGTGCGGCAGCACAACCAGTGCACCTTCGATTTGATCAAGGGCATGGACATCTTCGGCCTGCGCCAGCGGGAGGTGCTGGAAACCGCCTTTGTGGCGGGGAGCATCTCCAACAACCTGACCACCGAGGAAAACCCAAACTTTGCCTGGCTGCCCATGGAGGAGCGCATTGTCATCTCCAAGCTGGCGGCCATCTTCCGGCTGGCGAACGCGCTGGACAAGTCCCACCGGCACAAGCTGCGGGATTTGAAAATCCACCTGGAGGACGACCAGGTGCTGTTCAAGGCGAAGGCGGCGGAAAACACGCTGCTGGAGCGCTGGGCCTTTGCGGAATCTGCCCAGTATTTTAAAGAGGTGTTCGGGCTCTCCCCCGAGCTCTCCATCAAATTTGACATGATATGAGGTGACCACCCATGGCGGATAAAAAAATGCCCTATTACAACCGGGAATTGAGCTGGATGGATTTTAACGCCCGGTGCTTGGAGGAGGCCCTGCGCAAAGACAATCCCCTGATGGAGCGGCTGCGCTTTTTGGCCATCACCGGCTCCAACCTGGACGAGTTTTTCATGGTGCGGGTCGCGGGCGTGAAGGACCAGGTGAACTCCGGCTACAAGCAGAAGGGCAACTCCTTTGACCTGACGCCCCAGGAGCTGCTGCCCCTGTTGGAGGAAAAGACCCACCGTTTCATGGAGCGGCAGTACTCCTGCCTGCATCGCTCCATCATGCCGGCCCTGGAGAAACAGGGCGTGCGGTTCCTCTCTGTGGAGGAGATGGACAAGGAGCAGAAGGCCTATCTCTCCCAGTACTTTCAGAAGGTGCTCTTCCCTGTGCTGACGCCCCTGGCTGTGGACGGCAGCCGGCCCTTCCCCCTGCTGGCCAACAAGTCTTTGAACATTGCCGTGTGCCTGAAAAGCAAGGAGCACAACAAAGACAAGGAGGAAAAGGTTTTTGCCATTGTGCAGGTGCCCTCTATCCTCCCCCGGTTTTTGGAGCTGCCCGCCAAGGAGGGCCGGCAGTTCACCTTGCTGGAGGACGTGATTATCCACAATTTGGACGAGCTGTTTGAGCTCCACAACATTGTGGCGGCCTGCCCCTTCCGCATCACCCGCAACTCCGACCTGGAGATTGACGAAGAGGCCGAGGACTTTATGAGCGAGGTGAAGAAGTCCATCAAGAAGCGCAAGCGGGGCGCGCCGGTGCGCCTGGAGCTGCTGACCAAATGCAGCGCCGACATCAAGGCCTTCCTCATAGAGATGCTGGGCATTAAGAAAAACGAAATTTACGAGCTGCCCGGGCCCCTGGATTTGACCTTCTTCTCCAAGTTCGCCGGGGTAAAGGGCTTTGAGTCCCTGTGCTTCGCGCCCATCCGGCCGGTGAACCCCCCGGCGGATTTCTGGGGCTACACCGATATTTTTGAGGCCATCCGGGAGAAGGACAGGATGGTCCACCACCCCTACGAGAGCTTCGACGTGGTGGTGCGTTTTATCGAGCAGGCCGCCGAGGATGAGAACGTGCTGGCCATCAAGCAGACGCTGTACCGCGTCTCCGGCAACTCCCCCATTGTGGCGGCGCTGATTAAGGCCGCGGAAAACGGCAAGCAGGTGACGGTGCTGGTGGAGTTGAAGGCCCGCTTTGACGAGGAGAACAACATCAACTGGGCCAACAAGCTGGAAAAGGCCGGCTGCCACGTCATCTACGGCTTGCAGGGCTTAAAGACCCACTGCAAGATTGCCCTGGTGGTGCGCCAGGAGGACGACGGCATCCGCCGGTACCTGCACCTGGGCACAGGCAACTACAACGACTCCACCGCCAAAATCTACACGGACCTGGGCCTGTTCACCTGCAACAGCCAGTACGGCGCCGACGCCTCTTCCCTGTTCAACGTGATTACCGGCTACTCCCGGCCCCCGGAGTACCGCCACTTTGTGGTGGCGCCCCACGGCATGCGGCCCTTCTTCTGCCGGATGATTCGCAACGAGACGGAGAACGCCAAACGCGGCCTGCCCAGCGGCATCACCGCCAAGGTGAACTCCCTGGTGGACCCGGAAATCATCTCCCTGCTGTACGAAGCCTCCCAGGCGGGGGTGCCCATCAAACTGATTGTGCGGGGCATCTGCTGCCTTATCCCCGGGCTGGAGGGCATCAGCGAGAACATCACCGTTATCAGCATTGTGGGCCAGTTGCTGGAGCACAGCCGCATCTTTAAGTTTGAAAACGCCGGCAACCCCAAAATCTACATGGGCAGCGCCGACTGGATGCCCCGCAACCTGGACCGCCGCATTGAGCTGGTATTCCCCATTGAGGACGAGGACTTAAAGCAGCGCGCCTTTGAGACGCTGGACATCCTCCTCAGCGACAACACCAACGCCCGGATGATGCTGCCGGACACCAGCTACCAGCACGTGTCCCGCCGGGGCCGCGCCGCCTGCACCGCCCAGCTGACCTTCTACCGCCGGGCCCAGGAGCGCCTGAAAGCCAAGCAAGAGGTGGAAAAGGACAGCCCCCTCATCCCCATTCATTCCTCGGAGGAAGCCGGAACCCCTTGACAGGGGAGTTTCCTCTAGTTTAAAATGAAGCTAGTGGACATGGTTTTACATCTTCCGCAAAACACCGGGGCGCCGGTGGAATACTTTCAGAGAGGATGAGCAACGTGAAGCGAGTGGGTATTTTGACCAGCGGCGGCGACTGCCAAGGGTTAAACGCCGCGATTCGAGGGGTTGCCAAGGGCCTGTATCAGGAATTTGGCAAGGAAGTGGAGATTTACGGCATTAAAGATGGCTACAAGGGCCTGATTTTTGGCGAGTATAAAAAGATGGAGGAGCGGGATTTCTCCGGCATCCTCACCTTGGGCGGCACCATCCTGGGCACCTCCCGCCAGCCCTTTAAGACCATCCGGGTCATCGACGAGAACAGCGTGGACAAGGTAAAGTCCATGAAGGAAAACTACAAGAAGATGAAGCTGGACTGCCTGGTGATTTTAGGCGGCAACGGCACCCAGAAGACCGCCAACCTCTTAAGCCAAGAGGGTCTGAACGTCATCCACCTGCCCAAGACCATTGACAACGACATCTGGGGCACGGACGTGACCTTCGGTTTCCACAGCGCGGTGGAGATTGCCACCAACGTCATCGACTGCATCCACACCACCGCCACCTCCCACGGGCGCATCTTCATTGTGGAAGTGATGGGCCACAAGGTGGGCTGGCTGACGCTGTCCGCGGGCATCGCGGGGGGCGCCGACGTGATTCTGCTGCCGGAGATTCCCTACGACATCGACAAGGTTGCCAAGTGCCTGAACGACCGCATTAAGAAAGGCAAGAAGTTCTCCATTTTGGCGGTGGCGGAAGGCGCCATCTCCAAGGAGGAGGCGGCCCTCACCAAGAAGGAGCGGAAAAAGGCCCGGGAGAACTTCCCCCATCCCTCCATTGTGTACCGTATTGCCGAGGAGCTGGCCAGGAAGATTGACAACGAAATCCGCGTGTGCGTCCCTGGGCACTTCCAGCGGGGCGGCAGCCCCTGCGCCTATGACCGCGTGCTGTGCACCCGGCTGGGCGCCACCGCTGCCCGGTTCATCAAGGAAAAGACCTTTGGCGTAATGGTGGGCATGGTAGGCGGCCAGTGCGTGCCTGTGCCCCTGGCGGAAGTGGCCGGCAAGCTGAAGAGCGTGCCGGTGGACTGCGACGAAATCAAGGCGGCGCGGCAGATTGGCATCAGCTTTGGCGACTGAGCCTGGCCCTATCTTGAAAAATGGCAAGCATACCCGGCGGGGATTCCCAGCCGGGTAACGCTATATATTCTTAAAAAAGAGGAGTTGTTTTTGCATGGAGTATTCTGTCAGCTTGTACAGCTTTTACAGCGCCATCCAGAAGGGGGAGCTCACCCCCTTGGGATGTGTGGAAAAGGCGGCGGAGCTGGGCTTTGACGCTGTGGAGGCCGTGGACTTTGTGAACTTCAGCGGCACCCAGGAGGAGAAAAAGGCCCAGGCCCTGGAGCTGAAGCAAGCCGCGGAGAAGTGCGGGTTGCAGTTCTCCTCCCTGGCCATTGGGGCGGATTTCCTCAACGGCAGCGACGGCGACCGGGAGAAGGAAATCCAGCGCGTGAAGGACTATGTGGACATCGCCGCCCTGCTGGGCGCGCCCCGGATGCGCCACGACATCACCGCCGGCTACAAAGGGGAAAACTACCGCAGCTATGAGAGCCTCATCCCCACCTTGGCCCAGGCTGTCCGGGAGGTGGCGGACTACGCCGCGTCCAAAGGCGTGATGACCATGACCGAGAACCACGGCTTCTTCTCCCAGGATTCCGACCGGGTGGAAAAGCTGTACATGGCGGTGGACCATCCCAACTTTGGCCTGCTGTGCGATTTGGGCAATTTCCTGTGCGCCGATGAAAACCCCGCCGAGGCGGTGGCCCGCATTGCCCCTTACACCCGCTACGTCCACGGCAAGGACTTTATTGTGAAGCCCTTCTACAGCGAGGACCCCGGCGAGGGGGCGTTCCGCTCCCGGGGCGGGAACTTCCTGCGGGGCACCATCATCGGCCACGGCAACGTGCCGGTGAAGCATTGCCTCCACCTGCTGAAAGCCGCCGGGTTTGACGGCACCATTTCCATTGAGTTTGAGGGCATGGAGCCCTGCGTGGACGCGGTGCGCATTGGCCTGGCAAATCTGAAAAAGTATTGGAGTGAAGTGTAATGTCTGTAAAAGACGTGTTTCTCGATTTGGTATCCTACCCCACGGCCTCCGATGAGACCACCGGCACCACCCCCAGCACCCCGGGGCAGAAGGTGCTGGGCGCCCACATTGTGGAGCACATGAAGTCCATTGGCATCGCGGACGCCCGCATGGATGAGATGGGATATGTGTACGGCACCATTCCCGCCACGGCGGAGCGGGGCACCACCGTGGGCTTTATCGCCCACATGGACACCTACGGCGGCGTCAGCGGGGAGAACATCCATCCCCAGGTGATTGAAAACTACGACGGCGGCGCCATTGCCCTGGGCGGCAGCGGCCTTTCCCTCTCCCCCGCCGCGGAGCCCGCTTTGCTGGGCCACGTGGGCAAGACCCTTATCACCACCGACGGCACCACGCTGCTGGGCGGCGACGACAAGGCCGGCGTGGCGGAGATTCTGGTGGCGGCCGAGGAAATCCTGCGGGAGAACAAGCCCCACGGCACGGTGAAGATTGGCTTTACCCCCGACGAGGAAATCGGCGAGGGCGCCGACCATTTCGACGTGGAAGGCTTTGGCTGCGACTACGCCTACACGGTGGACGGCGGCCAGTTGGGCGGCCTGGATTACGAGACCTTTAACGCTGCTTCCGCCGTGGTGGAGGTGGAGGGCGTTTCCACCCACACGGGCGGCGCCAAGGGGAAGATGGTCAACTCCATGGGCGTTGCCATGGAATTCTGCGCCCTGCTGCCCAAAGGCCAGGTGCCCGAGCTCACCGAGGGCCGGGAGGGCTTTATCCACCTGGACGCCATCCACGGCAATGTGGAGCACACCGTGATGCAGTTTCTCATCCGGGACCACGACAAGGAGCTGTTCCGCCAGAAAAAGGAACTGATGGAGAAAGCCGCCGCCTATATCAACGCCAAGTACCCCACCCAGCCCCTGGCCTTGACCCTGAAGGACAGCTACTACAACATGCGGGAGATGATTGAGCCCCGCATGGAGATTGTGGAAAACATGGAGCGGGCCATGAAGGAAAACGGCGTGGAGCCCCACTCCGAGCCTGTGCGGGGCGGCACCGACGGCGCCCGGCTCTCCTTTATGGGCCTCCCCTGCCCCAACATCTGCACCGGCGGCGCCAACGCCCACGGCAAGACCGAGTACGTGGTGCTGGAGGATATGGAGAAAATCAAGGACATCATCAAGACCGCCATCTACAACGTGGAATAAGCGGATAGAAAGGGTTTTACGCCAATGCTGAGATTTGGAACCATCGGCTCCGGGTGGATCGTGGACGAGTACATCCACGGGGCCAAGGACAGCGGCCTGTGGGAGCTGACAGCTGTCTACTCCCGCACAGCGGAGCGCGCCCAGGCCTTCGCCCAGAAGCACGGGGCGCCCCTGTGGTTTACGGATTTGGAGGAGATGGCCGCCTCGCCCCAGATAGACGCGGTGTACATCGCCAGCCCCAACGCCCTGCACTTTGAGCAGTGCAGGCTCTTTCTGGAGCGCGGCAAGCATGTGCTCTGCGAAAAGCCTCTGTGCGCCCAGGGGGACAAGGTGGCCCAGCTGCAACAGCTGGCCCAGGAGCGGGGACTGGTGTTCCTGGAGGCCATCATGTACCTGCACCTGCCCCAGAGGAAAATCCTGGAAGACGCCCTGGGCCAGCTGGGGAAGCTCTCTTTGGTGAAGCTGGATTTCTGCCAGCGTTCCTCCAAGCTGGACAGCTACCTCGACGGGGAGCTGCCCAACATCTTCAACCCGGCCCTGGAGACAGGGGCCCTGATGGATTTGGGCGTCTACTGTGTGTACCCGGCCCTGGCGCTGTTTGGGGAGCCGGAGAGCTTCACTGTGACCCCGCAGATGCTGGACAGCGGCGCCGACGGCGGCGGGGTGCTCACCCTGCGCTACCCGGACAAGCTGGTGGTGATGACCTACTCCAAGCTGGGGCAGGCAGGGGCCAACAGCGATTTCCAGGGCACGGAGGGCACCTTGGCGGTGGAGTCCATCTCCCGGGTGGCGGGGCTCTCCCTGTGGCGCAAGGACGGCACGGTGGAGCAGCTCTACGGCGACGATGAGAAGTATAAGCTCATGGGCTGGGAGGCCAAGGACTTCTACCGCTACATCACAGAGCCGGAGGCCTCGGCCCAGGAGTACGCCCGCTGCAGCCAGCTGAGCTTGCAGGTCTCCCGCTTTATGGAGCGGGTGCGCAAACAGGCAGGCATTGTCTTTGCCAGCGACCCAGCTTAAAACAGCACAAAAAGAGCGGTGAGGAACTTCCCCACCGCTCTTTTTTATTCCACTGTGATGTAGGGCTCCAGCTTGGCGAAGGTCTTTTCCCCGATGCCGGACACCTCCATGATTTCCTCGATGTCGTAAAAGCCGCTGTTCTGCTCCCGGTAGTCGATGATGCGCTGGGCAATGGCTGGCCCCACGCCGGGAAGCAAGTCCAGCTCCTCTAAAGTGGCTGTGTTTAGGTTGACGCTCTTTTCCACCAGCACCTCTTGCGGGCCCTCGCTGGAAGTGTCCTCCTCCACGGGGATGGTTTCCCCGGCGGGCTCTTGGGTGGGCTGGGCCTGGGAGGACGCTGCCGCCGGGGCGGGCGTGGCCTCCACCGTGACCTGGTAAAACTCCAAAGGCCGCGCAGAATACAGCCCCGTCAACACAACTGCCGTGACAGCGGCGGCCGCGAGCAGGAGCACCATGCGGAATTTGCTTTCCCGGTCCATGGCTTACACTTCCTTCAGCTTTTGCAGAAACCCGGTGAAATAGGCGGGCAAAGGCGCCTCGAACTCCAGATATTCCCCTGTGCGGGGGTGGACAAAGCCGATTTTCCCCGCGTGGAGGCACTGGCCCTCCAGAGAGGTGATACTTTTTTTCGGGCCGTACACAGGGTCCCCTGCCACGGGGTGACCCAGGTAGGCCATGTGCACCCGGATTTGATGGGTGCGGCCTGTCTCCAGGCGCAGGCGCAGCTGGGTAAAGCCCTGGAAGCGCTTGACCACCCAGAAGTGGGTGACGGCCCGCCGGGCGGAGGGGCTGTTGGGCAGCACGGCGATTTTCTTGCGGTCTGTGGGATGGCGGCCCAAGGGCTGGTCCACCGTGCCGGAATCCTCTTTAAAGGAGCCGTACACCACAGCGCTGTACTCCCGGGTGAAGGTGTGGGCCTGAATCTGCTCCGCCAGGCGGGTGTGGGAAAAGTCGTTTTTCGCCACAATCAGCAGGCCGCTGGTGTCCTTGTCAATGCGGTGGACGATTCCCGGCCGGGCCACGCCGTTGATGCCGGAGAGGGAGTCGCCGCAGTGGGCCAGCAGCGCGTTGACCAGTGTGCCCTCCTCGTGGCCAGGAGCGGGATGGACCACCATGCCCTTGGGCTTGTTCACCACCAGCAGGTCGCCGTCCTCGTAAACCACCTCCAAGGGGATGGGCTGGGGGCGCACCTCCAAAGGGCGCACCTCGGGAAGCTCCACCAGAATCTGGTCCCCTGGCTTGAGCTTGGCGCTTTTGGAGAGGGCCTTCCCCCCGCAGGTGACACAGCCGTTTTCTATAAGGTTCTGCACGGCGGAGCGGGTCATGTCCTCCAGGGCGGCGGAGAGGAGCTTATCCACCCGCTGACCCGCCTCCTCCACGGGGATGAGAAGCTGGCGGCTCATTTGCTTTCCGGCTCCCTGGGCAGTGTCTCTTTCCCCTCGCGGGTGAAAAACAGCACGTGGATGACAAACAGCACCGCCCCTACGGTGATGCAGCAGTCGGCAAAGTTGAAGACATAATCGAAAAAGAGCACGTGGATGTAATCCACCACAAAGCCGTGGGCGATGCGGTCTATCAGGTTGCCGATGCCGCCGGACATCAGCAAGGCCGCGGTGGTATAGCTGAAAAAGCTGTGGCGCTTATAGCGGAAAAGCAGCACGATAATGGCCACCGTGGCCACCACGGTGACGGCTACCACCAGCCACATCACCTGCTTGAACAGGCCAAAGGCGGCGCCGGTGTTCTCCACATAGGTGAGCTCCAGCAGGCCGGGGATGACGGTGACAGTGCCCACCGGCCGCAAATCGCGGAGCACAAAGTATTTGAGCATCTGGTCAATGGCCAGCAGCACTGCGGCCACGGCCAGCACCACAACCGCCGTGGCGGTGTTGCGGTTTTTGTTCTCTGTTTTCAAGGTGAAAGTGTTCTCCTTTTTCACGGCAGCCAAAGGGAGCGCCGCCCGCGGCTATTCTTGCCCAGCGGGCGCTGTTTTCCTGGGAATGGCGAAAAAAGAGAAACGGGCGGTTTCTCTTTTCTCACAGGCTATGGCTGTCCTTTTTTATTTCCTGCGCTTTTTGCGGCCCAGGTCCACGTCGTCGCCAAACTCCAGGTTGCTGAAGTGGGAGGCCTTCTCCCGCTGCAGGGATTCGGGAATATCGGAATACGCCTCTAAATCGATGCCCACCTGGGAGAGGTCGTTGTCATCCGGGTGATAGCTGTGGGGCTCCTGCCGAAGCTGCTCCCGGCTGTAATCCACTTTGTCCTGAAGAGTGGGCTCCTCCTGGGAAAGTTCTGGGGTCTCTTGGGGGGCAGGCTCCATTTTGGGCTGCTCCACCACAGGCTGGGGCACAGGCTCCGGCTCTGGCTTAGGTTCCGGGACCGAGACAGGCGCAGAGACGGGCCGGGGCTCCTCCCGGTAGACGGGCTGGGGTTCCGGCTCCGGCTCCGGCTGGGGAGCGGGCTGAGGCTCCGGGCGGGAAACAGCCGGCTGGGTATCCTTAAAGCGGAAGCTGGGGATGTGGTTGATGCTCTCCAGGTGCTTTTTGTACATCTCCAGCAAAGAGACGCGGAACGCGGACACCTGGCGCTTCATCTCCTCCAGCTCGTTGCGCTTCTGCTCCACCTGGATGGCGTACTCCCGGGCGGCCTTGGCGGCGTCGTCCCGGGCGTTTGCCAGCAGGGCTTTGGCGTTTTCCTCGGCGTCGGCCAGCATCACGGCGGCCTTGTCCTTGGCCTCCTGGATGGCGTCCTTGCCGATTTTCTGGGCGCTGAGGATGGCCTCCTTAATGCCGTCCTCCTCCTCCCGGTAGGACTCGATCTTCTGGGCCAAAATGCCCAGCTTCTTCTGGAGCTCGGCATTCTTGGCTTTCAGCTGGGCCACCTGGTTGGTCAGCTCCTTCACCTGCTGGTCCAGCTGGGCCTCTTGCTGCAAGGCGTCATCCCGCTCAGCCAAAAGCTGGGTGAAGGATTCCACCACTTCGTCGATAAAATTGTCCACGTCCTCCGGCTTGTAGCCAGAGAACCCTGCCTTACCAAAACTTACCTCGTTGATTTCCTTTACAGTCAACATGGGCAGTTCCCCCCTTATTGAAATTTCCTACATTTCACCACGAGCCGCCCCTTGCTTGTCAAAGGGCCAAGCTCATCAATTATAAAACGCCCTTGCTTGCGCACAGAGAGCAGGTCGCCCTCCTTCACCCGCTGGGAGACGGAAAGGGCTTCCCGATGGTTGAGGAACACCAGGCCTGCGGTGATGAGCCCGGCGGCCTTTTCCCGGCTGGTGCGGCAGAGGAAAGCCGTGAGGCAATCCAGCCGCTCAGAGGCCACCACGCCGCTGCGCTCCGCGAACTGCCGGGCGCCGGGCAGCGTACCGTCCCACTGGAGGGAGGGCTTTACCCCCACCCGGCCGATTTTTTGGATGTTGCGGAGGAAATACTCCCCCATCTCCTCCCGGAGGAACGCCACGCACTGGCCCTCCCCCACCACGATGTCCCCTATCACCGAGCGCTCCACGCCCAGGGCCATAAAGGACCCCAGGAAATCCCGGTGGGTGAGCTTGTCCTCCTTGCGGTAAGAGAGCACAAGGGGCGTGATGGGAAAGTACTCCGGCGCGGGCTCCAGGTAATCTGGGAAAAAGCCCAGCACCACCCGCTCCGCGTATTCGTGGCCGCCCCAGGAGAGATAGGCCACATCCTGCCGCCGGGAGAGCCGCTCCTGGCAAAAGGCGGCCTGGGCCTCATCCAGGAAGCCCAAGAAGCAGGGCCGCTTGCGGGACAGCTTGATGGAGTCCTCCAGGCGGGCGGCGAGAAGGTCTTGTTCCGTTGCCATGGTCTATTTAAAAGTAGAGGCCGTTGTTTTCCAGCTCGTCCAACACATCGTCGCCGGTGAGGTCCACGTTATAGGGTGTGATAATAAAGGTGTTGGTGGCGATGCGCTTGATTTTCCCGTTGTTGGCGTAGGCCACGCCGCTTAAAAAGTCCACAATCCGGCGGGAGACGTCCTTCTCGGTCTTTTCCAGGTTGAGCACCACGGTGTGGCGCTTTAACAGCTCGTCGGCAATGGCGCGGGTCTCCTCCCCGAAGGAGATGGGCTTGAAGAGCACCACCTGCAGCTGGGCCTTGGCGTTGATATTGACCACCCGGTTTCCCCCGGAGGATTCGCCGCGGGGCGCGAAGTCCGCGAAGGAATAGCTGGAAGAGCGCCGGGGCTCGCTGTAAGAGCTGCGGCTGGACTCCTGCTCCTGTTCCGGTTCATCTTCGTAGTACTCATCGTATTCATCATCTGGCGGATTCCACATTTTTTGAAGCTTTTCGACCAATCCTGCCATATAGTAAGTACCTCCTAAATCGCGTAGTAGTGCTGGGGATAATCCCTTTTCCCAAACAGCGAGGAGCCCACCCGCACCATGGTGGCCCCGCAGGCGATGGCCTCTTGGAAATCGGAGGACATGCCCATGGATAAACAGTTCATAGATACATTATCTAATTTTTTTGCCGCTATGTCAACATAAGATTGCCGCACAGCGGAAAAATACCCGCAAAGTTCGGCTTTCTTCTCGCAGATAGGAGGGATGGCCATCAGCCCCTCCACGTGGAGGCCCGGCAGCGTGCGGATTTCGTCCACCACCTCGAAAAGGGCCTCGGGCAGCACGCCGCCCTTGCTCTCCTCCCGGCCGATGTTCACCTCTACCAGCACCTTCATGGTGGCGCCCTCCCGCAGGCAAAGGCGGGAGATTTCCTTGGCCAGCTTTACGCTGCCCACAGACTGGATACAGCTGACCTTGCCCACCAGGTATTTCACCTTGTTGGTTTGCAGCTGGCCGATGAACTGGATGTCGCACTTCTCCCGGTGCAGGCCGTCGTATTTCTCCAAAAGCTCTTGGACGCGGTTCTCCCCCATGGCGGAGAGGCCGCTGTCGATGGCGTGGTTTATCACCTCGAGGGGGACGGTTTTCGTGGCGGCCAGCAAGGTGATGTCCTGGGGCCGGCGCCCCGCCTTTTCCGCGGCCAGGGCAATCTCCTCCTGGATGCGGGGGTAGTTCTCATCAAATATCTGGATGCGCTCAAGAAATGACTTTTCCATCATACAAATCCGTCCCTTCTACCACAACTTGGTCATAGAGCTGAATGGTTGAACTGGTCACCAGGGCCGCCTGCTCCTCGGAGGAGAGCTCTGTCTTGCAGATGGCGTAGCCATTGACAGAGTGGTCGGTGAACACCTGGACAAACTCCAGCTGGCCGCCGTAGAGAACGTACACGCCCCGGACGTTCTCCGCCACCTGGGTGACGGTGTTGCCATCCTCGTCTGTGGTGGTGTACTCCACGTCCTCAAAGCGCAGGGCCCGCTCGTTGACCAGCACCCCAGAGTAGGTAGCCACAGTCACCTGGACGGCCTCGTTGCGCACAGCGGCAATGTCTGAATCCATATAGGAGCACTGGAACACCACGGCGGTGTCGCCAGAATCCTTGTCATAATTGCGGGCCACCACGGTGGCGGGGATTTGCTCGGTGCTGGCAAAGGGGATGTCCAGGTAGACGCTGTCCACGCCCTCCAGGTGGACCATGTCGTCCTCGTCAAATACACAGGCCACGTACCAGTTGAAGTCCTGGCAAATCTTCCCCACGGCGGAGCTGTCCCGGGTGGCGTCCCGGGAGAGGAGCTCCTCCACCTGGGCCACGGTGAGGTTCTCCACGTCCTCCACGTCCACGGCGCTTTCCAGCCCGTCCACCGAGCTGATAAAGTACCCTGCCTGGGGCGCGGAGATGGTGCCGATGGAATCCCCCGCCTGGCTCTCTAAAGAGGAGCGCTGGCTCTCCAGCTGGCTGATGCGCTGGGAGAGGTTTTCGGCGCTCTCCTCCCCGGTGATGAGCTGGCGCCGGGTCAAGGCGCTGAGAAGGGACTCCTTCCAGGTGGTCAGCCGGGAAAAGCTGTTCTGGTTGACGCCCAAAGCCACGTCCTCCATGGCGGAGTAGATTTGGTCCGCCAGCATGGAGGGGTTGGCCACAAAGTAGTCCGCCGGCTGGGACAGCGCCTGCAGGTTGGCGATTTCCTCGTCCAGCTGCTCAATGGTGCGCTGGGCGGAGGCGTCCTCCTCGGTGGAGAAAACGTCGGCAATCACGCCGCCCTGGGCCACCCGGGTGCCGTCCGCCACCCGGTAGCTGAGCACGCCGTTGGCGCTTTCGTCAATGACCTGCTCGTTGCGGATGATAAAGCTCTGGGCCTGGAGCACGTCGGAAACCTGGCCGTACATGGCCGTCTCCGTCTGGATGCTGCGGTGGGTGGCCAGATAGCCCTGGTAGCCCACATACACCAGCACCAGCACAGCCAGCAGCACCGCGCCGATGGTCCGTATCTTTTTACTGTTCACAGGCGTTGCCTCCTTTCCAGACGCCCCATTTTCCCAGCAGGGACACCGCCTCCTCCAAAAGGGCCTGGCGGCTGGGGAAGGCGTCGATGGGAAGGGACTCCACTTGCTCCTCCCGCTTGAACCAGGTGATTTGCCGCTTGGCGTACCGGCGGCTCTCCCGCTTGATGGCCTCCACCGCCTCCTCCAGGGAGACCTCCCCCCGGAAGTAGGGGAACAGCTCCTTGTAGCCGATGGCCTGGGCGGCGGTGGGGATGCTCCCCGCCTGCTGGCAGCGGCTGTAGAACGCTTGGGCTTCCGGCAGCAGGCCCTGCTCCAGCATCTTGTCCACCCGGGCGTCGATGCGGCGGTAGAGTGTCTCCCGGTTTTCATAGCCCAGGCACAGCATGACGTATTGATAGGGCGACTGGGCGCTGTGGGAGCGCTCCGCCTGGGCGGAGAAGGGCTCGCCGCACAGCTGGATGTATTCCAGGGCCCGGATAACCCGCTTCACGTTGTGGGGGTGCATTTCCTCCGCCGCCTTGGGATCCAGCCGCTCCAAGCGCTGGTAGAGGGCGTCTATCCCCTGGTCCTCCGCTTCTTGAAAGAGCCGCTGACGCAAGGCGTCGTCCCGGCCGCGCTCCTCAAAGGAGAAGCCCCGCAGCAGAGAGCGGGCATACAAACCCGTGCCGCCCACCAAAATGGGCAGCTTGCCCCGGCCGGAAATCTCCCGGATAACCTGCCCGGCAGCGTCCACATAGTCGGAGACGCTGAAGGGCTGCTCCACATCCAGAAAGCCGATAAGGTGGTGGGGCGCGGCGGCCAGCTCCTCCGCCGTGGGCTGGGCCGTGCCGATGGGCAGCCCCTTGTACACTTGCATGGAATCGCAGGAGACAATCTCCCCGCCCAGGCGCTGGCACAGCTGGATACCCAATTCCGTTTTGCCTGTGGCAGTGGGGCCCACCACCGCCGCCACAGGGATTTTTGCCGCTGTCATATCACACCCGCCCAAACTGGCGCTCGATGTCCCGGCGGCGCAGGATGATGTACACCGGCCGGCCGTGAGGGCAGTAGCGCACGTCGGGGTTTTGCTCCAGCTCCTGGGCCAGGGACACCATCTCCTCCCGGGTGATGGAATCCCCTGCCTTCATGGCGGCGCGGCAGGCCACGTTGTGGTAGACCCAGTCCAGGTGCTCGGTGGTCATGCGGTTTTTCAGGGAGGCCAGGTACCCGGCAATCTCCATGACCGCCTCGGCGGCGTCCCCGCCGTCCAGCAGCAAGGGCGCCGAGCGCACCAGCACGGTGCCGGAACCGAAGTCCTCCACCTCAAACCCGGCCTTGGAGAAGTCCTCCAGGTGGTCCAAGGCGGCGGTGTACTCCTCCTTGTCCAAGGTGACGGTGACGGGCTCCAGCAGCGTCTGGGCCTCTCCCCCGGCGTTCTCCCGCTTTAGGCGCTCGTACAGCAGGCGCTCGTGGGCGGCGTGCTTGTCGATGAACATCAGCTCGTCGGCGCTGTATTCCACCAGCAGGTAGGTGCCAAAGGCCTCCCCAATCACCCGGGAGTGGAACTCCTTGCGCAGGGGCTGGGGCCGTTCCACAGGGGGCTGCTCCTCCACGGGCAGGGGAAGCTGTTCCTGGACGGGGACCGTAGGCTGGGACTCCTGGGGCTTTTCCTCTACAGGCTGAGGCGCGGGAGCGGGCGCCACAGGCTCCGGCTGGGGCTCGCTGTCCAAGACATTCTCCAGAAAGCTGGAAAAACCCCGGCGCTCCCGGCGAGGGGCTTCGCTGTCCCGCAGGAGGAACGAGGGCTCCCGGGCTGGAGGGGCGCTCTCCCTCTGGGGCGGCTTGCCAAGTGGGGCGGCAGCGGGCGGAGGCGGTGTCTGGGGCTTTCGCGCTGGCGGGGGGGTCTCCATACGCAACTGCTCCTTGCGCTCCAGCACAGGGGCATAGGGGTTGACAGGCGGCCGCTTCAGCTCCATGACTTTGGGCTTGTCCCCGGCGTGGAGGGCCGACTTTACCCCGTGGTACACCGCGTCGAAAATGGGGCGCTCGTTGACAAAGCGCACCTCCAGCTTGGCGGGGTGGACGTTCACATCCACCGCCCCAAAGGAGAGGTGCAGGTGCAGCACGCAGGCGGGGAACTTGCCCACCATGATGGAGCCCTTGTAGGCCTCCTCCAAGGCGGCCATGGCGGTGCGGCTGCGGATGTACCGGCCGTTGATGAAGAAGTTCTGCATGGAGCGGTTGGGCCGGCTGGAGGTGGGCGCGCTGATAAAGCCCTCCACCTTTACATGGCCCAGCTCGTAGTGGACGGGAATGAGGGTGGAGGAGAACTCCCGGCCGTAGACGGCGTAAATGGTGGAGGAGAGCTTGCCGTCCCCCGGGGTGTGGAGCTGTTCCTTGCCGTCCCGGAGGAACCGGAAGGAAATCTCCGGGTGGGACAGGGCCAGCTTATCCAAAATGCCCGCCACGGAGTTGCCCTCGGTGGAGTCCTTTTTGAGGAACTTCATGCGGGCGGGGGTGTTGTAGAACAAATCCCGCACCAAAATGGTGGTGCCCTCGGGGCAGCCGGCGTCCTCCAAGGTGGGCTCCTCGGCGCCGCCGCAGGTGTAGCGCACCCCTGCCACCGCGCCGGGGGTGCGGGTGAGCAGCTCCACGTGGGCCACGGCGGAGATGGAGGCCAGCGCCTCCCCGCGGAAGCCCAAGGTGGCGATGGAGTTCAAGTCGTCCTCCCCCACCACCTTGCTGGTGGCGTGGCGCAGGAAGGCGGTGGGCACGTCCTCGGGGGCGATGCCACAGCCGTTGTCCGTCACCCGTATAAAGGTGACGCCCCCCCGGCGGATTTCCACCGTGATGATGGTGGCGCCGGCGTCCACGGCGTTCTCCACCAGCTCTTTGATAACGGAAGATGGCCTATCCACCACCTCGCCCGCGGCAATGAGCTCCGCCACCTGCTTATCCAGCACTTGGATTTTCGGCATGGTACCGCCTCCTTTCTCGTTTTAGATTATTTCAGCATGCTGCACAGCTCGAAAAGGGTGTTCATGCACTGGATGGGCGTCAGGGCGTTTACATCCAGGCTGCGGAGCTTTTGCAGCACCTCGCCGTCCACGGTGTCCATGGTCAGCTGTACGGGCTCCTCGGAGAAGCGGTGGTGGGAGGGCCGGGTGCCCTCGGCTCCCTCTTTCTCCAGCTCGGCCAGCACCTGCTTGGCCCGGCGGATGACCTTCTCCGGCACGCCGGCCAGCTTGGCCACCTCGATACCGAAGCTGTCATCGGCCCCGCCCCGGACAATGCGCCGCAGGAAGGTGATGTCGTCGCCCCGCTTCTTTACGGCGATGTTGAAGTTCTTCACCCCGGGAAGCTGGTCCTCCAGGGCGGTGAGCTCGTGGTAATGGGTGGCAAACAGCGTCTTGGCGCCCACCAGCTTCTTATCGTGGACGTACTCCAAGACGGCCCGGGCAATGCTCATGCCGTCGAAGGTGGAGGTCCCGCGGCCGATTTCGTCGAAGATGATAAGGCTGTTTTGGGTGGCGTTTTTCAGAATGTCCGCCACCTCCGCCATCTCGATCATAAAGGTGGACTGGCCCGCGGACAAGTCGTCGGAGGCGCCCACCCGGGTGAAGATGCTGTCCACAATGCCAATCTCCGCCACGGCGGCAGGGACAAAGCAGCCAATCTGGGCCATGATGGTGATGATGGCAGTCTGCCGCATGTAGGTGGACTTGCCCGCCATGTTGGGGCCGGTGATGATGGCCACCCGGTTGTCGTGCATATCCATGTCCACGTCGTTGGGGACAAAGGGCGTGTCGTGGAGCAGCGCCTCCACCACGGGGTGGCGGCTGTCCTTGAGGTAGAGCTTGCCGCTCATGTTGATGACGGGCCGGGTGTAGTCGTTTTTCACGGACACCACGGCAAAGGAACACAGCACGTCCAAAGCGGCCACCGCCTTGGCGGAGGACTGCACCCGGGGCAGCTGGTCCGCCACAAACCGGCGCACCTCCTCAAAGAGCTTGGACTCCAGGGCGATGGATTTGTCGTGGGCGCCCAGAATGCGGTTTTCCAGGTCTTTCAGCTCCTGGGTGATGTAGCGCTCGCCGCCGGTGAGGGTCTGCTTGCGGATGTAATCCTCGGGCACCTGGTTTTTGTAGCTGTTGGACACCTCGATGTAATAGCCGAACACCCGGTTGTAGCCGGTTTTCAGCTTGGGGATGCCGGTGCGCTCCCGCTCTCGGGCCTCCACCGCGGCGATGAGCTCCCGGCCGCCGTTCATGTCCCGCTTGACCTCGTCCAGCTCTTGGTTGTAGCCGTCCCGGATGATGCCCCCCTCCCGGATGGTGAAGGGCGGGTCGTCCACAATGGCGGCGTCAATGAGCTGGGCCACGTCCTCCAGGCCGTCCATCTCCTGGCGCAGCTGCTGGAGCAGCGTGGCCTGGCAGCCCTCCAGCAGCGTGAGGAGCCCCGGCAGCCGCTTGAGGGCCGTGGACAGAGAGCGCAGCTCCCGGCCGTTGGCCGAGCCGTAGACAATGCGGGTCATGATGCGCTCTAAATCGTAGATGCCGGTGAGCTGCTCGGTGAGCTGGTCCAGCAGCTGGGGGTTCTGGAACAGCTCCTCCACGGCGTTTTGCCGCCGGGTGATTTTCGCCGGGCTCAAAAGGGGCTGCTCCAGCCAGGCCTTGATAAGGCGCTTGCCCATGGCGGTTTTGGTGCGGTCCAGCACCCACAGCAAAGAGCCACGCTTCTCCTTGTTGCGCAGCGTTTCGGTCAGCTCCAGGTTCCGCCGGGCGTTGATGTCCAGGCCCATGACGCCCGCGTCGGTGCCGATGTCCACCTCGTTCATCCGCTCTAAGCCGGTGATTTGGGTGCGGGAGAGATAGTCGAACAACGCGCTTAACGCCTTGACCGCCAGGGGCTTGTCGGAGAGCTCCAGCTGGGCCAGGCTCTGGCCGCCAAACTGGCGGCTGACCCGCGCTTGGCACTGGTCCAAATCCTGGTACAGCGCGCTCTCCTGACACTCCACCGCGGCGTGGAGCTTCTCTCGGATAAAGTCCGCCAGGCCGGTTAAATCCAGGGCCTGGGGATTGAGCAGAATCTCGCTGGGGCTGTAGCGGGCCAGGCGGTCCTCCAAAATGTGGAGCAGCGTCTCGCTGTTGGGTGCCAGCACCTGGTCGGCTGTCAAATCGCCGGTGGAGATGTCCCCAAAGCACAGGCCCAGGCCGTCCTCCTCGTAGCAGATGGAGCACAGGAAGTTGTTGCGGGTTTCGTCCAGCATGGAGTTCTCCACCACGGTGCCCGGGGTGATAACCCGGATGACGTCCCGCTTTACCAGGCCCTTGGCCAGTTTGGGGTCCTCCAGCTGCTCGCAGATGGCCACCTTATAGCCCTTTGCCACCAGCTTGGCGATGTAGCTTTCGGCGCTGTGGAAGGGCACGCCGCACATGGGGGCGCGCTCCTCCTGGCCGCACTCCCGGCCAGTGAGGGTGAGCTCCAGCTCCCGGGAGACGGTCTTGGCGTCGTTGAAGAACATTTCGTAAAAATCGCCAAGGCGAAAGAAAAGTATCGTGTTAGGATACTTTTCTTTCATCTCAAAATATTGTTTCATCAT
>ERZ1643246.2044-NODE-2044-length-20297-cov-8.221618_pt1 | contig 20297 bp, 14 predicted proteins | sample MGYA00579265_ERZ1643246 | MGnify/ENA primary metagenome ERZ1643246 (study PRJEB29033, sample SAMEA4952261) | chicken gut metagenome | biome: Broiler Chicken; feature: Gastrointestinal Tract; material: Caecum | place: Ireland | collected 2018 | study: Broiler...
TAACAGGAGAAAGAACGATGAAAAAAAAGATCGCAGTCATGGCAGTCATGCTCTGTACGGCAATGTCAGCGGCAGCCTGTGCAGGGGAGGATACATCCGATAAAGATAGCGTAGTGCTCGATCAGGGAGAAGAAGAGTCAGCAGATCAGACAAGGCTTAATATGATTCAGCCGCAGGCTTACGGTACTGTGGAGGGACTGAATCTGGAAAAAGGAAGCTATATTTCCATCATCGGGAAGTCAGAAGATTCCGAATATTGGGATGAGGTAAAAAGAGGGGCTGAAGATGCGGTAGATCAGCTGAACGAGGCCCTGGGATATAAGGGAAAGGATGCAATAAAAGTTACATACAATGCGCCGGGCCACGAGGGAGATGTGGACGAGCAGATCAACATTCTGGATGAGGAGCTGGACCGGTATCCGATCGCTGTCGGAATTGCAGTCATTGATAAGACAGCGTGTGAAGTACAGTTCGACCTGGCAACAGAAAACAGCATTCCGATTGTGGAGCTGGATTCTTCCAGTGACTATCAGGGCATTATGGCACAGGTTTCTACTAACAATCAGGAGGCAGGAGCTACAGCCGCCGATAAGATGGCCGGGCTTTTGGGAGAACAGGGAGAGGTGCTGCTGTTCCTTCAGGATCACGTATCAGGAGCTGCCCAGGAGCGGGAGAATGGTATGGTCAGTCAGTTTCAGACGCAGTACCCGAATCTGGCCGTGTCAGGTGTGTATTATATGGACGAGCTGGATGAAGTGCGGGAGGATACGGCTTCTAAGCTTGGCAAGGAGACAGATGAGGTGACCAATGAGGAGGTCATCCAGCAGATCATTTCGGATCATCCGAATGCCAAAGGGTGCATCGCAGGGGATGAGGAGACAACGGAAATGGTAATCGATGCATGTGAAGCCGCCGAGAGAGAGGATATGCAGATTATCGGGTTCGATGGAGGAGACTCTCTGACAGAGGCTCTTGCCGATGGCAAAGTGGAGGGGCTGATTGTCCAGAATCCATATGGAATGGGATACGCGACTGTGGTAGCCGCAGCAAGATCCGCCCTTGACATGGGAAATGAAGCAGTAGTCGATACGGGGTATGCATGGGTGACCCAGGACAATATGGAGGAGACTGCAATTAAAAATATGCTGTATTAATTACGGCTGTCAGAAAGGAAAAAGGAACAGCGGACAGGATTTCTTTGAGAAAGAAAACCTGTCCGCTGCTGTTTTTTAGAAGATTGAAATTCAGAACAATTATCTGGAACCGTCCGATTTTGAGAGGGAAAAAATGAATTCCGTTCCAACCCCCTCTGTACTGATCACATTAATATTTTCATTATGCGCCTGGATAATTTCCCGTACGATGGAAAGGCCCAGTCCGGTTCCTTTTTTATCCTTTCCGCGGGACAGATCGCTTTTGTAAAAGCGTTCCCAGATTTTACTGAGATCCTCTTTTGGAATTCCGATGCCGTAATCCTTCACGGAAACAAAAACTTTTTCACCCCGCTCCGTAGTCTCTACGGTGACGGTGGACTGCGGATTGCTGAATTTGATGGCATTGTCCAGAAGATTGTAGAGTACCTGCTGGATTTTGCTGCGGTCCGCATAGACCGGGAGAACCTGGGAGGCCAGGAGAAGCTCAATAGAGATTTTCCTGGATGTGCAGGTCCCTTCGAAGGAGGCGGCAACCTGTTTGATCATCTCATGCAGATCAAAGGACTCCTTATTCAGTAACAGTTCCTTTGTATCGAATTCATTGAGTGTCAGAAGATCCCGCGTAAGATCGGTCAGACGCTCTGTCTCAAACAAAATGATGCCCAGATACTTGCTTTGGAGTTCTACCGGAATCGTACCGTCTGCGATAGCCTCCACATACCCTTTGATCGAAGTCAGCGGGGAACGGAAATCGTGGGACACATTGGCGATGAATTTTTTCTGGTAATCTTCCATATCCTTGAGCTGGTCAGACATATAGTTCAAAGAAGCCGAAAGATATCCGATTTCGTCCTGGGAATTCACAGGGATCTCATAATCCAGATTCCCGGAGGCATACTGCTTGGCAGCTTCCGTAATTTTTCGGAGGGGCAGATAGATGAAAAGATGAATGCCCAGAAAAATCATAAAAGACAAAACATAGATTACGGTAAGCGTTACGTAGACAGCACGCATGATGAGGTTCTGCTGTTCCGTAAAACAGGATGTGGGCTTGTGGACAATCAGATAGCCTTTTGTGGAAAATCCCTTTGTCACAGGGACAATCATGGTCATGACCTCTTCTGAATAGTATCCGTGGTAGTCTCCGGTCAGATACTGTTCGCCTCCGGCCTCGGCCGGGTCAAAATCACGGATCTGATCCGGTACCGAGGCGGAACCGGAAGAGGAGACAGACATCAGGACTGTTCCGGAAGTGTCAGTCAGCCAGAGGTCGGCCTCAAGATAAACATTCATGCCGTTTAGTACAGTTCTTACCGATGCGGATCCCGTCTGATCGGAGTAATAATCCGTCAGATAGTCTGTGGCAAGAATGGTTGCTTCCCGGTAAAGCCGGGAAGCGTCCTGATTCTGGATAGTATCCAGCACAAGCTGAGCTCCCAGCGTGGCGGCGGTAAAGAGGCTTAGAAATCCAAATATAAGATACAGAATAATAAATTTCAGGTACAGATTGCTGTGCATGGTTATTTTACCTCAAACTTGTAACCAATTCCCCAGACAGTGCTAAGGCTCCAGCCGCTGTGGTCCTTGATCTTTTCCCGGAGCCGCTTGATGTGGACATCCACTGTCCGGGTGTCACCGATGTATTCATATCCCCAGATCTGATCGAGAAGCTGTTCCCGTGTGAAGACCTGATTCGGGGAAGCAGCAAGGAAATACAGCAGCTCCAGTTCTTTCGGAGGCATATCCACATGCTGGCCGTCAACGACTACGGAATAGTTGGTAAGGTTGATGGAGATGCCCGGATATTCTACACACTTGCTCTTCGACGAATCTCCGGAGTCGGCCTTTACCGGCTGATACCGGCGGAGAACCGCCTTGACGCGGGCAACAAGCTCTTTGGAATCAAAGGGCTTAATAATGTAGTCATCGGCGCCAAGCTCCAGACCGAGTACTTTGTCAAAGACTTCCCCTTTGGCGGAAAGCATGATGATCGGGACGTTCGACCGGGAACGGATCTCGCGGCAGACCTGATACCCATCGATGCCAGGCAGCATCAGATCCAGCAGAATCAGGTTCGGCTGATAGGAATCAAAAGCCTTCAGGGCTTCCTCGCCGTCATAGACCATGTGAGTATCAAAGCACTCTTTTGTCAGATACAGGCTGATCAGCTCGGCAATATTTTCATCATCGTCTACGATTAAAATTTTCTGTTTTGCGCTCATAACTTCCTCCCTATTTGAATTCAACAATAGTAACACCGGCATCTCCCTCGCCAAAGGCGCCGAGACGATAGGATTTGACATGCTTCTGCCGCTTTAAATACTGATGTACCGCATTGCGGAGTGCTCCGGTTCCTTTCCCGTGTACGATCCGGACCGGGCTGATGTGGGCCAGATAAGCATCGTCCAGATATTTATCCAGAAGAGCCACGGCCTCGTCCGTTGTACGTCCGATCAGGTTGATTTCCGGGCTGACACTTAAGGATTTGCCCATTTTCATTTTCCCGGAGGTAGTCCGCCTTGCCTGTTTTGAAGTATAGGAAACCGGTTCATCGATAATATCAAGATCGGTGATCGGCACCTTGGACCGGAGAATGCCCATCTGCACTTCCACATTGCCTCTGGAATCCGGAAGAGAGTGGACGGTTCCTGTCAGATTCATGCTGAGTACCTTGACAGCCGTTCCAAGCTTAAAGTCAGACGGCTTGTAGGTTTTCTTTGGCTTTGCTTTTTCCAGGGAAATGGAGGAAGAAGTCTTCGCCATTTTCTGACGGAGCTTTTCCCGCTCCTTTTCCATTTCCGATGCGGAGATATTCTCCTTGCCGAATTTTCGGAAATTCCGCATGGTCTCGTCTGCATAGTCCTTTGCGCTTTGCAGAATACGGCTGGCCTTTTCGTTGGCTTCCCGGATAATCCGCTCTCTCTGGGCGTCCAGTTTATCCTGCTTTTCTTTTGCGCGGGCGCGCAGAGATTCCAGTTCTGATTTATAGGCCTGGATCTGGGCCTGCTCTTTTTCGATTGTACGACGGCTGTGCTCCAGATCGCTTAACAGCTCTTCAAAGGACTCCTCCTGATCGCTCAGGTGAGTTCTGGCTTCTTCGATAATTTCATCCGGAAGGCCCAGTTTCTTTGAGATGGCAAATGCGTTGCTCTTTCCTGGAATACCGATCAGCAGGTGGTACGTTGGACGGAGTGTTTCTACATCAAATTCACAGCAGGCATTCTCCACACCCTCGGTAGTAAGGGCGAAGACCTTCAGTTCGCTGTAGTGCGTAGTTGCCATGGTACGGATTCCACGCCGGTGGAGACTGGATAGAATCGCGATGGCAAGCGCCGCCCCCTCTGTCGGATCGGTTCCTGCGCCAAGCTCATCAAAGAGAACAAGGGAGTGGGTATCCACATGTTCCAGAAAAGAGACGATATTGGTCATATGGGAGGAGAAAGTACTGAGGCTCTGCTCAATGCTCTGCTCATCTCCAATATCCGCGTAGACCTCAGTGAAGACAGCAAGCTCCGAACGGTCGAGGGCCGGAATATGAAGTCCTGCCTGCCCCATCAGAGTAAACAGTCCGGTCGTCTTAAGGGAGACGGTCTTTCCGCCTGTGTTTGGTCCGGTCACGATCAGAAGATCAAAGTCCTCCCCAAGTCGGATCGTAGTAGGCACCACCTTTGTCTTGTCCAGAAGCGGATGCCGGCCTTCCCGGATATGGATCCGTCCTTCCTGATTAAAGACAGGGCGGGATCCATTGAGATCCAAAGCAAAGCTGCCTCTGGCAAAAATAAAATCCAGAGCAGTTAGTATCTCGTAGTCTGTACGGATCTCATTGCTGTGCTCTGCGGCCATGGAGCTCAGGTTTGCAAGGATTACCTGGATTTCCTCCTGCTCCTTTGCGTGAAGCTCCATCAGATCATTATTCAGTTTTACAACTGCCATCGGTTCGATAAACAATGTGGAGCCGGTAGAAGACTGATCGTGGATCATTCCCTTGACCTGGCTGCGGTATTCTGCCTTTACCGGGAGACAGTAGCGGTCCCCGCGCATGGTCACAATGGCGTCCTGCAGGTAATTGCGCAGAGAACCGTTTACCATACTGTTCAACGTGGAGTGAATCTTCCCTCCGGATGCCTGAATGCTGCGGCGGATCTTCAGAAGATTGCTGCTGGCGTCATCTGCGATGACATCCTCCTCCAGAATGCATCTCCGGATTTCGGAAGCAGTCCTGGATACCGGTTCCAGACGCTCAAAGAAAGAGTCCAGGCAGTCAGGAAGTTCATCGGCGGTTTCGTGCCGCCCGTATGCCTTTGCCTGCCCCGCACATTCCAGGAGACGTCCAATGGAAAGAAGCTCTGATGCACCAAGAGATGCGCCAAGTTCCAGACGTTTCAGTGAAGCATCTACAGGGATGCACCCGCCAAAAGACGGCATTCCCTTTTTCACGATCCGGGTGAAAGCGGCGGCAGTCTCCTCCTGCATCTGTTCGATGACGGTCAGATCCGTCTGAGGGACCAGGTCCAGACAGCGCTGCTTTCCGCTTTCCGAGGCTGCATGGTCGGCAAGAAGCTGTATGATTTTGTCGTACTCTAATTTATGTAATGTTTTACTATTCATGAAAATCCCCTGTCTATACATACTTTGTCACATCCCATTTTACCCCATTTGTCCGGTAAAATAAAGGAGAAAAAAAGGTTAAATGTTGAACATTGGAAAACGTTACGGTATACTATAAAAAGGGATGAAAAAGGAGAACGATCATGTCTGCCCAATTTCAGAATGATGATGAAAAAAAGGATGAGAAAGAATCCTATTCTTTTTTGAAAGAAACCATTAAGAAGCCCCCGGTGGATAAGCGGGCGGCAGCCATAAAGATTTTGAAAAACGCAGGCCTGGGGCTGATTTTCGGCCTTATGGCGTGTGTTGGATATACTGCGGCCAAACCATGGGCGGAGGAGCATATCGGCAATACAAGAACCAACGTGACGATTCCTCAGGATGACCAGAAGGAGGAGGAAGATGCGGCGGAAGAGGAAAATGAGCAGACACAGACTCCGGTCCTGACAACGGAAAATTACCGGCAGATGATGGAGGCGATGAATCAGGTGGCGGCTTCCGTAGAGAAGAGCATGGTAGTGATTACTGGAACTGTCCAGGCTTCCGATGACGGGCAGACGGACAGTGTAAGACAGAGCCGTTCCGGGGTGATTGTGGCTGACAATGGAGTGGAGTTTCTGATTTTAACCGGAGACGGTATTTTTGAGAGCGGGAAAGAAGTGACTGCGGCATTTTATGATGGAAATGAGGCATCCGCATCCCTGAAGCAGCAGGACAGAAACCTGGGAATTGCGGTTTACGCAGTCGAGAAGTCCGGATTGTCACAAAATACGGCCCAGCAGGCGGCAGTAGCGGTTCTTGGAAATTCCAATCTGGTATCGGTAGGAGACCCTGTCATTGCGGTAGGATCGCCTTTTGGTTCAGAGGACGGAGCAGGATTCGGAACCATCAGCGGGACACAGAGCCAGAAATATCTCTGTGACGGACAGTATCAGATGCTGGAGACGGATCTGGTGCACGCAGACGGAGCAAGCGGCGTGCTGACAGATCTCAATGGAGAGATTGTAGGGCTGATTGATGAGGGAACGGACGAAACATCCGGAGTGATGAAGGCGTTTGCCATTTCCGGTCTGAAAGAAGAAATCGAAATGCTTTCCAACGGTGTTTCCGCAGCGTATCTGGGAATTTCCGGGACGGAAGTATCGGATGTCATAGCGGACAGCCAGGATATGCCAAAGGGAGTCTATGTGAGCTCTTCCATGCCGGATTCTCCTGCCATGCAGGCCGGGATCCAGAGCGGCGATATCATCACTGAAATCGGCGGGACCAAGATCTACACATTAAAGGGACTGAAAGATGAACTGCTGGATTACCGGCCGGGACGTCAGATTACCATCAAAGGAAAGCGCAGAGGATCCGATGGATATGTGGACGTACAGTTTGACGTGACCCTTGCCGGAGCAGAATAATGGATTAGAAAGAGGAAAGATATGAGATATATCAAGGAACTGCATGAAGGTGAAACCATTCGTGCCATTTACTTATGCAAATCAAAGAGAAGCGCAGAGACCAGAAACGGGAAACCCTACGACAACCTGATTCTTCAGGACAAGACGGGGACGCTGGATGGAAAGATCTGGGACCCGAATTCCAACGGGATTGCGGATTATGACGAAAAGGATTTTGTGGAGGTGGTAGGAGAAGTCACGACTTACAACAATAACCTCCAGCTCAATATCAAACAGCTCAGAAGAGCCCAGGAGGATGAATACGTGCTGGCTGATTATATGCCGACCAGCGGACGGGATGTGGAAGAGATGTACAAAGAGCTCCTGGAATTTGCAGGCATGATTCAAAATCCGTACTTGAAGCAGGCGGTCGAATACTATTTTGTGAAGGACGAGGAATTTATTAAAACATTCAAAAATCATTCTGCGGCCAAGAGCGTCCATCACGGCTTCTGCGGCGGACTTCTGGAGCATACGCTGAGTATCCTGAATCTCTGCCGTTACTATCTGGCGGCCTATGATTTTCTGAGCGCGGATCTTCTGTACGCGGCGGCGATGTATCATGATATTGGAAAAACAAGAGAGCTCTCGGCATTTCCGGAGAATGACTATACGGATGACGGGCAGCTTCTGGGCCATATTATCATCGGCGTTGAGATGCTGGATGATGCGATCCGGACCATTCCGGGATTTCCGCCAAAGCTTGCAAGCGAGCTGAAGCACTGCATCCTTGCCCATCATGGAGAACTGGAATACGGATCGCCGAAAAAGCCGGCTCTTGCGGAGGCGCTTGCGCTGAACCTGGCGGATATGACGGATGCCAAGATGCAGACATTGAAAGAATTATTCAAGGATAAAAATACGACAGAGTGGATCGGCTATAACAGACTGTTTGAGTCCAATCTGAGAAAGTCGAGTTTGTCGTAGAGGGAAAAGGAAAAGATGGAAAATATATTGGATGTAATTGCGGAAAAAAAAGCATCGCTTCCCAAAAAGCAGCGGATGGTGGCGGAGTATATGGAACAGAATCCACAGGAAATGTCCTATATCACTCTTCGACAGCTAAGCGGAGATCTGCATGTGACTGAGATTACGGTGTTGAAGACCTGTCAGTCTCTGGGGTACGGCGGATTTAATGACATTAAATACGAATTCAGGAAAACAGCGATCGAAAAAAGGAAGACCGATGTATTGGATGAAAAGAATTCCTATACAGAGACCATTCCGGCGTATGAGTCGGAGGATGAGAGGAAATTTTTACAATCTGTCGGAGAGAATGAAGCGCATATGGTTGCGCAGTTCTGGAAGGAAACAGATATTGAGGATATTTTCAAGGCGGCAGGCATGCTGCTTTCCAAAAAGAAAATCTATATCTGCGGTCGGGGAATTTCCTATCTTCTTGCGAAATGTATGGTACAGTATCTGTACGGATGCAACTGCTATGCCTCCGCAGTGAATACGGAGCTGAATGAGGATGTCTACGGCGTGCTGTCCGAGCTGGATGAGGATACGGTCATGGTGGCGGTGTCCTTCCCGGATTATTATTTTATGACATTGAAGCTTGCCGAGTTTGCCAAGAATAACAAAGTGTCCATCCTGGCCATTACAGACGTTCCAAACGCGGAAGTAGCGGAACTGGCGGATCTGACCCTGGTCGTTCCGTCGATGACGAGAGCTTTTCTGAATACGCTGTCAGCACCGATGTTTTTGGTGAACCTCCTGACTTCGGCTGTGAAAATACGAAAAAACAATCAAAAGAATTCGGAAAAAGAGCAGGAATTTACTGATTTGCTTTAAAAGAAACGAAAACAATGAACGGCGGCTGCCGGGACGAAATCCGGAAGCCGTGGAAGAGCCCTGAAATTCAGGGCTTTTTTTTATACAGTCAATTCTATCATTGCAGTTGTGGGGGGAACGAGATTAGGAAGGAAACTTGTCAATAGTGCACAAAAAAGTCAGAAAAGCACTGGCGGAAATATAGTATTTACAGTCTTTGATTGATTATATATAGACAAAGTATATAGCAAGTGCTATACTTATAGACAACCAAAAACTAAGTATTTACAATACAGTAAGGAGGTACACATGAAAAAGAAAATGTTAGCAGCACTGCTTGCGGGATTGATGGTAGTTTCGCTTGCGGCATGCGGAGGAAGCAATGATGAGAAAGCATCCGGTGGAAGTGGCGTCACGGTAGATGGAAACCAGCTGGATGCAGAGCAGTACTATAACACCTATATGTCTGCAGATCCTACGACACTGGACAGCGTCAAGGGAAATGATACTTACAGTTGGAGTGTCCTTCTGAACATTATGGAGCCGCTGACACGGCTGGATGAGAAAGATGGCGAAAATGTCAGAGTACCGGCAGGTGCAGAGAGCTGGGAGTCCAATGATGACGGAACCGTCTGGACATTCCACTTAAATGACAATACCTGGTCTGACGGAGAACCAGTGACAGCAAACGATTATGTGTACGGAATTCAGAGAACCTTGAATCCGGATTCCGGTTCTGTCAATTCTTATTTGATCACCTGCATCAAGAACGGTGCAGCTGTCAATAACGGAGAGATGCCGGTAGATCAGCTCGGAGTCAGAGCTGTCGATGACAAGACACTGGAAATCACTCTGGAACAGCCGACACCATACTTCCTGTCATTGACAGATACACGAGCAATGCTCCCGCAGAGACAGGACATTGTAGAGAAGTACGGGGATACTTACGGAGCGGAAGCCTCCAATATTGTATGTAATGGGCCGTTTAAGATTGACAGCTGGACACACAACTCCGAGATTGTCATTTCCAAAAATGACAAGTACTGGGATGCGGAAAATGTACATATGGATAAAGTGACATGGCAGATCATTCAGGAAGAAACAACCGTGTACAACTCTTTCGACAGCGGTTCGCTGGATACCTGTTCCTCCGGAACACCGGAATGGATCGACCGCTTCAGCAGCAAAGACGGTGTAGAAAGCTATGAATATGAAAATACGACAGTTCGTTATCATTTCTATAACACGAAGGATGAGCTGTTCCAGAACGAGAACATCCGGAAAGCATTTACCTATGCAATCGACAGAGAAGATGTCAACAGCACCATTTACTTTGATATGCACAAACCGTCCTACAGCTGGGTAATGGGTCCGGTTACGACAGGAGAAAACGGATTCTACCGGGAACAGGTAGGCGAGAACCCGCTTCAGGATATGATGGAAGGACAGGATCCAAAGGAACTGCTCTTAAAGGGAATGGAAGAGCTGGGACTTGGAGATGATCCATCTACACTGACAGTAACTCTGAGTGTGGGAGGAACGACACAGTGGCTTAGAACATACGGAGAATATTTCCAGCAGAAATTCAAAGAAGTTCTCGGCGTGAACATTGAGCTGGAACAGAATGAATGGGGAACCTTCCAGTCCAAGACAAACTCCGGTGATTATCAGATGGGATACATGTCCTGGACTATCGACTACAACGATCCGATTTCCATGCTGGAGATCATGAAATCCGATGCAGGATCCATCCCGACCTTCTGGTCCAATGAAGAATACGATAACCTGGTTAACCAGGCATCCAAGGAGATGGATGAATCAGCTCGTACCGAGCTTTACAAACAGGCAGAGGATATCCTTCTTGAGGAATGTCCGGTATGCCCGGTTACCAATGAAGTATACCATGGATTCGTTTATTCTTATGTGAAGAATGTAGCGACAACTCCGTTCAATACAATGGGTATGAAGAAAATTTACACAAGCGGAAGATAGCAGAGTAAAAGCCAGCCGCCGCCAGTTGGCGGCGGCCCTTTTTTTCAGAATCAAATTCCGCAGACTGTGAAGGATTAACAGCCTTTTATAATAAGGAGATAACAGATGAAAAAATATATTATCAAACGAATTATTTATATGCTGATCACCATGCTGATCATTACAGCAGCAACCTTCTTTCTGATGCACAGCATACCGGGAGATCCGCTGTCGTATATGGCCAGAAACCTTCCGGAGCAGACAAGGGAAAACTATTATGCCACCTATGGACTCGACAAACCGGTTTTTGAACAGTTTGTCATCTTTATGAAAAACCTGTTGACAAAAGGAAGCCTTGGAGAGTCTCTGCGTTATCCGGGACGTTCCATTACCGATACGATTCTGCAGAATTCTCAGGTTTCCGTCGTGCCGGGAGGACTGGCGCTGGTATTCGGACTGATCATCGGCGTCATTCTCGGAATTGTGGCGGCGCTGAAAAAGAACAAGTGGCCGGACTATGTGGTGATGTTTATTGCAATTATCGGAATTACGGTTCCGGTGTTTATTCTGGCATCTCTGTTCCAGTATGTCTTTGCGGTAAGACTTCAGGTACTTCCTACTCAGGGATGGGGGCGGCCGGAAAATGTTATCCTTCCGGCGGTCGTTATGAGCTTTGGAACCATTGCCACTTATGCCAGGTATGTGAAATCCAACATGCTTGACGTGATGGGGCAGGATTACATTCTGACCGCTGAAGCCAAAGGTGTCAGCCGGTTTAACGTAATCAAAAAACATGTTCTGAGAAATGCGTTTCTTCCATGTATTACTCTTCTTGGAGGACAGATTTCCGGTATTTTTACAGGATCCTTCGTGGTGGAACGAATCTTCGGTATTCCGGGACTTGGATTCTACTATATCAGTTCCATCAATGACCGTGATTATACAATGATTATCGGAACGACTATTTTTGCGGCGGCTCTGTTTATTCTGGCCCAGCTCATTATTGATATTGCATATAGTCTTCTCGATCCGCGAATCCGTGTACAGTAGGAGGTAAATCTATGACAGCAGAAAGCAAAAGAGAAAAAGCATTGATGCCGGATATACCGGATGAGAAGTTCCGGATTGTCGGAATTGGCGAAAACGCCGGAGAAATTCTGGCCAGGAAACGGATCAGTTACTGGCAGGATGCATGGCGCAGATTCCGGGAGAATAAGATTGCCGTTGTGGCGGCAGTGATTCTGGTTGTAATGATTTTCTTTATCATTTTTGGACCGATGATCAGCGGTTATGAATTTGAACAGATCGACAATACGGCGATCAACCAGGGGCCAAGTATGAAGCACTGGTTTGGAACAGACAATCTGGGAAGAGATCTGTTTGCCCGTGTATGGCAGGCAGGCCGTGTCTCTTTGATTATCGGTCTGGTGGGCGCGTTTGTGGCAAGTATTGTGGGCTCCATTTATGGAGGAATCGCAGCTTACTTTGGAGGTGTTGTTGACGACGTCATGATGCGTATCGTGGAGATCCTTCTGAGCGTACCGTACCTGTTGATTGTCATTCTGATTTCCGTCATTACGGACAGCAAGAGTCTTGGGACCATGCTGGTGGCGCTGACGCTGACCGGGTGGTGCGGAATCGCGCGAATTGTCCGTGGACAGATGCTGCAGCTGAAATCCCAGGAATTTGTACTGGCGGCCAATGCCCTTGGCGTATCGCCGATCCGGATTATTTTAAAGCATATGATTCCTAATACGATGAGCCTGATTATTGTCGCCATCACCTTTGATATTCCGGGCTATATCTTTTCAGAAGCGTTTTTAAGTTATGTGGGACTGGGAATCCAGGCGCCTCAGACGAGCTGGGGAGCTCTTTGTGCGGCTGCACAGCAGAATTTCATGTTTTATCCGTACCAGCTTCTGTTCCCAGGTATTATGATTGCGCTGACCATGCTCTCCTTCACGCTTCTGGGAGACGGACTGCGTGATGCGCTGGATCCGAAGCAGAGAAAATAACGGGAGGAACGACAATGGAAAATAAGGAAAAAATCTTGGAAGTGGAGAATCTCCATGTGTCTTTTCATACCTATGCAGGGGAAGTCAAGGCGGTACGTGGAGTTGATTTTGAGCTGAGCAGAGGGGAGACCCTGGCGTTTGTAGGAGAATCCGGGTGCGGCAAGTCGGTTACGGCCAAGTCCATCATGCGGCTTTTGAAACCTCCGGTGGCGGAGATCAAGCCGGAGTCCAGAATCATCTGTGATGGCAAGGACGTCATGAAAATGAGCGGGAAGGAATTGTACGCATTCCGTGGAGATGAGATCAGTATGATTTTCCAGGATCCGATGACGTCGCTGAATCCGACGATGAAGGTTGGAAAGCAGATCATGGAAAGTCTGATGCTCCACAGAAATATGAATAAAAAAGAAGCGCGGGAGGAAGCCATCCGGATGCTGAAAATGGTGAATATACCAAGCGCGGAAAAACGGGTGGACAATTATCCGCATGAAATGTCCGGAGGAATGCGGCAGAGAGTCATGATCGCCATGGCGCTTGCCTGCAATCCGAAAATCCTGATTGCGGATGAGCCGACTACGGCGCTGGACGTAACAATTCAGGCGCAGATCATGGATTTGATGAAGGAACTGAAGGAAAAAATGAATACGGCGATTATTCTCGTAACCCATGACCTGGGTGTGGTGGCCAATTTTGCAGATCGGATTCAGGTCATGTATGCAGGACAGATTCTGGAGAGAGGAACCGCAAAAGAAATATTTTATGAAAGCAAACACCCTTATACCTGGGCCCTTCTGAGTTCCATTCCGAAAAAGGAAAATGAGTCCAAAGAAGAGCTGTATGCACTGAAGGGTACGCCGCCGGATCTGATTCTTCCGCTGAACGAATGCCCGTTTGCTTCCAGATGTGAATACTGCATGGAAATCTGTAAAGAACAAAATCCAATGGAGACAACCATCAGTGATACGCACAAGGTATCCTGCTGGCTGATGCACCCGAAGGCGCCGAAGGTCAAATCCTTTTACGACAGGGAGGAAAGATAATGGAAGAAAAGATGGAGAAGAAACCAAATTCAGAATATATTCTTGAGGCGGTTGACCTGTGCAAATACTTTAAGGCCGGACGAAAGCAGTATGTCAAGGCAGTCGACCATGTCAATATCCGCATGAAACACGGGGAAACACTTGGGCTTGTAGGAGAATCCGGATGCGGTAAGACTACAACGGGAAGAACCATGATCCGCCTATACGAACCCACATCAGGGAAGATCCTCTTCGAGGGACAGGATATTTCAAAGCTAAAAGGAAAAGATCTGCTGCATTTCAAAAAGAATGTTCAGATTATTTTTCAGGATCCGTATGCGTCACTGGATCCTCGAATGACGATTGGAGAGATTATCGCCGAGGGAATGGACGTCCATATGAAACTCTCGGAAAAAGAAAAGGAAGAACGGGTGAACGATCTGCTTAGAAAAGTCGGACTGAACACCGAGTATGCAAACCGCTTTGCCCATGAGCTGTCCGGAGGACAGAGGCAGAGGATCGGAATTGCCCGTGCCCTGGCAGTGGAACCAAAATTCATCGTCTGTGACGAGCCGATTTCTGCTCTGGATGTATCGATTCAGGCTCAGGTAGTCAATCTTCTGATGAAGCTGCAGCGGGAGATGGGGCTGACATACCTGTTTATTTCTCATGACCTGTCCATGATCCAGCATATTTCCGACCGGGTAGGCGTCATGTATCTGGGATCGATTGTGGAGCTGGCTCCAAAGAAGACTATCTACTCGGCGCCGAAACACCCATATACCCAGGCATTGATCTCGGCGATCCCGGTGGCAGATCCGGAAGCAGATACGGACAAGGAGCGGATCAAGCTGGAGGGCGAAGTGCCAAGTCCTCTGAACCCGCCGTCCGGCTGCAAATTCAGGACAAGATGTCAGTACGCGACAGACCGCTGCGCTGCAGAAGTTCCACAGCTTCGTGAAGTGGAGCCGGGACATTTCGTGGCCTGTCATCTGTGCGAATCGTAAGGAGTAAGGAAACATTATGATAACAAATCAACTGGCGGAGAAGATACTGGACTACGCTCTTTGTCATGGCGGAGACTATGCGGAAATTTTTGAGGAAGAGAAGCGGTATAGTAAAATTGCGTTAAACGGTCAGGGAACACCGTCTGTTCTGTCCGGTATAGAAAAAGGAATGGGAATCCGGATCCTGAAAGGAACGAAAAGCCGGTATCTGGCAGTCTCCCATGTAGATGAGCCGGAACTTTTCCGGATGATGCAGTCGGCCTTGAAGGAATGGAAGACGGAGGAAGAGAACAGGGAGCATGTTTCTCTGAAACAGCCGGAAATCTTTCGGACTTTGGTGAAAAAAAGCGGGGAAGCAGCGGAAAAACTTGACATCCTCAGAGCATGTGCCGAGGCGGGAAAGAATGCGGTGTCCTGTATTGCCAGAATCCAGGCCTCCTGTCTGGAAGACCGCAGACTGGTCCGGATTTTCAATACGGAAGGGTGCAGTGTCCAGGATGAACGATGCAAGATGAGGCTTTACATCAAAGCGTCTGCGGAACAGGGCACTGAGACTGCTGAAAGCTATACGGGGCCGGGAATTATGGGCGGTATGGAGCTCTTCGACCAGATTGACTACCGTGAAACGGCCGCAAGAACCGCGATAGCGGCGCAGGCGCTTTTAGGAGCGCGACCGTGTCCGACGGGCCGGATGCCGGTGATTGTGGCAAATGGATTTGGCGGTCTGCTCTTTCATGAGGCATGCGGACATTCTCTGGAAGCATCCAGCATGGCGGACCAGGGCTCGGAATTCTCTGGAAAGATCGGGACGAAGATTGCTTCGGACAAAGTGACTCTGGTGGACGATGGAACCATTCCGGGGGCATGGGGATCTCTCCATGTGGATGATGAAGGAATTCCAACAAGAAGAAATATCCTGATTGAGAATGGAATTCTGAAAGGATGCCTGGCAGACCGGCTGGATGGACGGAGACTGGGAATGAATCCGTCCGGATCAGCCAGAAGAGAATCGTACCGGTATGCTCCTGTGGCAAGGATGACCAATACTTTTTTACTGCCGGGGGAGGATGACCCGGAGGAAATGATCCGGTCCACCCACAGGGGAATCTACGTCAAGAACATCCATGCAGGATCCGTGAATCCGGTGACAGGGGAATTTAACTTTCATACGAATGAGACATTTTTGATTGAAAATGGCAAGATCATCTGCCCGGTTCATAATGCGACTTTGATTGGAACAGGACGGGAGATCTTGAAAAATGTAGAAATGGTGGGAAACGATCCTGTTCTGGGGCAGGGATTCTGCTATGCGGGAAGTGGAGCTGTCTATATCGGCGCAGGTCAGCCGACAGTAAAAATTTCTGAGATGACGGTGGGAGGAGATGCGGTATGACAATGATGGAAGACAGGATGCAGCAGATCCGGGATCTGACTGCCTGCCTGAAGCAGGAGGGATTTCGGCGGATTCATTATTATATGATCCGGACACGGAGTCGTGTAACATCCGTATTCCCAGGCCCCCATATCAGGCAGGAAGAGACGGACGATACCATGTACAGTATTGAGGCATCCTACCATGGAAGAGCGTGCCGGATGTACACGAATCATCTGGAGGACACGTCGGAGATCATCCGGATCCTGAAGGAGACGTCAGAAATATATGGTCCGGTCGAAGAAACGGATGTATGTTATAAACCGTGGGAAGAAACAGAGGATCCGTTTTGCTGGGACAGCCAGGAGCAGGTTTCCAGAACTTTAAAACAGGCCTGGCATACGGCGGAACATGCTCCTTTGATTTTCCTCGTACAAAAATGCTGCTACGAACAGAACAGCAGGGAAATCTGGATGATTGATGAGCAGATGAACTGCATCCGGGAGCAGGATGGGTATCACTGTTTCACGATTCGCGCTGCGGCGGAAAAAGACGGGACGAGATCCAGCGCTGCGGACTGTATTTATGGAAGAAATCTACAGTCCATGGACATGGAACACTGTGTAAACCGGGTGACAGAGGAAGCGAGGCGTGCGCTGGGCGGAGAAAAGCTGATGTCCGGAACGTACGCTGTCATACTGGGCGGAAAGGTGGCTGCCGAACTTCTGGCCGCATTTCTTCCGGCATTTTACGCGGAAAATATACAGGATGGACAAAGCCCGCTGAAGGGAAAACAAGAGGAACAGATCGCTCCGACGGAGATCTGTCTGAGAGAACTCCCAGACTTGGATCAGGGACGGGTCCGCCGTTCCGTTGATGATGAAGGAGTGCCGGTAAAAGAAAAACTGCTGATAGACCAGGGAGTCTTTACACAGCCTCTCTACAACAGGAAAACTGCCCGGAAAGACGGAGTGACAAGTACAGGAAACGGATTCCGGTCTTCCATTCAAAGTGACGTGGGGACTGGGGTTACCAATCTGATTCTTGAGAGCAGGGAACCATCCGTATCAAGAGCGGACCTGGAACAGGCAATGGGAGAAGGAATTCTCGTTACACGGGTGGACGGTGTCTTTGCAGGGGCTGACAGTACGACGGGAAGGTTTTCCCTGATTGCCGGCGGCAGGGTGATCCGACAGGGAAAGGAAGCAGAGACCTTCCGGGAGGTAACCATTTCCGGCAGCTTTTTTGAATGTTTACGTCAGATCAGAAAAACAGGAGAGGAGCTTTACACGACAGAACCAGGAGATATCAGTGTGTCCGCCCCGGATCTTTGGACAGGTACACTGACAATATCAGGAAAATAGCAGGAGGAAAAGATATGGAACAGTATCAGGCATGGATTTTGGAAACATTACAGACTTTGACATCGATTGACAGCCCGTCGGGCTTTACAAAGCAGGTGACAGATTATCTGATGGACGAATATCAGAAGATGGGGTATCAACCGGTCCGGACAAACAAAGGCGGCGTTCTGGTGGAACTTGGCGGGGCAGGAGAACATGCAGTCCTGACGGCATCCCACGTAGATACACTGGGAGCTGTGATCGCAGAGATCAAAGACAATGGAAGACTGAGAATCTCTCCGGTAGGTGCTGTAAGTGCCAGCACTCTGGAGACGGAAAACTGCCGTATTTATACAAGATTTGGAGAAGCATACGAAGGAACCTGCCAACTGGTCAACGCATCTTCTCATGTAAACGGGGAATTCAGCCAGACAGTCCGGACTTACCAGAATGTCGAAATTGTACTGGACGAGGATGTTCATTCCAGGGAAGATGTGCGGAAGCTGGGCATCGATAATGGAGATTTTGTCTGTTTTGATCCGGTTACGAAAATTACCGAGAGCGGATACATCAAAAGCCGGTTCCTGGATGATAAATTAAGCGCCGCGGTTCTGATGGGATATGCAAAATACCTCAAAGACACCGGGAAAACACCAAACCGGAAAGTATATCAGTATTTTACAGTATATGAAGAGATTGGACACGGGGCAAGCGCCTCGGTGCCGGAGGATGTGACGGATGTGATTTCCGTGGACATGGGGTGTGTCGGAGAAGGCATCGCCTGCACGGAAAAGGAAGTATCGATCTGCGCCAAAGACAGTGGTGGTCCATACCACTATGATCTTACAACCGATCTGGTCAGAACGGCCAGGGATCACGGAATCGCCTATGCAGTCGACGTATATCCGTTTTATTCATCGGATGTAGAAGCAACACTGAAGAGCGGATATGATGTCCGCCATGCACTGATCGGACCTGGAGTTTACGCATCGCATGGATATGAGCGAAGCCATGTGGAAGGAATGATGAATACCTTCCATCTGCTGAACGCGTATCTGGGAACTGAAAAATAAAACTGGCGGTACAAAGCAGAACCGCTGCCGGGAAGAAGAGGCAGCAGGTTCTGCTTTTTCTTGTCTACAAAAGAAAAGTCGGGTATAATGAGCGGTAGTAGTAATGAACAGAGGGTTTGCGCACTGCGCGCAATGCAAAAAAAGGGGAAGAATATATTCATGAAGAAAAATGATTTTATTACATTGACAATAGAGGATATCGGAGTAGGAGGAGAAGGAATCGGGAAAGCCGAAGGCATGACCTTTTTTGTAAAGGATGCGGTTGTCGGCGATGTGATTGAGGCAAGAATCACAAAACTGAAAAAGAATTACGGTTACGCCAGACTGATGAAGATTCTCAAACCGTCCGAAAAGAGGAAAGAGGCGAAATGTCCGGTGGCAAGGCAGTGCGGCGGATGCCAGATTCAGGAGATGGACTATCAAGAACAGCTGAAATTCAAAGAACGGAAAGTCCGGAATAACCTGGAGCGGATCGGCGGATTTGATAACACCCTGCTCGATGAGGTGATGGAGCCGGTCTGCGGGATGAAGGATCCCTTTCATTATCGAAATAAAGCACAGTATCCGATCGGAACCGACCGGGAGGGCAATCCGATAGCCGGATTTTACGCAGGACGGACCCACCAGATTATTCCAAATACCGTTTGCGCGCTTGGGAAAGAAATCAATACGGAAGTATTGAACATTGTCCTTGATTTTATGAAAGAGTTTCGTATTACTGCCTATGATGAGGGTACCGGTACGGGACTGTTCCGCCATGTCCTGATCCGCAGCGGGTTTAAGACCGGCGAAATCATGGTCTGCCTGATTGTAAACGGGACCAGGATTCCTCATGTGGAGACATTGACAGAACGTCTGGCAGACATTCCGGGAATGACCAGTATCACGATGAATATCAACTGTGAGAATACCAATGTAATCATGGGAAAAGAAATCCGGCTTCTCTGGGGCCAGGAGTATATTACAGACTATATCGGAGAGATCAAATATCAGATTTCACCGCTTTCCTTCTATCAGGTGAATCCGGTACAAACCGAAGTGCTCTATGGACTTGCCTGCGATTACGCAGAGCTGACAGGAGAGGAGACGGTGTGGGATCTCTACTGCGGAATCGGGACGATTTCCCTGTTCCTGGCAAAAAAAGCAAAACAGGTCTATGGAGTGGAAATTATCCCGCAGGCCATTGAGGACGCCAGAAAGAATGCCAAAATCAACGGCATCACAAATGTTGAATTTTACGTTGGAAAAGCAGAAAAAGTGCTGCCGGACTATTACAAAAAGTATGAAGAGACACATCCGGAACAGCATGCCCATGCGGATGTGATCGTGGTGGACCCGCCGAGAAAAGGATGCGATGAAACACTTCTGGAGACCATGGTACAGATGGAGCCGGACCGGATCGTCTATGTGAGCTGTGATTCCGCAACACTGGCAAGAGATTTGAAATATCTGTGCGCAAATGGATATGAGCTGAAAAAAGTACGGCCGGCAGATATGTTTCCGATGACCGT
>ERZ1643246.2045-NODE-2045-length-20283-cov-4.698289_pt1 | contig 20283 bp, 14 predicted proteins | sample MGYA00579265_ERZ1643246 | MGnify/ENA primary metagenome ERZ1643246 (study PRJEB29033, sample SAMEA4952261) | chicken gut metagenome | biome: Broiler Chicken; feature: Gastrointestinal Tract; material: Caecum | place: Ireland | collected 2018 | study: Broiler...
ATACAGCCTTTGCGCCAACGGTCACAATCACTTCCTTCACCCTTTCAGATAAAGCGAGTGCCGCCTCCTCAATGTCCGTTTTTCCGCTTATACTCATTGCTTCTGTTTCGTTTGGGATTAAAATGTCCGTAAACTTCAACATTTCGCTCGAAAAATTTTGTGCCGGCGCGGGATTCAAGATAGTCTGCATCCCTCGCGCCTTCGCAGTTTCCAGGGAACGAAGCACTACTGCCGGCGCTGTTTCCAGCTGCGTCAGAAAGATATCTCCTTTCACCGCCTCTGCCAAAAATCTTTCCGCCACTTCCGCATCGACACATTCGTTCGCTCCTCCGTACAGTATAATACGGTTGTCTCCGTTTACAACGGTTATCTGTGCCAATCCGCTGCTTGTTCCGTCTATTGTTCTGACATTCTCCGTATCGACCTCATATTCGCGCAAAGTATTTATCAGCCTTTCCCCGAAAACGTCATCGCCAACGCAGGCGCAGAATTTTAATGCACCCCCGCTCCTTTTTACTGCAACTGCCTGATTGGCGCCCTTTCCGCCCGCATTCAGAAAGAATCCCGTGCCGCGGATCGTTTCCCCTGCGAGCGGCAAACGTTCGGCCTGCATCACCATATCCATATTCATGCTGCCCAATACAAAAATTTTATTCATACACGTGTCCCTATCGAACTCCCCGAAAAAATTTTATTTTGCGCGGATAGATAAGTCAAGTTTCCTCGATATGCGCTGCGGCAAAGGCCCGCCGCTACGTCCAAAATTTTTTGTACGGTAGATACCGGCAGAGCAAAACCGTCATAAACTTTTATGCTATTTTATATGCAAAATTGATGCGCCCTATCGGAGCCGCTTCGCCGCTGACGTAAAAGTCATCAATATCCATAAAATTCTGAATATTGTCCGTTATTTTCAGTTGAATTTCATCCCCTGCGGTAACACCGAGCGCGGAAAGCGGTATTTCATAGAAGATATAATTGCCCTGACAAAAATACCTCGCCGCGCCGGCCTCCTCGAGCACGGTTCCGTTCAGCTTTTGGACAGAAGTCGTACCGTCTGCATTCGGCCGACGGTTAACGATATAATTGTAATTTTCCCATCCGCCGCTTGCACCCGTCGCGATATAAACATTCATCCATTCTTCGTCTCCTTCCTCATACTCGGTGACGGGAGACTTTGTTTCCACGCGGATATAAAGGTTTTCACCGTCATTGACCATTTTCAAACTGACTACGTCGTTCCGATTGGTTGTATCCGTATAAACAAGGCTCGGATCGACGCTCTTGTAATTGCGCCTGATCACTTCGCCCGCGGCATCCAGATATACGCGAGAAATCGCCGTCCATTCGGACGAACCTTTCGTAATATCGACCGTCTGCCGTTCGTTCTCAACGGCGCCGCTATCTACCGTGTCGTATTTGAATTTGCGGATATTCTGCACGAGTTGCAAATAATAGTTATCGCCGTAGCCGCCCGCCATCATCTCCGCGTCACGCGAATACGGCATATTGAAACTATCGACAAAAACCGCGCGGAGCTCTGTATGGTAGGTATTTTGCAAAGTCGACTGCTTTTGCGCAATCCATTCGTTCCAGCCTGTCACGACAACCATGTTCACTTCCTCTTCGCTGTTAAAAACATTGTCCCACTGAAACTGAAAATTGGTTCCTTTCAATACGTTTTCTTCATCGGCGCCATTGTCTAAAGGATCGGAAGATACCCAACCGCGTCCCCTGAAAAACTGCTTGCCCGGATACAGGTAAGGATCGGAAGACCACACGCCGTTCGTATGCTGCGCTATGGAAACGCACATTTTTCCGTCGTGATTGTGCTGTATATTATCCCTTGCCCAATCCATCCACGGGAGTCCGTCATCATCATATGGGCGGCCGGGCCACTGCAACGGAATATACCAACAAGCATCGATATTTTCGATATCTTCGCTCAGCGATCCCGTAACCAGCGGCTTACCGGAAGGATTCGTTTCAAGATCGGCGGTAAAAAACGCATTTGCATTTTCCGGCTTTGATATATATTCTTCATAGATGCCGGCATACGTCTGCGCACTCAACTGCGAATCGATAGGCAGCATGAAAGCGATTTGCGGAACATCCCACCCTTCCTTTTGCATTTCGAGAATTGTTTGAATCAATACGTTGGTAGCACGTTCATAAATTACCGTATTGGTATAATCCAACAGCAGATAGTCTACATCGGCGAAAGACAGGAGTTCCAAATGCCTACGGGCAATCCAGGGATCCTCCGAATTGTAATATCCGTACAGCGGCTCACTCCAATAATGAAACTCTGTGTTCGGGCTGACCGACGCATCGTAATAAGGTGATGCAGGATCAACTTCCCAAAGCGGATTTTCAGGATTTCCCACGATACCGTTCTCATATTTTTCCAAAATTTTTGAAGTATCGTAAATTTTTTGCGTATGGTACCCGTGCCACATAAAATAGTAAATGCCAACATATTTGTTTTGTTTTCTTCCTTGTGCCGGGGTTATTTTTCTGCCCAACGCATCCGTTCCCGCTAGTTGAGACAAAGTAAATTCGCGGTCTGTCAAAACTTCTCCTCCCGGATCTTTCGAATTATCGTTACAACCCGCGACTGCAAAAACCATCAGCAGTCCCATCAAAATTGAAATAAATTTTTTCAACCGAATTTCTCCTTATCTATTATCCTTTTAATCCCCCCACTTTGATTCCGCCGATCATCGTTTTTTGGAATACAAAAAACAAGATCATCGGAACAAGCGTCATAAAGGTAGTCATCGCCATTTTGTAGTTTATAAATAAAGCTTTTACTCCGCTTTGCGAAAAATCGTAATAGAAGGCGACCGCCATCGTATACTTACTTTCGCTGCGCAAATATACCAACGGACCGGTGAAATCGTTCCATTTTGCCAATATAACGCCGATGGAAGTATACACAAGTATATTGAAACATAGAGGCAGCATGATGCGCGTAAACACGATAAACTTATTTGCCCCATCGAGATAAGCAGCGTTATCCAGTTCCTTCGGAATGCCTCTCATAAACTGAATAATCAAAAATATCTGCATGGCACTGCCGCCAAAAAATGCCCCCACCCACTGTGATGCCAAGGTATCGAGCAGATTCAACTTGCTGTACATAACATATAGCGGGATCGTTGTGACCGATCCCGGCAACATTACCGTAGCCATCAACAAGGAAAACATCACCTTTTTCCCTTTGAACCTATAACGGGCAAAGGGAAATGCGATCATTGCGCCTGTAAGAGGAATAAAAAAACCGTTCATGATAATGACGACCAACGTATTCCGCAAAGCGGGCAGATAATCGATGATAACTTTGTAATTTTCAAAATGCAATTCTGAAGGAAACAGCAGAAAATTTTTCGCGTTGACTTCGGAGAGCGACATCAAACTTCTCGTCAGCATATAAAAATAAGGAAATATAAAAAATAACGAGAAGACGATCAGCAGAACATAGCGCAAAGCGCCGACGGCAATATTCATGCCCTTTGATTTTTTAATTCTCATCATCGTAATAGAACACCCACTTTGAAAAACGAAACATGACGAGCGTACACGCGGCAATCATTATAAACAGCAGCCATGCCTCAGCACAGGCCAACCCCATTTGCATATGTTTGAACCCGGTAACATATATTCGGACAGCTATAAAATACAAACTGTTTTCCACGCCGGATCCGACCATAGCATACGAATCAAAGGTCTGCAGCGTAGCGATGATACCGTTGATCAGATTATAAAAGAGAATGGGCGTACATAGAGGAATAACGATCACGAGGAGACGGCGGAAATATCCCGCGCCGTCGATCTTGGCGGCCTCTATAATGTCCGGAGAGATATTATTTAGCGCGGCAAGCCACATGATCATATTGCCGCCAATAACCCACAACCCCGTAGAGATATAAGTAGCCAAAGAGGAATCCGCACTCTGAAAAAACTGACTCTGCGGCAAACCGAAAAAGGCAAATATCTGATTCATGATACCGTTCGATTCGGGATTGAAAACGTCGATCCACAACAATCCCATCGCTATTCCCGGCACTACCACGGGTAAATAGTACAGCAGCCTGAAAAACCGGCTCCCCTTAACTTCTTTATAAAGAAAGAGCGCTAAAATATACGAAAGCACAAGATTCATCGGAATGGAGATTACCGACAGCAAGATACTCAATCCTAACGATTTGCCTACCTCCGGCCAACCATTGATTATATCGCCGCTGAAAATCGTTTCAAAGTTCATTGTTCCGATCTGCGTAAGCTTCGTCCCGTTGAAATCGGTAAATGCATAAAACAACGAAGAGAACATCGGATACACAGAAAACACGAAAAAACCAATAAACGCGGGGATCAGAAATAGATAACAACCATATTCCTTTTTCAGCCATTTTTTCAGCGATACCGCCAATTTTGTTCTTTCGGACTTACCCGCAGCACACTCGCTCCGCACCGGACACCTCCTGCTACGCTTCAATATAATTTTTCATTTCATCCGCATACTTTTTAATAAATGCGCGAATTTCCGATTCGATGCCCGCATCGTCGCTCGCCTTTACGTTGGAAATGCAATCGGTATAACAATTCTGCAATCGCTCAAAAACCGTAGACTGATAAGCGGGGCTCACATACTGCATAAAGTCGCGTACATGCGTATAACATTCGTCCATCTTATATACGAAGGGATCGTTAGAGTACTGTTCCTGAAAAGCGGAATTTGTATATTTTTTCCAGGATGCGTTCGGATCATTGACCAGACTGGTGATGACTGGAACGTGATTGCCCGTTTTTGACGCCTCCTCCTGCGCACGCTCGCTCACGATAAACTTGAGGAAAAGCCATGCTGCCGTTTTATGCTCGCTTTCTGAATACATCGCATAACCGGTAGCGCCAGAACCATCGAAATAAGTATCCTGATCCCCAAAATCGGGACAGGGCGCGACACCTACATTCGCAATGCCGTGATAGGCGTTGGAAGGCGTGATCAACTGGCTCAAAATTGCACGGCAATGCAGATAGATGGGCGAAGTTTCCAATAAAAATTGCGCGCCAGCCTTCGTACTCCAAGTCGCGGGGCTGCCCATATACTGATTTTCCACAAGGTCGTGCACAAAGCGCATCGCCTGATAGGTTTCCTCCGAATCAAAGTACATATTCCCGTCGCTGTCGAGATGGTTGCCGTTTTCATCGAAAATTTTGCCGCCGAAACTCTTTACGATCGGCCACGAAAGAGAATCCCACAAAATAGCGGCATCCATCGAATTAGTAAACCCTTCGCTGTACTTTACGCCGTAGCTGTTCGTTTCGTCTGAAGCGAGCAATCCATCCTTTAAGTCGGCGAGCATCTGCACAAACTCGTCCTGCGTCATGGCACGGTCTGCGGGAGGGTATTCCACACCCGCCGCGTCAAACATATCGACGTTATAGTACATGACGACCTGGTTATAATCGCGCGGCATCACATACAGGGTTCCGTCGTCGCTGCAGCAACTCACACAATTCGGATTCAGATTTTCGATGTCAAAATTGGGATCCGCCTCGATAATGGGACTGAGCGGAGCAATAAAATCGTACTCAAGGTAACGAGAAATAAATTCGGGCGTTACCCAAAATATATCGCACATGCTGTCAAGCCCCGCATTGAAAATCAGCTGATCGGTCAGCGAATCAATCCTTTCCACCTCTATATCAATCTTCGGGTACACCTGATTGAAAGAAGTTGTGAATGCCTCCATCAGTTCCGCCTCGCTATCGTTGTTAGTGATCCAAACTTTCAGCGTATCCTCGTAATCGGAACCTGCATTAAAATCGATTTCGCCGGAAACATCGTCCGTCCCGGTCGAATCGTCAAGTTTTATATTGCATCCCGCAAACAAACCTAACGATAAACACAACGCCATTAATATCGTAATAATCTTTTTCATAAAAGCTCCTTATGGCTTTCGGTCAATTTTTCAGCACCGAAAAAAATTCTTGATTGAAACAAACGTCGTCCCGTGCGACAGCGACGGAAATCTCATTGCCTTCATCCGATTCCATCGTTACGCCCCGCAATTCCCCTTCGAGCCCTATGCGCATTTTTTTCCTTTCAAAACGGAGACAATCGCAAAAGACTGATGCCACCGCCACAGGATCGAACAGTACCGGGGTGCTTGCATTGTAATAAGCTGCCCACCGTTCCACGAGCTTATTCAATATAGGGCAAATATTCAGACGCTTGATCTCGGAAAACCGATCGGATTCAAGAGCGCAATCGAGCGTAACATCCAACCCGACCATTCGGACGGAAATCCCTGAAGTAAAGACAATATGCGCTGCCTCAGGATCGCATAAAATATTCCATTCTGCCACAAAATGTTCCGGTTCGCCGTTCAAAGATAGTTTTTTCAGACACCCTCCCATTAGGGTAAGGCGTGCCTTATTCGCTATATCCGGAGCGATGCGCAGCGCGGCCGCTATATTAGTCAGTGCGCCGATGGCAATAAGTTCCACCCGTTCCTCTGCACGGCAGATATCCACTATAAATTGAACGGCACTTTTTTCCGGTACGGAATACCTCTCGTACTCATCGGAACATTGCGGCGGAATATAGACACCGTTCTCATCGTAATCCTGCCTGCACTGCGGAGGTTCGATATCTTCCGGGCGCTGTACGAACGGGCGGTCGATGCCCGCATAAACTTCCACGGGAACAGCCCCCATTGAATCCATGATCGCCTTGCACAGCCGTGCGCGGCGGGCGCTGTTGCGAAATACCGTCGTTACGCCCGCCAGAGCGCACTTTTTTTTCAATAGATAGATCAGGGCAAACGCATCATCGATATCGGTCCCGATATCAGTATCCAATATAAATTTTGTCATTTTGCATTTTTGCGGCGTTGCACACGGCAACGCCGCGAAATCCTTTTAACGGTTATCCTTCTTTTTCAGCGCAACTACGGCAAGCGCGACTGCACCGACGAACGCGGCCGTACTAACAGCGGAAACCCCGATCACCGAAGAGCTGCAACCAGAAGAAGGTTCCTTCCATTTTGCATAGAGGACTAAATCGCCCGTGGTTCCCTTTGCGACCGTTTCTATCTTTTCACCTTCAAAAGAGGCAGATGTATACCAGCCGTCGAACTCCATTCCTTCTTTTTTGGGTATGGGCAAACTGAATGTATCCGTCTCCGCATTATAGGTAGTGGGAGACAAATCGCGGATTTTGTTCGCCCCGTCGTAATAAGAGATGCTATATTCCACAGCGGTCCATTTCGCGTAAACGGTGCAATCGGCATTGACAGCCGCCGTAAAATCAAATACGGTCGTAAAGTTCGCGTCGGCATACCATTGCAAAGTATATCCTGCCCTTTCGAGCACAGGCTCCGTAATCGTGCCGCCCTTCGTAATCACCGCATTTTCGACGCTGCCGAACCCATTGGTATTAAATGTGACGGTAACCGTTTCATCGACCGCAACTTTCAATACATTTTTGCCATAGCCCATCACTGCGGTATAATTTCCATCCGCATCCGGTTTGATCTCAACGCCGTTCAGACTGACCAAAGCTCCATAACCATCCGGCACTTCCACCGTAAAAGCAACTTCGTCGTAAGTCATCAAAGTATTCAGTTCTGTACCAGGTGCAAATGTAACTTTGGCATTCGAGGCGACCTCGGTAGTCGCGTCGAATTCAGATTGGGAATAAATTTTGGCCTGTACCCTCGAAGAATAAAAGCTCATCAGATGGAAATATGCCGTCCCGTCATGGAAATCTGCCTGCGTCACCTGCGGAGTTGCAACCTTAACGCCGTCGATCTTGATATAGCCGTCCTCCGCCGTCTCTCCGATATAAAACTCGATCCTCGCGTAATCGAAATCGGTTCCGCGATCGTCCTCCGTCCAATTCCATGCGTCGCCGAATTTATTTATCAGCGTAAAACCGCTCTCCATAGTGAGCCCGGCGAACGGGCTGAGCGCACAGGAATCGGAGGTGATATCATTATAGTTGAACCCGAAACATACCTTCAGGTATTCCTGCAGCTTTTCGTTCAGCTCGGTGAGCCCCGCATTGCCGCCGTATCCGTCAACGCCCGCCTCCAACATAATATCCCAATCGTCGTACAGTCCGATCATAAACCAGCCGATATTTCCGGGAATAGTGCCGTTGGGTTTGACGAGCAGATCGAGGTAGATGGGCTGCGATACGTCGAACCCGATCACCGAACTGATGGAACCGCTGTTGTTCAAAACAAAGTTCGAGTACCCGTTCCCTTCATTCACCATGGAAGAACCGTTTGCATCCACCACGGGGCCGTAATTCGGGTCGGAAGTGACGGCCTCGTTGTTCCAGCCGTTCACGGCGTTCGAGACCGTCTGGTCGGATGGCGCGCTGTAATTCTTTGCCGTCTCGATCTCGATCGTAACGTCGTTTGCGGGCATTGTGAAAGAATACACCCCGTCCGCTGCCGCGAGTTCCGTTTCCCCGACCTTGACGGAAACCAGCGAATACGCCCCGTTCAGGCGGATGGTAAAGCGCACCTCCGCGCCGGCGGCATAGATATCGGTACCGCCAGTAAATGTAACGCTCGTCCCCGCACCGGTATAGCTGACCTTATACATGGACGGGATTTCTTCGACTGTAACTTCGATGACAGTGTCCGCCGCGGGCATCGTGAAAGAATACTCCCCGTCCGCTGCCGCGAGTTCCGTTTCCCCGACCTTGACGGAGCTGACATAATATCCCTCCGCAATATTCTCCACGGTAAAGGAAACCGTTTCCCCCTCGTCGGCGCGCCACAGCACATTATCCTGCAAAACGACCTGCCCGCCGCTGATATCTGCGGAAATATTGTAATCCTTTATATCGGCGACGGAATCCGCATTTTCCACCTTTATACGGAAAAATCCGGATTGAAATGAGGAAATGGCCAAATAAGCATTGTATTCGCAGGCGGCATAAGCCGCCTGCGTTACGTTGGGATAACCAACGTAGAGGTCGTCAATCAAAATATATCCTTCCGACGCGTTCTCAGCGCCAAAATAAATTTCGAGCGTCGTCGTAAGGCCTTCGTCATACCCTGCCCCGCACTTATTTGCGAGCATTTCGTAACGATCGACGTCGACGGTGAGCGGCGCCCCCACACCGGTGATGCCGTTTCTGTTATCGAACATCTGGTGCGCATAGAAGAACGGGCGATATTGCGCGTTGCCTGTTTCTTGAAAACCTGCCGTCATCTTTGCTGCCCCGTCAAAAGAAGTAGCCAGAGCGAACATGACCCATGAGCCGCCCTCAGGGCTTACATTGCTTTTACAGCTGTAGGTGAGCACGATGGGTTTTGTCACATCCAAAGGCGTTTCATTGGCAACCAAGTGATCGTTATTGAAACACCACTCCGTAAATTCGTTACCCTTGTCCGTCGGCGCCATAGGCCAACTGCGGTTCGAGCCGTATGCCTCGCTCGCTCCCGTCGGAGCATCCGCCACCCAGCCGTTCACGGTCCCTGCGGCCGCCACGGAAAGAACAAACCCGCCGAACGCAAAGGCGACCGCAAGAACGAGCGCCACCAGAAGCATTCTCCTGCTTTTTGTATTCATATATATCCTCCTATCAATATTTGCGGTATGAACGCGAGTACATATCGCATATTTTTTAAGTAAATAAACAAAAACCGGTAAAACCGTCAGCCAATGCTTTCACGACAGATCAGTTTTGCGTCAATTTCCTCCGTTCCTTCGCATATTTTTTCTACGACAGCTCGGATATATGCCCTGCCCTGCCGCACCGTTTCCACATCGATGGTGCTCAGCGAAGGATGCACATATTGCGCGAGGATGATATTGTCGCAACCGATAACGCATACGTCCTGGGGGATGCGTATGCCGCGGTTCAGGAAGCATTTCATGACCCCCATCGCAGTCGAATCATTCAGGCAAAACACCGAATCGAAATCGAGCCCGCTGTCCAGTAATTTTTCGGCGCTGTCATATCCCACTTCAAACGCGCGCCGACGAGGATAGTCGCCGAAAATCGTATATTTTTCCGACTGTATGAAACCGAATTCTTCGCAACAACGGCGATATGCGTTCAACCGCTGATCCTGCGAGGCGATCGTTTCGTTCAAAGCCGCCACATAGACAAGTTTGTTCCTTCCCCTTTCTTTTAATGCCGAAAACATTTGGCGGATTCCACGCTCGTGGTTAAGATGTAATTTCAGGCAGCGTTCCCCTTTCTCCGGCTTGACGTTAATGGTATAAATGTCCAATTCGTCTAAAATCGAAATAAAGCGTTCGCTGCAAGAGAACAACGCGAGGTTGATGATCGCGCGCACACGGTTTTCGATAAGGCTTTCCACAACCATATCGATATCCTCCGTTGTAACGGTGAACAACGAAATGATAAGGTTATGACGGATCCCCTCGTTGCTCATTTCCTCCAGAATTTGCAAATAATACGGATTGGTGACGTCTTCCACGAGAACGGCAACCACATTTCCTTGATTCTTTATGAGACTTTTGGCGAGATTGTTCGGTATATAATTCAATTCTTTGATTGCCTTTTCCACCTTGTCGCGCGCCGCTTTCGACACATAACTGCTGTCAGACATGACCCTCGACACTGTGGCCGTCGAAACGCCCGCGCGCTTTGCGACATCCACACGTGTAACCATTTTTCAGTTTCCCTCGCTTGTTTTTAAGATTTCAATACCGATCTGCGCAGGAGCCTCGTACTGTATATCCGTTTGTCCGCCTCTTTGTTCCGCACGCACGCGGACATCCCCGTAAGGCGTAGGGAAAATTCCTTCCGCCCATTGTAAATCGCCCAAATCGGGGGACAGGATGAGTTTTTTGCACCCCGCTTCCGCTACTCTGATCCCCAATATATATTCACCGGCAAAGGGAACGGTTCCCGCCGCCCAACCGTGGCAAAGGCTGTGGCGGTATCCTTTATAGCAATACCCTCCGTTGTCGCCGTGTACGTCGTATTCCCCTTCGCGGAGCAATGCATCGAGCGGCTTTGCGCCCTCCGCCCATTGCAGATCGAAATCCTCCCACATCGTCGTCGCGCCCAAATCGAGCATGGCACCGTAATATCTGCGTATGATATCCAGCGCGCCCCGCATGGCGCCCGCTTTCGCGCGGGCCTGCATCACATAGTATCCAAGAAACGTCGAGAGCCCGCGCAACGGCTCTTTTGAAAGCACCTCCCGTTCCGCCTGCTCTGCCGAAAGCAATCCCGCGAAAACGGCCAGCGCAACGGCCTGCTTATTTCCGACTCGTTCCAACGGTTTCGCCGAAAGGCTCTTCAGCGCTGCGCCGATGGCGCCGTCGCGCGAAGCGTCTCCGAATACATGAAAAATTTCGAGGCAGGAACGCAGGGAAAGCGATAACAGCGAGCGTATGCCCAAATCCTGCGCCGCAGGTTGGTCGCTCGACGGCCAATCGATGAATTTATAGCCGACGTCATACGTTCCGTCCGGCTTAACGCATCCCAGCAGCTGCCCGCACAATTCCCCGATATACGGAAGCTGTTTCGCGAGATATCCGCTGTCGCCCGTGTACCAATACAAATCTCTCTGAATCTTGCACCACCACATGGAATAGGACGGAATATCGTTCATCCAGGCGGGAAGTTCAGTAATGTCGCGTATGTAATCCAGGCTCCGCCTTATAGACGGATCGTTGCCGAACAGCCGAAGAACGGAGACGGTTTCGGGATGCATATCCCCGATCCACACCAGCCTGTCGCGCTTTATTCCGTCGGTTATATATTTGTTGTTATTTAGATAGAGAGTATAGGCACTCGCTTCCCATACGCGATTGATAATTTCGTCATTGCAGGCAAACGCGCCCCTATACTTTTTACCGCTGTGCACGCTTATGCCGAACACCTGTACCAACGAAATGCCGACCTCGTCGCAGTTGTCGATGCGGATAAAACGATAGCCCGTCATACCGTATTCAAGGCATCCGACCCAAGGCAGTTGCAGCCGCTCGTCCCGCACGGAATGATCGTTCGTCGATCCCTTTTGCCCGGGATCGCTGCAGCACTCCATTGCCGATTCTCCGAAACGGATGCGTATATCGGCATTCTTTTTACCCATCATGTCCTGTGCTACGATCTTTACGCCGCCCTGGTACTCTTTCCCGAAATCGAGTATTATATATCCTTTTGGCGCGACAAAGCAGGGACATTTACATAAAAAAGAAGCGATATCCGAATGGTATTGCAGTAAATTATCTGCTCCCCGCACATTTTCTGATGCCAAAACCCTTTTCGGTAAAATATAATCTTTTAATTCGCAATACTCTTCCATAAAGCTCCGTTCGCCCGCACCTGCAATTATTATCGCAATGTACACGCGTACATATCCGAGAAAAATTTTTCGCTTATCGCTAAGCGCATAAATATCCTATAAAATGTACTCGCGTACATTTTCATTTATATTATAACACATATTTCTCGTTTGTCAATACTTAATTTGAAAAATTTTGAAATTCTGCAAAGGAGCCGCCCGATAAGGGGAAACCAGGAAAACTGCAATCTTGTTTGCGCCGTCTGAAATAAGGGCGCCTTTCATAAAAGAAATTCGTAATTCTTATTTGCAGCTGCGGCTTTAACATGTTCCGGCAAATCTACCCCTATCTTTTCGAGGATCGTTTCCAAAATCCGTATATCCTATATCCATATTCAATTGCCCTCATCTATCTGTCCAACTTTTTCGATTGCAGAATGCGGCAAACCTCGGAATATTTTCAAAATCTCTCTCGTATTAAGTAACTGCATGATCATTGCCACCAATTTAAACGTTGTTGTAGTTATCGCAGAAAATATTCAACGTGGTTTCGATAACAACCCGTTCAAGGATATCTTTGCCTATCGTCATCTTTTTGCTATTCCCCACTCAAATAAAGCCCGTAAACCGCCCTGAGAGCGGAATTTATCGCGCTTTCGATTAAAGAAATCATTTTCTGCATTCCGCGGTTTTCAATGTCGTTTTTCAGCACGATAAAAGAAAACCGCCAAAATGATTGCCTTTCAAGTGATTTAAAAATTAAACGGTATATCAGAATTCGTCGAAGTAAGCGTAATACCTTTTGCGGATGCTCGCCTTGTGAACAGTTCTTCCGATAAATTGATGCAGGAAGTATATCGCCGCTTGCGCACAATCGTATCCGTCCGACACGATATAGTCTATCTCGTTCATATAATGCAAGTCCTTTATCAAACCTATATAGACTTTGTCCACGACGGCGATATATTAAACGAATTTGCTGTTATTTACCTATTTATTATAAATCCCCAAGGATATTTACCTTGTGCTAAACTATCTATGTCTTTCATTAGACCTCCTGTTTTACTTTTGTTGCGATTGTCAGTCGCCTCAATTGTATTACAGGAGTTTATTTTTGTCCATAGTTGTAAACTCTTTATCCACTCACTCAGTGAGTGGTTGTCTTTGACAACAGTATGCGGCTGATTTCGGTCAAAAAGCCGAAATCAGCCGCATATCGCCGCGTTTTTGCCGTTTTTTACAAAACCGCCCTGCATTTTACGCCTTTCGACGCCAAATATGCGGAAAAACGGCGCAGTTTTTCATCGGAAACGATCCACTCGCTTGTGCCGCCGTACGTCCGCCCCAACGCGCCGTATTTGCTCTCGCCGAAGGGATGATAGGAAAAAATTTCCACTCCCCGGCAGTGTTTCAGCCCGCCGCACACCTCCGCGACGGCATCGAGATTCGCAAAATCGGTATTCACGCCCTCGAGCATGATGCACCGCAAAATTGTTTTTCCTCCCCGCGCATCTACCGAAAACAGATTTTGCAGTATTTTTTTGTTGGATACGCCCGTGTTCTCCTTATGCCTCCGCTCGTCCATATCCTTGATATCCCATAAGAACAGGTCGGTATTTGCCGTCAATTCGGGGATCCGCTTTTCATCGAAATAGCCGCACGTCTCTATGGCGGTGCCGATGCCGAGCGCCTTTGCCTCGCGCAATATGCGCAGGCACCCCTCCGCATGAAACAGGGGCTCCCCGCCGGAGAGCGTAACGCCCCCTTTCTTCCCGTAAAAAGCGACGTCTTTTTTGACTTCCTCCATGATCTGCGGGACCGTCATCGCCGTTGCCGCCGGTTCCAGCGCCTTTGCCGGGCATACCTTACAGCATTCCAGACAGCGGATACAGGCCTCTCGATCGATCTCATGGCGCCCGCCAGCAAAGGTATGCGCGGAGCTCGGGCATACGTTCGCGCACGCCCCGCACCCGATGCAAAGAGAGGGCGTGAAAAAAAATTGCGGCCGTACCTCCTGCGATTCGGGATTGTGGCACCAGCGGCAGCGCAGCGGACACCCCTGCACGAACAGCGTCGTGCGCACGCCGGGGCCGTCTTTCGTGGAAAACCGCTGTATCTTCAAGATGGGCAGCGCCGCGTTACGCATTGTATTCCGTCCTCTGAATGATCATGTCCTGCCATTCCTTCGTAAGCGTTACGAAACGGGCGTTCCAACCGGAAACCCGCACGGACAATGTTTTATACTCCTGCGGATTTTTTTGCGCCGCCTTCAAAGTCTGCGCGCTGACCGTATCGATCTGCACAAAAAAACCGCCCAAACGAATGAACCCCAGCAACAACGATTTCAATGCCGCGATGCCGTTTTCCCCGGACAGCGTTTTCGGCGAAATTTTCAGATCCAGCGCGGTGCCCGTAACCATCTCGGTCAGATCAGCCTTGCAGTAAGACTTTATGACGGCGGTAACGCCCTCCGTGTCCGTGCCGGGCGTCGGAGACGCGTTGCCCGCGAGGATCGTTCCGGCGGTAGTCCCTTCGGGCGCGGACAGGCGGTACGGCAGCCATTCGATCTCCCGGCCGAAGGTAGAAACGCCGGGAACGAACAAAAATTCGGGAACGCGGTTCCATTCCTCGCACGCCAAATAAAAATCGTGTAGCAGCGCGGAATAGATCGCGTCGACTTCGTCGTTGTCCGTGCCATAATACCGATAGGAAAAAACCGCTTGGCGCAGATCTTCCCGCCCTGCCCAATTATCGCGCAAAACGGCAAAAAAGTCGCGCAAAGTGAGCTTTTTTTCATCAAAAACAAGCTTTTTTATGGCGTACAGGCTGTTCACCGTATCCGCGATCCCTCCGATGTGCGGAGAAAATACGGTATATGCCGCGCCCCCTTCCAGGTACGAATATCCCTTTTCGATGCAGTCGTTTTCGAAGAGGGAGACCACCGAACAGGGAAGGCTGCTCTTCCATCCCCGCATCCCGTCCGGGCCCTGCGACTGCTCCAACTGACTCGAACAGGCGCCAAAGATCCCCTCGACCTGGCGGCGCAGGTCGGCCACATACGCGCGGTACAAATGTTCAAAAGTCGGAAAGGAAACACTGCCGTATTCTTTGAGCGTTTCGTGCTGCAGGAGGGCGAGCGAATCGAACGGGATATAGGTAAAGCGCGTTTTTCCCGGTATCTGCACTTCCCAGCACCCGTCGTTCGCAAAATCCCGCGCCTCCCTTTCCGCATATCCGAAACGCGCCAGCGCCTTTAAGATCAGCGTTTCGTTGTAGACCGCGACGACGCCGCCGCCCAACCGGATCACGCGGGCCACCTTGTTCAACAGTTTGGCGGGAGATCTTTCATGGATGCGGACGGTGATCGGAAAATCCGATATCCCCAGTTCCTCGACGATATCTAAAACAAGGTACGTTACGTCGTTTGCGATCTCCTTGTCCGATTCGTCCGTTCCCGCCAGCACTATGTTCTGATAGTGCTGCGCGTCTCCGCTGCCGGCGGGCGTATCGGCCTGTATCCATTCCGTGCCCTTGATGAAAAAGGATGCGAGGATCTCCCGCGCCGCCTTCTTCGTCAGCGCTCCGGATCGCAGATCGCGCTCCAGATATTCCCCCAACAGCCGGTCGATCCTCCCGATCCCCGGCCAGTTGCCGCAGAGTCGGACAAAGGAAAACAAAAACCAAAGCGATTGCACCGCCTCGTAAAAATTGCGCGCCGGTTTGAAGGGCACCTGCAGCAGATTCCTGTAAATTTCGGGCTTTTTGTCCTTCGCGGCTTTAAGATAGCGCCCGTGATAAATTTTAAGCGACTCGATCACGTTCGTCAAACTCTGCAAAAATCGTTTTTGCCGCTCGGAAAGCGACGCATCCTGCAATTTTTCCGAGATTTTTGCCGCATAATATTCGATGCCGCGATGCAGCGCCGTGGCGTAATCCAAGGTGAGGTGGCTCACGCTGAAAAATACCTTTTCCTTTTTATAAAACGCGGGCACCACATGCTGGATCGCCGCGCCCAGCGTTGCCGAGCCGGACACCATCTCTTCCTCGCAGATCCGTATGGGCGCGCGGGCGGCGATCTCCTTGATCATGCGGTCGTATTTGTCGATATCGCTCAACGCCTCGAACCGTTCATCCTCTATCTCTATGTACGGCGTTTGCATCGCCTCCGTGCCGTACTTTCCGTGCATCGACTCCCAAGCCCATCTGCGCAGCCATGCGGGCAGGCGGACCGGCCGTTTCAAAGCAGACGTTGTCTGAAATTCCATACTTCACCTCTGCGGAAACTCTTACCGTTTCCTCCGTTTTCATTATACTGCACAAAAATCGAAAAAGCATTGATTAATTTAGCAAATTGTTGTATTATATTATCATGGAACAAAAAGCGGAAATTTTTGACGTTCACATAACGCATCTGACCGGCGGAGGCATGGACTGCGACGCCGAAGGCATTTTCCACAAAAAAATATTGACGTCTTTGTCCGTCGTACAGCCGATTCACGGGAGTTACTCGGTAAAGATCGGCGGCAGCGGCCCGTTTGTCATAGAGGAAGGAAACGTTTTCGTCGCGCCGCCGAACGTTACGCAGGAAATTTTGCACCGCAACGGCGCGGGGCAGCGGATGAAGGCGCACTGGGTGTTCCTCGACGCCGACATAAACGGCGAATACCGATTCGAAGACCTGTTTTTGGTGCCTCCCGTGTTACGGGCAGACTACAACGAGGAAATATATCGCCTGCTGACGCACATCCGCTTTCCGAAAAATTATTTTGAAAAGATAAGCGCGGGGTATCGCCTGTTGGAAATTTTAACGGCGGACGCACAACAGCAGACGAACCGTTCGCCCATCGGCTCAAAACTGGAAAAATTTGTAAGGCAGCATTATGCGGAAGATATCGGCGCCAAAGACTTGGCGGATTGTTTGTATTGTTCGGTCTCCCAAGTATTCCGCTACACGCGCAAATATTACAACTTTTCGCCGGCGAATTATATCAACAGTATCCGTCTGCAACAGGCGGAAATACTGTTGCTGAATACAGAAAAGACCGTTTCCGAGATCGCCTCGGCGGTAGGCATCGCCGACGGCGCATACTTTTCAAAGGTGTTCAGAAAGTATTACGGCGTTTCCCCCTCAAACTATCGAAAAAATTTTTTGAGCGATCATTGACGGCGAAAACCAGCGCTTTTGCGGCAGAAAACGCCGCAACTCCGCCCTTCTGCAACGATTTAGCGCAATACCCCTCTCGGCAGGCAACGGCGATTTGGCACTGCCTTTGGGTTCGGCGTCCTTTTTGCAGCAACAAAAAACGCGCATATGAATATGCGCGTTTTTTTATTGTTTCAGTTCAATCACACCGCAGAATGTACGCCGCGTCAAGGGAAACACAAACCAAACCCAAAAAGCGATCCCGACGACGCATCGGCAGGATCTTTATAATACCGCTTGCGTTTATTTCAAAACTTTTGCCCGAAAAAACGGCACATTTCCGCAAAAGCGTTTTCACGGTTGAACGGGCAAAACGCTTTTCCGTATGCGGCAGAAAAACTCCGCCGCATATGACAGCGAAAACTAACACAAATTTATATCAGCCCTTGACGGCACCCACAGAAACGCCGTTGATGAGCACCTTCTGAAACAGGAAGAACAGCACAATGCAAGGCAACAGCATGACCGTTGCCGCAGCCATCTGCACATTGGCGGGCGGGATAGAACCGGCGTTGTTGACATATCTGTAATACAAGCCCAGCGAAAGATTGTACAGCGACTGCTCGTTGATGTACAGCAGCGGCGTCATAAAGTCGTTCCAACAGCCCAAAAAAGACATGAGCATGACGTAACCCGCGATAGGCAGGCACATAGGCATGACGATAACCAGATAAATGACGAATTTATTCGCTCCGTCTACTTTTGCCGCCTCGCATACTGAATCCGGAATACCCTTCATATACTGCCGCATCAAAAAGATATTGATAGCACCGCCGCCGCAAAAACCGGGAACGATCAGCGGGAGCCAGGTATTTGTCCAGCCCATGCCGAAATACAGCTTATACAGGGGGATCTGCATACAGATAGCGGGGAGCATGAGCGTTGCGATGACAACGGAGAACACCGCCTCTCTGCCCTTAAATTTAAGTTTCGCGAATCCGTAGGCACAGAGACTGGAGGATAGCGTGATGCCCACCATATTGACTACGCCGATGATAAGGGTGTTTTTCAGCCACCAAAAATAACCGCTATCAATTGCCTTGGGAAAAGCCGTAAAGGTAAATACGGAAGGAAATAGAACGCCCGAAGCAATATCCTCGTCTGTCATAAACGCCTTTAGAATAAGTTCAACTACAGGGAACAAAAAAATCACGGCGAAAATCACAAGTACCGCATAGCGGACAGTCAGTCCGACGACACGCTTAGATTGAATCGTACGCATTATACCTCCTCCCCATAGTAAACCCATTTATTAAACTTAAACGTAACCGCACTGATGACCGCGATGATTACAAAAAGTACCCAGCTCAACGCACACGCCGTCGAAAGGTCGGTGCTGTTGTAGAAGTCGTAAATACGTACAACAATAAAATTGAGCTGTTCTTTGCCCGCCGGCTCAATATTGAGGGTAACGACGTTGGAGAAGATCTGCAAGGAGTTGATGATGCCCATGATAAGGTTGTAAAAGATCATCGGCGTGCACATGGGAATGATGATCCTAAACAGCCGCACGAAATAATTCGCGCCCTCCAGATCCGCCACTTCGAACATGGAATCGGGGATCGCCTTGATCTGCGCGATCCATAGGATCATATTGCTGCCGATGGTGAACAATCCCATAAGAATGAAGGTAAAAAACGCCGTATTTTCCGAGTCGTAAAAGGGAAACGGTTCGGCGCCGAATGCAGCGAGGACAACGTTGAACGCGCTCGTTTCCGAGCCGTTCGCAAGCGAAGACCACAAAATACCGCTGACGACGGCGGGGAGCATGACCGGAAGATAATAGATGACGCGGAACACCTTGACGCACTTGAAATCCTTTGCGAGAAAGAGAGCGAGCACGAAAGACAAAACGAGATTGAGGGGCAAAGAGATGACTGTGAATAAAAAGGTACTGCCGATGGACTGCCAGATCTGTTCGGAATACACCCCGAAGAGGTTCTGATAGTTCTGAAAGCCCACGAACTCCCCCATCCCCGCAACCGTCGTATAGGTGCGCGTAAAGGAATAGCACAGGGAGGAGATCATCGGCGCGAGCGTAAAAACGGCGATGCCGATGACGACGGGCAGCACGAATGCAAACGAGCTTACCCATTCCAAAATTTTTCTTTTTAGCGCCGTATGCGTGTTTTTTTCCATATTTGACCTCTTGCAGGCAAACGGAAGAAACGACGAATCCGTTTCTTCCGCGCACCCGGTATGTACAGTTCAGATTATACGTTCAAAGAGCCTTCGATCCTCGTCATCATGACATTTTTATATTGGTCGATTTTGGCGTAGATCTTATCGTAGTGAGTCCTGTTCCCTGCATCCACCGTCAGGTCGTCCGGCCAAAAACCGTCCTTTACGACATATGTCATGATGGAGATGGAGTTTTCGGAAACCGTTTTTTGCGCGGTCGCGGGGAAACAGAAAATATCGTTGACCGCCATGGTTTGCTGCCCCTCCACCTCATCGACGAACGCCTTGTGATTGAGCTCTTTTCCGCCGTATTTGAGCCATTCGCCGCTCTCCTTCATGGACATCAAAGAGGGAACGCCCATGCCGAGCTCGCCGAACGCGTTCTGCCCGTCTTCGCTCGCGATGTACTTGACAAACTCCCACGCGTAGTCGGCATTGGTCATCTTTTCCGACGTGCCGGCCTTGACCTCGGCGTTTTCGGAAACGCGCTCCGCCGCCTTTTTGGTGATAGCATAGCCGCTGCACCCTACCCCCACATAGTCATACGGGAAAGGCAAAAATTCCACGGTAAAAGTTGCGTTTGCCGCCTTTACGTCGCCGAGC
>ERZ1643246.2046-NODE-2046-length-20281-cov-5.380896_pt1 | contig 20281 bp, 17 predicted proteins | sample MGYA00579265_ERZ1643246 | MGnify/ENA primary metagenome ERZ1643246 (study PRJEB29033, sample SAMEA4952261) | chicken gut metagenome | biome: Broiler Chicken; feature: Gastrointestinal Tract; material: Caecum | place: Ireland | collected 2018 | study: Broiler...
CAAGACAAGCACTCAAGAAAATGGATCAATACTCTAGAGAAATTGAACTTCTTGCCAAGAACAAGATAGAAGATATCGATCAATTAAATGGCTATCAACAACAAAAACAAGATGAACTGAATGACTTATTAAAGCAAAGACAAGGGTGTTATTATCAACGACAACGAGCAAGAACGATGGATGAAAAAGAAGAATGGTCAGCAAGAGCCAAGTTATTTACACCAGAAATCAAGAAGCTAAGACTACAAATCAAAGCGTGTGAGAATATCAGAAACCGTAGCTTTGATAAAGATATCGAAAGATTAGCACAAAAGAAAATCAAACAAAGAGATGCAAGATAGGAGGATAAAATCATGAAAGAAATCAAGTATAACACAGTAGGGGATTATGAATTTCCGTCATTAAAAGAAGAAAGACCTTTACCAAATTTATCTAGATTTGGAAGAGAATATTTAAGAATATTAAAGGAAAAACATCCAGGACATTACCTAGCCTTACGAGCAAGAGATGAGCTAAATGAAGAACTGATTCGTATGGATAAAGAGTTAAACCAGCGATATGAAACCCTTGTTGAACAATACAAAGTATCAAAAAACATAACTGAAGAATTGAAAGAACATGACCAAATGAAATGGGTTCAAGAGATGAATAATATCAAAAATTGTGTGGAAGAAATTATCTGGAATGAAATGGATTGAAGTAGGGGAACCTACTTCTTTTAATTTGATCATTTTGGTTTTCAATTTAGTCATTTACTGCGAAATTGACTAAATTGAAGTGTAGTAATAGCAATTATATTATCGAAATTGATAAAAAACTTGTAAAAGTGCAAGAAAACTATATAAATGATTACAAATAAAATATATAATTATAAATAGTATGGAGGATAGTCTATGAAAGTATGTTACAACAAATTTTTTAAATTATTGATTGATAGAGGAATTAGAAAAATGGAATTTGCTAAGATGACAGGTATTAGTCAAAATACGATGGCGAGACTTTCTCGAAATCAGAATGTTTCATTAGATGTACTAGGAAAAATATGTTGTACTTTAGATTGTAAGATAGATGATATTCTTGAATTTATATCAGAAGATAAGGAGAAATAGTGATGGCAAAAGACAATACAAAAATAGGATTTGAAAAACAAATATGGGATGCAGCCTGTGTTCTTTGGGGGCATATTCCAGCAGCAGATTATCGTAAAGTGATTGTTGGCTTGATATTTTTAAGATACATTTCTAGTGCATTTGAAAAACGATATAATGAACTAGTAGAAGAAGGTTATGGTTTTGAAAATGATAAAGATGCATATATAGAAGAAAATATATTTTATGTACCCGAAAAAGCACGTTGGAATGTAATTGCTTCTGCAGCACATACACCTGAAATTGGAACTGTATTAGATGATGCAATGAGAGCAATCGAAGATGAAAATAAGAGCCTTAAAAATGTATTACCAAAGATATATGGTAGCCCTGATTTAGATAAACGAGTATTAGGAGAAGTTGTTGATTTATTTACAAACGAAGTGAATATGGAAGATATTGATGGAGATCGAGATATATTAGGTCGTACATATGAATATTGCATAGCACAGTTTGCAGCATATGAAGGAACAAAGGGTGGAGAGTTCTATACACCTTCTAGTATTGTTAAAACAATTGTTGAAATATTGAAACCTTTTGAAGATTGTCGAGTGTATGATCCATGTTGTGGATCAGGGGGAATGTTTGTACAAAGTGTAAAGTTCTTACAAGCACATTCTGGTAATAGAAATAGAATATCGGTTTATGGTCAAGAATCAAACGCTGATACATGGAAAATGGCTAAGATGAATATGGCAATTAGAGGCATTGATGCAGATTTTGGACCATATCAAGCAGATACATTCTTTAATGATTTACATAAAACATTAAAAGCAGATTTTATCATGGCAAATCCACCATTCAATTTAAAAAATTGGGGGCAAGAAAAACTAAAAGATGATGTTCGTTGGAAATACGGATTACCACCTGAAGGAAATGCGAACTTTGCATGGATTCAGCATATGATTCACCATTTAGCACCAAATGGAAAAATAGGTTTGGTATTAGCAAATGGGGCATTATCATCTCAAACATCAGGAGAAGGAGAAATTCGAAAGAATATTATAGAAGCAGATTTAATCGAAGGAATCGTAGCATTACCAACACAATTATTTTATAGTGTTACAATCCCAGTAACATTATGGTTTATTAGTAAAAATAAAAAACAAAAAGGAAAAACTCTTTTTATTGATGTACGTAAGATGGGTTATATGGTGGATCGTAAACATAGAGACTTTACTTTTGAAGATATTAAAAAGTTAGCTAATACGTTTGAATCATTCCAAAATGGTACTTTAGAAGAAGTGAAGGGATTTTGTGCAATTGCTACTACTGAAGATATAGCAAAACAAGACTATATTTTAACTCCAGGAAGATATGTAGGTATTGAGGAACAAGAAGATGACGGAGAGCCATTTGATGATAAGATGACTCGCCTTACCACTGAATTATCAGATATGTTTATTAAGTCCCACAAGTTAGAAGAAGAAATCCGTAAGAAATTGGGGGCGATTGGCTATGAAGTGTGAGTGGGAAAAGCTGAAATTAGGTGATGTTTGTAATATTTCATCAAGTAAAAGAATATTTGCAAAAGAATATACAAAAGCTGGTATCCCTTTTTACCGAGGTAAAGAGATTATTGAAAAAAGTTTAGGTAATAACGTATCTACAGAGTTATTTATTTCTCAGAAAAGATATGAAGAAATTAAATCTAAATTTGATGTTCCACAAAAAGGGGATATTCTTCTAACATCAGTTGGGACATTAGGTGTACCTTGGCTTGTTAATGAAGATGATTTTTATTTCAAAGATGGTAATTTAACTTGGTTGCGAACAACAAACAAATTGCTAAATACATTTTTATACTTATGGTTAAATTCTAGTGAAGCCAAACATCAGATTGATACTATGTGTATTGGTTCTACTCAAAAAGCATTAACAATTGACACATTAAAAAAATTTGAAATTTCTGTTCCAAGCATACAAATTCAGGAAAAAATATGTTCAATATTATACCCTATAATGGACAAAATTGAACTGAACAATGCGATAAACAATAATTTAGTGGCTTAAAGGTCAATGTTAGAAACATTAAGCTCCCCTGACATCAATTTTGGTAAAAGAGTATCTCTTAAGTTAACTAAACAAGCATTTTCATCTCTCAGATTACGAATTTGAGAAAAAATTGGTTGAATTAACTCATCAAAGGAATTCAATGCATCCTTACTTGGTATGATTGCAGGAACTTTCTTTAGGTTTTGTTGGCTAACCTTTTGCTGAACAGCACCGGTAACAATTGACTTAATGTTTGTCAAACTGAAGAATAAATATAGTTCTTCAACCGAGAATCCATCTTTTCCTGTTATGATATGTGCGTGATTGTTGACCCAAAATTGCCCATAAACATATTGGAGAATTGGAAAACCAAGACTATCCACGACCGTACCATCTTCCCCAAGTAGAAGATAAATACCGTCAAAAAGATAATTGTCAACATAGTCCATTAGAGAGGTAGCACCATAATATGGATAAACTTTATCCATTTTTGTCCTTTGAGCACCTGAAAGCGGAATACGTTTGGAGTCGTGAAACTCAATAATTTCACTAACCGTGCCAATTCGCCAATTAGATGGCATAGTACCATCATCAGAAAAATGATCAAAGTCAATAAACCATGATTTGAAAAGAGCTTTGGCTTGTTGCTCTAAATTATTGTTTATATATGTAGAACTCTTGTGAGTGGCAAGAGTTAATAAGAAGAACAACCACTCTCTATGTGTTCTCGAAAAAGGAGAATATATATGAATGAAATTATAAAAAATATGATATTACATGATATGGTTACATGTTTAGATGATAACCAATATGAAAGATTAAATTGTATACTTATAAAAGTATTGTCTAATTACCAAATTGAAGAGATTCAAAGTGCAACAAATGACAAAACGAATCAACACTATATAGATTCATTTTTATCAGCCAAAAGATTAGAAGGATGCTCTGAAAAATCACTTAAATATTATAAATCAACTATTGAAATAGTACTTAATTCAATAAATAAATCTATTAAAAATGTTACAACTAATGATTTAAGAAATTATTTAACACAATATCAGGAAGAACATGGATCAAGTAGAGTGACAATTGATAACATACGACGAATATTATCTAGTTTCTTTTCTTGGCTAGAGGATGAAGATTTTATTATAAAAAGTCCTGTTAGAAGAATACATAAGGTTAAATCAGCTTTTGTTATTAAAGAAACGTATAGTGATGAAGCATTAGAATTAATGAGAGATAATTGTGATAATTTGCGTGATTTAGCTTTAATTGATATCTTGGCTTCAACTGGGATGCGTGTTGGAGAATTAGTATTGTTAAATAAGGATGATATTAACTTTAATGAAAGAGAATGTGTAGTGTTTGGTAAAGGTGATAAAGAACGTATCGTTTATTTTGATGCTAGAACAAAAATACATTTACAAAATTATTTAAATAGTCGAAATGATGATAATAAAGCATTATTTGTTACTTTAAGAAAGCCATTTAATCGTATTACCATTAGTGGAATAGAAACAAGAATTAGAGAGATGGGGAGAAAATTAGATATTCATAAAGCTCATCCTCACAAATTTAGAAGGACGTTGGCAACAAAGGCAATTGATAAAGGAATGCCCATTGAACAATTGCAAAAATTGTTAGGACATCAAAAGATTGATACAACATTGCAATATGCAATGGTTAAACAAAGTAATGTAAAAATTGCACATAAAAAATATATAGGATAGGAGTTTACATAATGAATTACGAAATAAAAACATTAAATGAACTATCTTTAGATGGAAAAGGATCATACGGTATTGCAGCTTCGGCGGTTCCTTATTCTGATGAGTTATATACTTATTTAAGAATTACCGATATTAAAGATGACGGGAATTTGGATAAATCAAATTTAATGTCAGTGGCTGATAAAAAAGCGTATAACTATACTTTAAAAAAGAATGATATTGTATTTGCAAGAACAGGAGCAAGCACAGGAAGGAATTATTTTTATGATGAGACGGATGGAGAATTGGTTTATGCTGGTTTTTTGATTAAATTTAGTTTAGACGTAAAAAAAATCAATCCAAAATTTGTTAAGTATTATTGTCAATCTAAAGCTTATAAAGACTGGATTCATTCTTTTAATAGTGGTAGCACGCGTGGCAATATTAATGCAAAAACATACGGTACTTTGCCTATCCCGGTGTTTCCGAGAAATTATCAAAATAAAGTTGTTAGTATATTAGATTCTATTGATTTGAAAATAAAAAATAATATAGACATAAACAATAATTTACTTGAACAAGTGCTTGCCATATACCGTCATCGTTTTGTAGATACCACAAACGAATTGAGACAAATTTGTCGTGCTGACGAATATTTTGATATTTCCATTGGTAAAACTCCTCCGAGAAAAGAACCACAATGGTTTAGCACTAATCCAAAGGATGTTACTTGGGTATCTATTTCCGATATGGGTACTTGTGGTTTATACATTAGCGAAAGCTCCGAACAACTTACAAAGGAAGCAGTTGACCGTCATAATGTCAAAATCGTACCTGACAATACCGTTTTGCTTAGTTTCAAATTGACGGTTGGCAGAATTGCAATAACAGACGGCGAAATGACTACCAACGAAGCCATTGCTCACTTCAAAACCGACAAAAAAGAAATCAATGAATACTTATATTGCTATCTGAAATGCTTTAATTATCAAACAATGGGAAGCACATCATCAATCGCAACTGCTGTAAACTCAAAAATCATTAAAGGTATGCCTTTCATAGTGCCTACCGATGAAGAAATAACTGAATTTCACAGTTTGGCAGCTTCTATGTTTGCAAGAATCAAGGCAAATCAAGCTGAAATACGCAATTTGACATTACTTCGTGATGCTCTTTTACCCAAGCTTATGTCCGGTGAGCTAAATGTTTCGGACATCGACCTTTAAGCCGCTAAATTATTGTTTATATATGTAGAACTCTTGTGAGTGGCAAGAGTTAATAAGAAGAACAACCACTCTCTATGTGTTCTCGAAAAAGGAGAATATATATGAATGAAATTATAAAAAATATGATATTACATGATATGGTTACATGTTTAGATGATAACCAATATGAAAGATTAAATTGTATACTTATAAAAGTATTGTCTAATTACCAAATTGAAGAGATTCAAAGTGCAACAAATGACAAAACGAATCAACACTATATAGATTCATTTTTATCAGCCAAAAGATTAGAAGGATGCTCTGAAAAATCACTTAAATATTATAAATCAACTATTGAAATAGTACTTAATTCAATAAATAAATCTATTAAAAATGTTACAACTAATGATTTAAGAAATTATTTAACACAATATCAGGAAGAACATGGATCAAGTAGAGTGACAATTGATAACATACGACGAATATTATCTAGTTTCTTTTCTTGGCTAGAGGATGAAGATTTTATTATAAAAAGTCCTGTTAGAAGAATACATAAGGTTAAATCAGCTTTTGTTATTAAAGAAACGTATAGTGATGAAGCATTAGAATTAATGAGAGATAATTGTGATAATTTGCGTGATTTAGCTTTAATTGATATCTTGGCTTCAACTGGGATGCGTGTTGGAGAATTAGTATTGTTAAATAAGGATGATATTAACTTTAATGAAAGAGAATGTGTAGTGTTTGGTAAAGGTGATAAAGAACGTATCGTTTATTTTGATGCTAGAACAAAAATACATTTACAAAATTATTTAAATAGTCGAAATGATGATAATAAAGCATTATTTGTTACTTTAAGAAAGCCATTTAATCGTATTACCATTAGTGGAATAGAAACAAGAATTAGAGAGATGGGGAGAAAATTAGATATTCATAAAGCTCATCCTCACAAATTTAGAAGGACGTTGGCAACAAAGGCAATTGATAAAGGAATGCCCATTGAACAATTGCAAAAATTGTTAGGACATCAAAAGATTGATACAACATTGCAATATGCAATGGTTAAACAAAGTAATGTAAAAATTGCACATAAAAAATATATAGGATAGGAGTTTACATAATGAATTACGAAATAAAAACATTAAATGAACTATCTTTAGATGGAAAAGGATCATACGGTATTGCAGCTTCGGCGGTTCCTTATTCTGATGAGTTATATACTTATTTAAGAATTACCGATATTAAAGATGACGGGAATTTGGATAAATCAAATTTAATGTCAGTGGCTGATAAAAAAGCGTATAACTATACTTTAAAAAAGAATGATATTGTATTTGCAAGAACAGGAGCAAGCACAGGAAGGAATTATTTTTATGATGAGACGGATGGAGAATTGGTTTATGCTGGTTTTTTGATTAAATTTAGTTTAGACGTAAAAAAAATCAATCCAAAATTTGTTAAGTATTATTGTCAATCTAAAGCTTATAAAGACTGGATTCATTCTTTTAATAGTGGTAGCACGCGTGGCAATATTAATGCAAAAACATACGGTACTTTGCCTATCCCGGTGTTTCCGAGAAATTATCAAAATAAAGTTGTTAGTATATTAGATTCTATTGATTTGAAAATAAAAAATAATATAGACATAAACAATAATTTACTTGAACAAGTGCTTGCCATATACCGTCATCGTTTTGTAGATACCACAAACGAATTGAGACAAATTTGTCGTGCTGACGAATATTTTGATATTTCCATTGGTAAAACTCCTCCGAGAAAAGAACCACAATGGTTTAGCACTAATCCAAAGGATGTTACTTGGGTATCTATTTCCGATATGGGTACTTGTGGTTTATACATTAGCGAAAGCTCCGAACAACTTACAAAGGAAGCAGTTGACCGTCATAATGTCAAAATCGTACCTGACAATACCGTTTTGCTTAGTTTCAAATTGACGGTTGGCAGAATTGCAATAACAGACGGCGAAATGACTACCAACGAAGCCATTGCTCACTTCAAAACCGACAAAAAAGAAATCAATGAATACTTATATTGCTATCTGAAATGCTTTAATTATCAAACAATGGGAAGCACATCATCAATCGCAACTGCTGTAAACTCAAAAATCATTAAAGGTATGCCTTTCATAGTGCCTACCGATGAAGAAATAACTGAATTTCACAGTTTGGCAGCTTCTATGTTTGCAAGAATCAAGGCAAATCAAGCTGAAATACGCAATTTGACATTACTTCGTGATGCTCTTTTACCCAAGCTTATGTCCGGTGAGCTAAATGTTTCGGACATCGACCTTTAAGCCGCTAAATTATTGTTTATTAGTTTAATAGAAAGGAATTTATTATGAGTATTAAATTGAATTTAGAAGAAGTAAAAAGTATATTAAAAAGAAACGAATACAAAATTATAGAAGAATCAAGAAGTGGAAATAACCTTGGTACAGTTTTAAAAATTTCTAATGGATGTATTATTAATTGTTGGGATAAAGGAAACGTTAATTGTCAAGGTAAGAATGTGGATGAAATTAGTAAGATTTTAAGTCAAAGTAATGATGTTACGTTAGTTAATAATAAAGTATTTGTAGTATACGGTCATGATCATAATGCAAGAACGCAGTTAGAAGCAATGTTACGTCGTTGGGATTTAGAACCTTTAATACTTGATCAATTGGCTTCTTCAGGTGGAACAATTATTGAAAAGTTAGAAGAGTATACGAATCAGGCAGATTTTGGAATAGTTTTAGCAACACCAGATGATATAGGTTATGCAAAGGGTAAGGATAGTGAAAAGAAATTTAGAGTTAGACAAAATGTCGTATTGGAATTGGGTATGTTACTAGCTTCTAAAGGTAGATCAAAAGTTGCAATATTGCTTTCTCAAAAAGAAGATATGGAATCCCCATCCGATATTAATGGATTGATATATATACCTTTTAAGGAAAATGTAGAGGAAACAAAGTTATCATTGGCAAAAGAAATGCAAAAACATGGATACATTTTTGATATTGCAAAGTTATGATTTATTTACGCATTATTCATATAATTATTAATAAGTGTAGGAACCTAAAGATTAAAGATAAGGTGATAGAATGTTAAAAAACATTATTAGATATAGGCACAATATATTTTATTATATAGTGGAAGTATCTTTGACAGTATATGTATTGTTAAACTGGGAAAAATGTATAAAAATGCAATTTTTTTCTCACTTTGATGGAAATAATATACTTTTTATAGTATGGATAATAATTATTTTTTTAGCTATTTATGATGTGGAAGCGAAAGGTATAAAATTTCAAAGACACGAAGCAGAACAAATAACTCAAAATTTTGGAAGTATCGAAAAGAATTATACCCTTGAAAAAATACAAAATAAAAAGAAACAACTCAATTTATTGAGCCAGGAGGTAAAAAATGATGGAGTACCAAATAAAGAAAGCGATTGTTGATGGGTTGCTTAAAGTTGTTGATAATTCTCCTATATTAAAAAAATCTCAAAATGTATTTGATGATAAAAAAGAAGAATATGAGATCTGGCTTAAATATGTGTTTTCAACTCTTGATATTGTAGGTGAATATGTTAGTTATTCTTTTTTAATAATGGCTAGAAATGAAATTAAACATATTGATACTAATAAAACTACTTATTTTGAAAAAATAAATAGTATATGTAAAATTTTACTAAACTTAGCAGAGCAAATATTATCTATGTAAGGCCAGGTGGTAATAGTGAAATATGTAGAGGAAAATTATGAAAATTCAATAATTGAGTTATTTAAAAATGACTTACAGTATCATCATGTTTATGGACCTAATATTGAAAGAGATTTTTACTTTCCTTTATACGAAGATGTCTTACTAGAATCAATCGAAAGAATTAACGATGGGTTGTCTCAAAGTGCAATAGATGAAGCATTGTATAAGTTAAAAAACTTTGAAAATGGAGAATTAGCTCAAAAGAATATGGTTTTTATGGATTATCTCCAAAATGGAGTACCTGTTCGTTATTTTGATGGTAGTGAAGAAAAATCTGCGATAGTTTATTTGATTGATTATAATAATGTAAATAACAATTCATTTATTGTGGCTAACCAATGGACGTTTATTGAAAATAGTAATAAAAGACCAGATATCATATTGTTTATTAATGGATTGCCACTAGTATTAATGGAATTAAAATCTCCTTCTAGAGAAGAAACAGATGCTTCAGAGGCTTATCGTCAATTACGGAATTATATGCATGAGATTCCATCGATGTTTATTTATAATGCTATTTGCGTTATGAGTGATCATCTTGTATCAAAAGCTGGAACGATTACTTCAGGTGAAGATCGCTTTATGGAATGGAAGAGTAAAGATGGAAATCGAGTAAATGACAAGTTTGCTCAATTCGATACTTTTTTTGAAGGAATTTTTGAAAAAGAAAGATTGTTAGATATTATTAAAAATTTTATTTGTTTTTCAAATGAAGGAATTAAAACTTTTAAAATATTAGCAGGGTATCATCAATATTTCGCAGTAAAAAAAGCCATTGTTTCGACAAAAAATGCAACACAAACAGATGGAAAAGCAGGAGTATTTTGGCATACACAAGGAAGTGGAAAATCATTATCCATGGTGTTCTATGCTCATTTGTTACAAAAAGCATTAAATAGTCCAACTATTGTTGTTATTACTGATAGAAATGATTTAGATAATCAGTTATATGGACAATTTAGTAAATGCAAAGATTTTTTAAGACAGACTCCTATTCAAGCAGAAAGTAGAGATCATTTAAAACAATTATTAGAAGGTAGACAAGCCAATGGTATCATCTTTACAACAATGCAAAAGTTTGAAGAATATGGTGTTGCATTGTCTGATAGAAGAAATATTGTTGTAATGGCAGATGAAGCACATCGTGGGCAATATGGATTAACTGAAAAAATAAAAATGACTAAAAATGAACAAGGCGAAGAAATAGCAAAACGTACAGTAGGGATTGCCAGAATTATTCGTGATAGTTTACCTAATGCGACTTTTATTGGATTTACTGGAACGCCTATTTCTTCAGCAGACCGTAATACTACGGAAGTTTTTGGTAAATATATTGATATATATGACATGACACAAGCGGTAGAAGATGGAGCAACAAGACCAGTGTATTATGAAAGCCGTGTTGTAAAATTAAATTTGGATGAAGATACTTTAAAAATTATAGATGATGAATATGATTTAATGGCTAGTAATGCTGATGAAGTGGTTATTGAAAAGAGTAAGAAAAAACTAGGACAAATGGAAGCTATTCTTGGTAATGATAGTACGATAGATTCTTTGGTAAATGATATCATCTATCATTATGAAGAAAATCGTGAACACTTATTAACAGGTAAAGCCATGATTGTTGCATATTCTAGACCGATTGCAATGAAGATTTATGAAAAAATACTTGAATTAAGACCTCGTTGGAAACAAGAAGAAAAGGTTGCTGTTGTGATGACTTCTGGAAATAAAGATCCTGAAGAATGGCATGCAATTATTGGAAATAAAGCACATAAAGAAGAATTGGCTAAGAAATTTAAAGATAATAGTAGTTCTTTAAAAATTGCAATTGTTGTGGATATGTGGCTGACAGGATTTGATGTACCATCATTAGCAACAATGTATGTTTATAAACCAATGCGTGGACATAATTTGATGCAGGCCATTGCACGAGTTAATCGTGTCTTTGGAGATAAAGAAGGTGGACTTGTTGTTGATTATATTGGTATTGCAGGAGCTTTAAAACAAGCAATGAATGATTATACAACAAGAGATAAAAAGAATTATGGAGATATGAATATCGTAGATATAGCATATCCTAAATTCTTGGAAAAATTATCAGTTTGCCAAGATTTGTTCTATGGTTATGATTATAGTTTATTTAAAACTGGAACAGAATTACAAAGAGCAAAAGTAATTTCTGGTGCAGTAAACTTCATTATTGATCCTGTAAGAGAAGAAGATAAAGATATTTTTGTGAAGGAAGCATTATTAATGCACCAAGCATTATCACTATGTTCATCAATTGTCGATGAAGAAAATCGTTTTGAGGCAGCCTTTTTTGAAACAATTCGTGTCATGGTAAATCGATTAATGAATAATGGTAATGGTCAGAAGCTATCCTTGCCAGATATTAATGAAAGAATAAATGAATTATTAAAGCAAAGCATTAAAAGTGATGGAGTAATCAATCTTTTCTCATCAATCAAGGAAGAGTTCTCATTGTTTGATCCTAAATTTCTTGAAGATGTCGCAAAAATGAAAGAAAAAAATCTAGCTATTGAGTTGTTAAAACGATTAATAGCAGATCAAGTAGCTGTATATAAGAGAACCAATGTTGTAAAATCTGCAAAATTTAGCGAAATTATAAAAGCGACACTTAATCGTTATATTAACGGAATGATTACAAATGAGGAAGTAATACAAGAACTTTTAACATTAGCAAAACAAATTACTGATGCACAAAATGAAGGTAATAAGTTAGGTCTTACAGCTGATGAATTAGCTTTTTATGATGCATTAACAAAACCGCAAGCAATTAAAGATTTTTATGAGAATGAAGAGTTAATTGCGATAACTAAGGAGCTAGCAGATACACTTCGCAAAAACAGTACTATTGATTGGCAGAAGAAAGAATCAGCAAGAGCAAATATGAGGATGAAGATTAAGAGATTATTAAAGATACATAGATATCCACCTGATGGAATGGATGATGCAGTTCAAACTGTCATGATGCAATGTGAGATGTGGGCTGATAATTCTTTATAAAGTGAGAATACTTAGTTTATTGGGAGAAAAATTATGAATTTAGATGAAGTTGTTGAACACGAGCTAATTATTGAGGCATTAGATAAGGTAATTCTAGAAAAATTTTCTAATGATGGATATTATGATCTTACTGATTTTATCAGTAATAATATTAATAAAAATGCTTTATTATCAAAAATAAATTCTAGAGAATTAAAAGAATTAATAAATTTGAAAGACATGGAATTTTTGAAAAAATTGGATTTGGCAGCTGAAATAATTTCGCTCGATTTAGGTATTAATGATGATGAAGCTATATTATTTGTATATTTGATATTACAAAAAGTTGGAAAAAAAGAAGAAAAAATACAGTTTATTACAAGATGGTTAATAAAACAAACTAAGGATAAAAGAATACAAAGCGCTGAAAACATTGTCTATTCAGAAGAAAGGGTAAAAATTGAATTTATAAAAAATATTAATGATTATTTAACGAGAATGTATGAAATTCATGATCAAGAAGTGTGGGATATGAATAAACAGGAAATGTTTTTTCGTGGACATAGCAATTGTAATTTTAAATTAATACCTTCAATCATGCGTAATAATAAATTATACAAAAATGAGAATGTTATAAATAAAGAAGTGCTTATTGATTGTCCAGAAGATTTTCAAAATAAGGATACAATTTTAGAAAAGTTGGTAATGATGCAACATTATGGGTTACCTACTAGGCTATTAGATATAACCATAAATCCCTTAGTGGCGCTATATTTTGCCTGTGCAAATGATGCCAAAAATACTGGAGAAGTAATTGTTTTAAAACCATCTGAAATCAAATATTTTGATGATGATGAAGTCATAGCTTTAAGTTGTTTAGCTAAGTTGAGTAAAGACGAAAAAATTGAATTATTAAATTCAATCAAAGGAACTAATTTAAAAGAAAATAGGGAAGGTAGAGCTTTAAAAAAATTTGAAATTTTTATTAAACAAAATGGAGGAGAAGTAGTAGATATACTAAATTATGATTTAATATCTAATCCTGTAGTAGTTAAAAGCGTTAAACATAATAAACGAATTAGTGCTCAAAATGGCTTGTTTTTAATATGTGGACTTAATAAAAATGTACAATTAAGAAAATTACAAAATTTTAAAATTAAACTGAATGGAAAAACGGTAGTTTATTTAATTGAATCAAAATATAAAAGTAAAATACTCCAGGAGTTAGATATGTTATCTATTAATAGTGCATCATTATTTCCGGAGATTGAAAATAAAGCAAAATATGTTAAAGAAAAATACATGTGTTAGTATATGTATGAAAATATAGAAGAATAGAGAATATATAGATATCAATATATATATTTATTTAACTAATTATCCATATCTTTCTATAATAGAAGAAGTATTTTAGACGGTATTTATTACAGGTAAATTGTTTAATTATGTCTCATTGGGTGTGATATTGAAATAAAATTTAAAGATAGGGGGAGAAAAAATGATAGGGAAGTATAAAGATTATCCATACGGAATACAAGAACAAGATATAAAAAATGCGAACTTTCAAGCATTAGCAAGAATTGTAGAAATTTTTTACAATAGAATATATTTTAAATATAGAGAGAGAATTGAAAAGTGAGAAAAAATTTAATAAACAAATAGTTAAATATAATGCATTTTCATCTGCATTGGTATCGATGATGAATAATTGGTCGAACACAGTTTTTTCGGATGAAAACAAATGTTTACAAATGTCAATTCTAATCGGTTCATTGTTAGAGGGAACACTTCAATTATTCCTTTTTGTATATGAAGATGATTTCTTAAAAAGTAAATGGAGAATTTGGAGTGTCGATGAAAACGGAACACAAGTTAATATTGATTATAATTTAATTAAAACACGATTAAAATCAGTAATTGAAGGATTAAAAAACGAAAATATTATTAATAAAAAACAAAAAGATGATCTGAATGAAGTGATTTCATCAGAATTAAAAATGAGAGAGAATGGACGATATATAAATAAAATGATGCTTGGTGAATTAGTTATGTTCTTTGAAAACAAGAAAATATTTGATATACGTTGTCTTGATGATGAAAATGGAGAGAAAAGTATAACAGAAAGTATGGACAAAATCCGAATTGCAAGAAATAATGTACATGTTTTTACAGAATCATCTATTCCTTCTGTTGAAGAAATTACAGAAAATGTTAGAGAGCTATGCTTGATTTTAGAAAAAATACTCTTTAGAGTTAGATGTTTAGATCAAGAGGAAAGATACAATGCTTTTACTGAAAAAGTTTTATCTTTTCCAAGTACGATGTTTATTCAAATAGATGCTAATAATAATATACTAAGTGTTAAACAATCTTCTGAACAAAACTTAAATGATAACAAAGATTAAGTATAGAAAAATTGAAATTAATAAATTATTCTCCATGTAACGATTTCTTAAATTAAGATTTCATAATCTGCTTTTCAGACGCAGAAAGAAGAATTATATGAGGTAACTGGTAATATGTTTTATAATGTATACCAAAGAATCTTTTTTGATTTGTAATAGTAATGATGGTATACTAAAAATGAAAAAATTGATAGAGAGGTGTAAATATGGCAAAAAACATAGATCCAAGTCTTGTAAAAATTGGTGATTATTTGAAATTAGATGATGATACAGTTTTTACAATTCCTGAGTATCAACGAGCATATTCCTGGAGTGTAGATAATTGTGATAAATTATGGCAAGATATTGTAGATTATACAGAGAGTGATAATCATGATAGTTATTTTTTTGGAACAATCATAGTTAATTGCCAAGAAAATGATACAAAATATGGACTTATTGATGGGCAACAACGAACTACTACTTTTTTGTTACTTCTAAAAGCTTTGTTGTTAAGAATTAATTTAGCAATTTTGACTACATCTAATGATGAAGATTCTGAGAGTCTATTTAGTGCACTAAAAGAACGTAGAAGAAGGATTATGAGTATTCTTTATAAGATTGATGCTGAATATGTTGATGATAAACCAAGCATTATTAAAGATAAGGAAATCTGCGGAAAAGCAGATTTAATTGAAAATTATTCTATCAATGAACAATATAAAGATGAATTAAACATAATTTTAAAATCGGTTGAATATGATGAGGCTGAACAGAATGTTATAAAATTGCCTAGGAAACAAAAAGATAATAAATATACAAACTTTTTTAGAAATTTTAAATACTTCTATAATAAGTGTAAAGAACTATCTGATTCAATGGTTAATAGAATAGCTAAATCAGTAATTGAAAAATGTGAAGTAATTGAAATTAAAAGTTGGAAAGTTGAACAAGCTATTACAATGTTCAATTCATTAAATTCTGATGGTATGCCATTATATGATTCAGATATTATATCTGCAAAATTATATGCTATTGCTGAAAAAAAAAGGCAAAGGTAGTGAATTTACTTCTATGTGGAAGAAGTTAATGACAATTGTTAGCGAGCTTAAAGATATGGGAATTGTGAATATTGATTCAATCTTGACACAGCAAATGTATTATGAAAGAGCGATAAACCATGATATTATTAATAGTTCAGGCTCTATTGATGTTACTGTGCCAGGATTAAGAAGATATTTTACAGATATAAATAAGGATATTCTTAATTCGCCAATAGAGCTTTGTACAGGGATGATAAATCTTGCAAAAATTTGGAGAAAAGTTGTTACATATCCAACGACTCAAGTATTATTAAAATTTAATGAAAATACAAAATTGTTTTTAGCAAGCTATTTCTATAAATTTGACGAAAGTGAAATAACTGAAGAAAAAATTATACCACTTTTAGAAAGTTTCCTTAAATTATTTACAATTCTTGAATTAGTAGATACTGGATATTCAAGTAAAAATTTCAAAACATTTCTTTTTGGCGAAGAAGTCAAATTGGTAAATCATAATATATCATTGGATGAGATTACAAACGATTTTATTCAACATATTAATACAAATTGGAAAAAAGACGAAATCAAATCGTTAATAATGGATTATGATAAAAATATCTTAGTTTATTTAAATGAGTATTTAATTGCAAAAGAAAATAACATTGAATTTAATCTTACATCGTCATATGATATTGAGCATATCATGCCTCATAGTGGTGCCAATCTTCAAATGATCCGTAAAGATGCTGATATTGATTCAGAAATAGAATTTTATAGTATTGTAAATAAATTGGGTAATAAAATTCTTCTTGAACAAAAAATTAATCGTTCTATCGGAAACGAATGGTTTAGAACAAAGGTATCAACAAGACTTGAATCAAAGACGGGGTATATTGATAGTAGTTATCCAGGTGCAAAAATTTTAGTTGAAAAATATGGAAAGGATTTAAAGCCATATTGGAAAAAAGATGACATTAATAATGCGACAGAAGAAGCAAGTAATCGAATTGTTAATTTTATTTTTGAAAGTTAGATAAAAAGCTCATTGATGATTTATGATTATGTTTTATAGCAAACCGGAGTATAAACTACTAAATTTGTTATTAAATATCTCGTGAAAAAATTAGATAATATAAAACGATATCATATGATAATGTATTTTCTTTTATTTTATAAACAAACAGATTTACTATATCATATTATTTTGAAGTTCAAGTAGTCAAAAGAATTCAAAAATATTTAACCATCTGTTGAAAAATATGTGGCAAATAGTTTTAGAATTATCATTACTTGTGTATTGGACTCAAAATATATCTTCGATTTGAATGCATAACATAATTTAACAATTAAATTTGAAGTACTCTGAACATATGAGGTAGAATTAAAAATAGAGTGTCATTTAGTATAAATAAAAAATTATAGATATGTGTCAAGTTTGCTTAGTGTTACTTTTTTTATTGATAGTTTTACGTAATGAATATTAAATATTTTTTCTAGTTAATGGTACTATTTTGGTACTAAAATTTAATATAAATAAAAATAATAACAGAATTTAAAAACTATATTAAGCTAAACGCAGACTTAAAAGTACTATTAAAACTAAAATATTTTAAAGCTTATCATACGTTGCTGAGAATAATTTTTGATTAAGTTGATGTAAATGATTGAATAACATATATAACTTTTAAAATATTGATACCATAATGCTACCAACATAAGCAATCTACAAAGTGGAATACGACAAAATGAGAAAAAGAATGAGATTTAATATTATCGACGTTAACAAATATGTTCACTATAATCGTTTCGTTTCGGAGTTAGAACATGATTATCTGGTTAATAACATTCATGTATTGGAATCAGCTGGTGTCGAGCAGAAAAATATTTGCATCGGAGCAAAGAAATATAAACTACTTGATAACTATATTGATGGATTACAAAGAGTAGGCATTAAGTCTTTTGAAATCAAGGCGAATAAGACGGATGACCGCTCTTTTGAAGAAGTAAGAATAGCGACTATGCATAGAGTAAAAGGACTTAAGTTTGATTATGTGTTTGTTGTAGCAATAAATAAAAATATTCATCCATTTGGGCTAAGAGCAGATTTTGAAGATGATATTTCTCACGAGGAATTCAGAACAGGAGAGAAATGTCTGATTAATGTTGCGCTTATAAGAGTAAGAAAGATTGCATGTGTGACTTGATATGGTGGCTTGAGTGAAACGATTGTATAGAATTATCCTTTAAATATATTTTAGATTGGAGATTAGAAATGGGGTACATAAAGAGATTATATATTGATGGATTAAAGCGTTTTAACCATTTTGAAATAGAATTTAATGAACGCTTGAGTGTATTGGTAGGCGAAAATGAAGCAGGAAAAAGTACAATACTCGAGGCTATTAGAATAGTATTAAATCAACAATATTGCAATGCAGATAAATCTGTGTTGCAGGATCTTTTTAATCTTGAAAATATTAGAATATTTCAAAATAGTCCAAGTGTAGCGACTTTGCCAAAGATAATGATTGAAATTGATTTGGAACTCGATAATACACCAAGACTTATTGATTTTTACGGGGAAAATCATGTGAATGGAAAACGTGGTGAAGAAAAATCTGGAATAAGATTTGAATGTAAATTTGATGAGGATTTTTCTGATGAATTGGTAGATTCTATTAATGAAGGAAAAATACCTTATGAGTATTATTTACTGACATGGCAGACGTATGCAAATTTACCATATAAGGTTGCCAAGAGACCTATAAAAAATTTGTTTATCGATACGTCGGAAACGTCAAAGTCATCTGCATTTAACTATTTTAATAGGGCGCTTTTTTCAAATCTTTACAGCAATGCTACTAAACTTAAAGCCAAGAATGCATTTAGAGAAAAACTGACCACATCATTTGAAGATGTGGAACTTCCTGAAATTGATGCAAGAAGACGTTTTGGAATAGATAATAAGAAAGTTGTATTAGAAAGCGTTCTATCAGTATACGAAGACTCTATTGCATTGGAAAACAAGGGGAGTGGAATGGAAAGCTTGGTAAAAACACGAATAGCACTTAATCGTGAGGATGGTCTCGATACTATTTTGATTGAAGAGCCAGAAAATCATTTGTGTTTTACAAACTTAAGGAAGATGCTCCAACAAATAATGGATCATGAAGAAGATTCACAAATTATTCTAACTACGCATAGCAACATGATTGCTAGCAGGCTTAATCTTGGAAATGTAATTTGGATTGCCGAGAATCATTATTTATCATTAAAGAATATCAGTGAAGAAACCGCAAATTTTTTTGTTAAAGCAGATGATAATGAGTTTCTCCAATTACTTTTGTCAAAAAAGATTTTTCTTGTAGAAGGGGCAACAGAATATCTCCTTTTGCCGAAATTCTATAAAATGAAAACTGGAAGGACAGTCGAAAATGATGGTATTTCAATCATTTCATGTAATGGTATTTCCTATAAGAGATACTTGGAAATTGCAAAAGAGACAGATAAAAAAATAGCAGTAATAACAGATAATGATCATGAACAGAATAAAATAGATGAGGCAAATGAGTTCAATCAGCAAAGTGTAAAACAACATGTTTTTATGGGAAAAACAATGGATGATTGGACTTGGGAAGCATGCGTTTATAACTGTAATAAGGAAAAACTCGATGATATGATCCACGTTCGCGAAAGCGCACAATATCTTTTCCATGGGATAGATTATGGACAGGTACTGGGCAAGATGCTTGCCAATAAGGTGGAAACTGCATATCAGATGCTTACCTCTGAAGAAAAATTTACTATTCCAACGTATGTGGAGGATGCAATAGAATGGCTAAACGAGTAATGCTTGCGGTTGCTGGAGCAGGGAAAACATATCATATTTGCCATGAAATACAGCCTGATAAGAGGAATCTTATAGTAGCATTTACTCATGCAAATATTAAAAACATTCAAAATGAATTATTAAAAGCATATGGAAAAATTCCGGATTTAACTAGAATTATGA
>ERZ1643246.2047-NODE-2047-length-20278-cov-6.534935_pt1 | contig 20278 bp, 21 predicted proteins | sample MGYA00579265_ERZ1643246 | MGnify/ENA primary metagenome ERZ1643246 (study PRJEB29033, sample SAMEA4952261) | chicken gut metagenome | biome: Broiler Chicken; feature: Gastrointestinal Tract; material: Caecum | place: Ireland | collected 2018 | study: Broiler...
AAAAAGGTGTTTATTTTGGAAACAATGTAAGCCATTCTCATAGACGTTCCAATAAAATGTGGAAATCCAATGTAAAGTCTGTTCGTGTCAAGACCGAGAATGGAAACAAGAAGATGTACGTTTGTACTTCCTGCTTGAGAAGCGGAAAAGTTGAGCGTGCGTAATAAAAAGGCTCTCACCTCCAGGTGATGAGCCTTTTTTGTTTTGCCAGACTGTTCCGTGTATCCGGAATACATTTCTTTTTACTCTTCTCAGCAGGCGCAGAACAGGTTATACCCGGCCAGGAGCAAAAGGCCGGCTGTAAGCACGGCCAGAAAGGTATTAGGGATCAGAAGTCCCAGGAAAATCCCTACTCCCGTCCAGAACATAAGAAACCCGATCAGACGCTTCATCCACTATTCCTGCGTTTCTCCGCTCTCTTGGTTTATTATATGCTCGAACTCTTCCTCTGTATACATGTCCTCGCTGCCTTTTTTCGTAAATCTGGCGGCGATATCCGGAATCATGTCCAGAATCTTGGTAATGGCATCCTGATTCTTGACATTTACCAGCTTCGTTCCGTTTTTATTGATCACAAGGATCGCGCTGGGCGTAATCTTTCCACCCATTCCGCCTCCGCCGTTGTTCTTGGCATTATTGGAGAAGGCGCCCGCCGCCACGCCGAAGGAAACATCCACCAGCGGCAGAATAATATTCTCTCCGATATGGATGGCCTCGCCCACCACCGTCTTCGTGGTGATAAAACTGTCCATCCCCTTGAAGAGAGCCTCCACGGTCGACTGAAAATCATTGTTTTTCTTCTCTTCTGACATCTTTATGCCTCCTTGTGCTGGAATTTCTTGATCACTTTCTGTACAGACCGGTTTCTGTAAACGGCAAGGCCGTTTTTCAGCAGAACGAACAGCAGAATTCTTCCCCTCACGGTCACATCCGCCTCCAGGCACGGATTCTCAAAATCCGGAATCAGCTTCAGCTTCTCCGGTATCAGCGGAAACAGTATTCCCGCCGCTCCCAGCAGCTGTCCTGTTGATGCGGGATCTTCCATCCCAAACCGGACATAGCCGCTGATTTTTTTTGGCCGGATGTGCTTCAGTATCCGTCCGCCCCGATCCCGCACCATCCGGAAGGCCTCCTTAAAGGTACGAGATTTGAAAAATCTGTACCATTCTCTGATTTTATCACAGAAATTTTGAATTGTGAACCGGATTTTTCCAAATGAACGCCCCCGTTTCTTCTTTCCCTTCTCCGGCTTCGGCGCATCCGCTCCGCCATCGGCTGTAAACGAAGGCGTTCCTCCCGGCGGTACGGAAGGCTTCCGGTGGGCCGGTGCCGGCTGTTCACCGGCCTTTTCCCGCATTTTCTTCTTTTTCCATCTGCTCAGATATTTTCTTATCCGCAGAAGGGGAATACCCAAAATATAGATTTCTGTTTCGGCCTTTTTATCCCGGTACCTCACTTTTACGTAAAGCAGCCGGAAGAGCCAGGAAATTTGCGCGCCGGCCTCCAGACTGTCTCCCTGCTTCGTCACCCGGCCTCCGTAAAAAAACGGCGTAAACAGAAGGCACAGGATCAGAACGGCCAGAACCAGCAGAAGAATCAGCAGCACGCTTCCTATCCCGGCAAGAATGGATCCAAGTACATGCAGCATACTTTTACCTCCCTCTGAGGTACGCTGACAGATTGCCGCCGTATCCGGCTCTGCGCGACTCCTCCGCAATACGGCACACGATTTCCAGTGCCTCCCGCTGCCCCACGGCCATGCCGATAATTTCCGGCATTTCCCGAATTCCCGCATCCAGAAGAAAACGCCGTTCCTCCAGAATATCCAGCTGATCTCTTCCGTTGGAAGCAAAGGTGATCAGGTATAAATCCGGGACAAAACATCCTCTGTTCACCAGACGGATCATTTTCCGCTTCTTTCCTTTTACATTTTCCCCGACATATAAATCTTTATACCACTCTGCCATACGATTAAAAATATTTCCGGTTTTCCCAGAGATTTGCCTTCTTCAGTTCCAGATATTCATTATACGCCCGCTCCAGGATCTGCCGTTCATTAGAAAACTTCAGAAGATGATACGCCTCATGGTATTTGTAATAGCCGGAATCCACAAAATACTCTTCCCTCTGGGGTTTGCTGTAATAGCTTCCGGCCCGCATCAAAAACCAGTGTACCTCCTTGGCCACCGTATCCTCCGGAACACTGAAGCTGTACTGGCTTTTTCCAATATATTTTATAATGGTCGCCCGGACTCCGGTTTCCTCCAGCACTTCCCGCACAGCTGTGTCCGCATACTCTTCTCCTGTCTCCACGGTCCCCTTCGGCAGGACCCATCCTTCATACTTGTTTTTATAACTCTTGTACAGGGTCAGGATTTTTCCCCGGTAGATAACCACCCCGCCGCAGCTCGTTGCCTCAATCATTGTCAATCCTCCTGTACCAGTATAACCCTTTTTCTGATGCCGCGCAACCGGACTGTCCGAAATACATCAGCTGAAATAGCTTTCAAAAACCGCCCTGGCAATGGGGACGGCCACAGCGGAACCGCTTTGTCCTGCCTCCACAATCACAGTCACAACAATATCCGTATTTCCCGTATCAGAAAACCCCACAAACCAGGCATGGGCATTTCCTGCAGAGTCGTACTCCGCCGTCCCTGTCTTTCCCGCGATATTGTAGGGAAGATCCGCCAGAGAGGAAGCCGTTCCGTAACTGACAACGCCCTTCATAAGCTCCTTCAGGGCATCCGCTTCCTGCTGCGTCATGGCCTGTGTCAGTGTGGTCTGCTCCGTTCGATCCACCACAACGCCCTCATACGTCTCAACCCTGTCTACAATCGTAGGGGACAGAATTGTGCCGCCGTTGGCAACGGCCTGAGCCACCATGGACATTTGCAGAGGACTGGCCAGGGTGTTACCCTGTCCGATGGCTGTCTGCATAGTCAGCGGATCACCGTCGTAAGCGCCCAGGCTGAAGCTGCTGTTCACCGCAGGCAGCCCGATATTATCGGGCAGCTCCTGATTAAAATAAAGGCTTTCCGCCGCCTGCTGCAGCGCTTCTGCTCCCAGCTCGATGCCCATCTGGGCGAAAGCGCAGTTGCAGGAATTGGCAAAGGCGTCCGCAAAATCCTCCTGCCCGTGCACAGTGCCCGTACAGTGGATTGTATAACCGCCGGACGTATATTCTCCTTCACAGTTAAAGCTGAAATCGTCAAAGGTACCATGTTCCCTGTAATAGGCCAGAGCGGTAACGATCTTAAAGGTGGAGCCCGGCGGATACTGGCCCTGGAGCGCCCGGTTCAGAAGCGGGCTTCCCTCCTCATCATTGATCAGTGTATCCCAGTCCGCATCCAGCGTATTCGGGTTGAATCCCGGCTTGCTCACATCCACCAGAATTCTTCCGGTGGAAACCTCCTGCACCACCACAGCTCCCTGGTAGTCTCCCAGGGCATCGTAGGCTGCCTGCTGCAGGCTCACATTCAGCGAGGTCACCAGATTATCGCCCTGCTTCTTTTCTTCGTTCAGTTCGTTCTGCAGCTGCTCCAGAGCGTCCGCATGGGACTGGAGAAGATCCCGGCCCCTGGAGGACTCCAGCCCGCTGGCGCCGTAGCTAGCGTATCCCACCGTGTGGGCAAAGAGCTCGTTGTAGGGATATGTTCTCGTCTCGTTTCCCTCCTCGTCCACCTGTGTTTCCGCCAGAACCGTTCCATCGGAGGCGAGAATCGATCCCCGGATCACCTGCTCCGCCATCTTCTGCTGCCGCTGGTCATACTGGCTGTAATCCCCGCTCAGGTAGCTTTCACTTTCCACCGCCTGAAAATATGCCACATACGCAATCAGTCCCAGGAACAGAAACACAAAGAAATAGGATACAATAACATAGGGTCTACCAGTTGAGGCTTTTTTCTGTCTGTTCTTCAATTCTTCTGGAGAACTCATCGTCCTGGGGCGCATTTCCGCCTCCCGGCCCCGGCCGGTTCCAGTCGTCCGGCCCGTTCTTTCTCCGCTTGTCTTCTGCATTTTTCTGCCGCTGTTTTTCTTCAAACTGCTCACCCTCGTCTTCTCTTAAAATGTACAGGCCCTGAATAATGGCCAGCATCAAAATGGTACATACAACTGAACTTCCTCCATAGCTTACCAGCGGAAGTGTCACGCCGGTCAGCGGAATAAATTTTGTCGCTCCGCCCACGGTAAGGAATACCTGGAATGCATATTCCGTACTGAGCCCTATGGCGATCAGCTTGTAGAAAGGCTTGCTCATTTTCATGGAAATGTTCACCAGCAGGAGATACATCCCCATACAGAGCAGGAGCAGGCAGATAGCGAACAGCACTCCCATTTCTTCACAGATCGCGGCAAATGTGGAGTCCTCGCTGGCCAGAGGGATCAGATCCGGCGATCCCTGATACAGTCCCGTTCCAAACCAGCCTCCCGCGCAGATTCCAAACAGTGCCTGGATAATCTGATAACCGGTCCGCTGCGGATCCGCAAAAGGATTTCTCCATATACTGACCCGGACCTGTACATGGGCGAAAAGCCGGTATGCCGCTACCGCGGCCAGAGCGCCGCAGCCCAGGCCCGCCAGCGCATACCGCACTTTGCGGGTGGCTACGTACAGCATGACCACATACGTAATAAAATAAATCAGCGCAGCTCCCAGATCTGTGGAAAGCACGAGAATGCCCACATGAACGGCCGCGAAAACAGTAGCCAGCACAATTCTCCGGAAACTCAGATTTTTCTGGAGCATTCCGGCCACAAAAAATACAAAGGTAATTTTGACAAATTCTGAAAACTGGAAGGAAATCCCGTTAAATTCCAGGGAGAGATTGGCTCCCTGATATACCTCCGAATAAAGGAAGACCGCCCCCAGCAGCAGGACGCCGGCAATCCCGTAAAGCCAGGTCAGATCCTTTACAAGCTTAACCTTCCGCACAATAACAGGGACCACAAAGGACAGCAGCGTGGCCGCGGATACAATAATCAGCTGCTTCAGCGCATTGTCCAGAGACAGACGGCTCTGGATCACGAATCCCACAGACAGCAGCATGCACATGGCATTCAGAAGAATCAGCGATGCTTTCCGGTAGATCAGCCGGTACAGTCCCTGCACCACGAGAATATACAGGATTGTGCCCAGATACATGAAGATCATATTCAGGCTGTATGTCTGCAGAAACATGACCAGATATGCCGTGAAATTAAAAAACAGCATCAGGACGATCTGTTTGCGCATAATGCGCCGCCGTGCCTCTTCATTTTTCCGCTTCAGAACCATAAAGGTTTCCAGGGTAAAAAATACCATCAGAAGAAGCAACAGATATTTTGATATTTCTACAATGATACGTACCATACTTACCTCTCATTCCACCCCCCGCTTGAAGTGGCCTTTTGTACATTCTCCCCCGCCCGGCAGCTCCCCGGCCTGTTCTGTTCCCTTCATAATCTTCAGAAATCTCTCGGCCGTCCAGGCTGCCTCCCGTCCGTTTTCCACGGTAAAATGCAGACGGAAGCCGGAAAATCCCATTTTTTTGATGCTCTCCCATTCTCCGGCAAGATCTGTGGGGAGACTGTTGTAGATCACATTGCAGCAGTTGGCGCAGTCACACAGAACAGGGAAATCCTTTCCCTTTCTGTCCCGCAGGACAAGGCGGCTTCCGCCGGCCCTGCAGCGGTCCAGATTTTTCTTCAGGCACTGACCGGAGATCATCATGGGCGCGCGCCCGTATATTACCAGTTCACTTCTGCTGTTGTCTCTGACGGACAGTTCTCTCTGGTTCAGCTCCAGCGGCGCCGTGTCTCCTGCGGTCCCCTGGTCACGCCAGAATTTTACTGCCCGATTGTTAAAAGTATACATGCCCGAATCCAAAATGGCAAGTCCGAGAAGATCCGTTTCCCGAAGTATCCCCAGGCTCTCCAGATTGCGGACCAGGATCCCTGACAGCCCGTCCGGCTTCCACGCATGCAGTTCCCGGATATAATCAGTCTTTCCGTCCCGGCGGACAATATACGGCAAAGCCAGCCGGACTTCTCTTCCGGATTTTCTGACCGTCTCGGCGGCAGAGTGGTACCGGTCCGCACCCCACAGGCCGGCAGGGAGATAATATCCATCGATGCCCGGAATCTTAAGAAGGCTCCGGAACTGCTCTTCCGTTTCCGGCAGCACCCATAATTTCCAGTCCCCGGGTTTCCCGGAGGAAGTCTTCACGGAAATGGTTTCTCTGGGCTCCGGAGCTTTTCTCCGGAATCCGGACAGCATATTTTCCCGCAGCTGTCCCAGTGCTTCCCTGCGGAGTTCATTTAAGAACTGCACAGGCACAAAAACATTCTCCTCCAGGTCTATCTGCAGGTCTTCAAAATAAAAATTGCTGTTTCCTGTTTTATTCATCTGCGCGCGGACACGCGCCTCCGTCAGGGGCTGTCTCTGCGCCCGCTGCACCCCTTCTTTTGTAATCCCGGCGGTAAAGGATGCGCAGGACACGCAGAAATACGCCGGCTTTTCCGGGGCAAGATACAGATAACCGCGGATTCCGCTCCGGATGAGCTCCGCCTGACACTCTTCCTTTTCTGTTTCTCCGGTCCGTTCCGGCTCCGGTTTCCGGCCGGTCAGCTTCTCATTCCGGAGAGCCATCATCTCCCGTCCGTTCCGGACCAGAAAATAGCTCTGATTAAATCCATCCCGGTTGAAAAGCGCAAAAAGGCGCTTCCTGTCCCGCTCCTCCGCCCGGAATTCCTCCGGATGGCTGTCGTAATGCGCCTGCCGTTCCAGATACAGGTCCAGGTATTTCCGGTAGATTTCCACCACGCCAGCCGCATAGGCAGGCTTCTTCATTCTGCCCTCAATTTTCAGGGAAAAAACCCCTGCCCCGAGGATCTGCGGGATCAGTTCCACCGTGCACATATCCTTCGTGTTCAGCGGATAAGCTGTATCCTTTCCGTTCAGTCTTCTGCCATTTTCCCATACCTCGTAGGGAAGCCTGCAGGGCTGGGCACACCTTCCCCTGTTTCCGCTCCGCCCGCCGATGAGACTGCTCATCAGGCACTGACCGGAATAGCAGTAGCACAGAGCCCCGTGCACAAATGCCTCCAGCTCCATGCCTGTCGTTTTATGGATCTCCTTCAGTTCCGCCAGGGACAGCTCTCTGGCTGCCACCAGGCGTCTGACGCCCTGCTGCTCCAGAAAACGGGCTCCGGCCGGTCCGGTAACCGCCATCTGCGTGCTGGCATGCACCGGCAGATCCGGAAACTCCTTCCGTATAAAGGAAAGTACGCCAAAGTCCTGGACCAGGACACCATCCAGTCCTGCCCGGTAATAGGGCAGCAGATATCTGTACAGCTTCTGTTCCAGTTCATTTTCTTTTAACAGTGTATTGACAGTTAAGTACAGCTTTTTTCCTGCCAGATGGACTTCATCAATGGCCTCCAGAAGCCTTTTCTCGTCCAAATTGTCCGCATATGCCCTGGCACCGAACAGACTGCCGCCCGTATAGACAGCATCCGCCCCGGCTCCAAGCGCCGCCCGGAGGGCCTCAAAGGATCCGGCCGGCGCCAGCAGTTCCGCCTGTCTCATAGCTACTCCCTCTGATGAAAAAAAGGGGATGTTTCCATGCAACACCCCCGCCATCTGTTTATTTTCCTGCTTCCTTATGGATGGAAGGACCGGCCGGCGATCCCTCCTGCTTTTTCTGCTGCAGGCTCTCAAGCTCCTGCTTCAGCTTGTCAATCTGAATCTGCGCGGCGATCAGGTCATGCTTGATATCATAGGTCTCCCGGTCCTTGGCCTCCATATCCTCCTCCATGGAATCCGCTCTGGCCTTTGCCTTAAAATAATCATCGGCGATGTTCAAAGCCAGCAGCGTGGACTTCGTATCCTGCGGCTGGTGATTATATCCCGGAAGCGCGCCGAGCTCGGCAATTTTATTATTCAGATAAGACGCGACTCTCTGCAGATATTCCTCGCTCTCATATCCGCTGAGAGTAACGATTTTTCCATCTATCAACACTTTCACGGTATTCTTCGATGCCATGGACTGTATCTCCTTCGTAAACGTTCTTTTATTCATATTAACTCCTGCGCTCCGGAAAAACAACCTTTTTCTAGGATTCTTCCCCTAACGGGATATCCAGATGACGGTAGGCGGCCGGAAGCGCAACCCTTCCTCTGGGCGTGCGGCTCAGGAATCCGTGCTGAATCAGATACGGTTCATAGACATCCTCGATGGTTCCGCTGTCCTCTCCCACAGCCGCAGCCAAGGTATCCAGCCCCACAGGGCCTCCGGAAAACTTTTCAATAATCGTGCGCAGCAGCAGACGGTCTGTCTGATCCAGGCCGCTCTTGTCTACTTCCAGCAGATCCAGGGCCAGGGAAGCCACCTCTGCCGTGATCTTTCCATTGCAGCGCACCTGAGCAAAGTCCCGTACACGCTTCAGCAAACGGTTGGCAAGCCTGGGCGTTCCCCGGGATCTTCTGGCCAGCTCCCGGGCGCCCGCCTCCTGTATCTCCACGCCCAGCACAGCTGCAGAACGGAGAATAATTGTCTGCAGCTCCGTCTCTGTGTAAAATTCCAGGTGATGAATCACACCAAAACGGTCCCGGAGAGGCGCTGTCAGAAGGCCTGCCCGGGTGGTGGCTCCCACCAGCGTAAACTTTGGTAGATCCAGCCGTATGGATCTTGCAGACGCCCCCTTGCCGATCATAATATCAATGGCAAAATCTTCCATGGCCGGATAAAGCACCTCCTCCACCTGGCGGTTCAGTCTGTGTATTTCGTCCACAAACAGCACATCCCCCTCTTTCAGGCCGTTGAGGATCGCCGCGATTTCTCCCGGCTTCTCAATGGCCGGTCCTGAGGTAACCTTCATGTGCACCCCCATCTCATTGGCAATAATCCCGGCCAGCGTCGTCTTTCCCAGACCCGGCGGCCCGTAAAAGAGCACATGGTCCAGAACATCTCCCCGCTGCCGGGCAGCTTCAATATAAACTCTCAGGTTTTCCTTTGTCTTTTCCTGGCCGATATAGTCATCCAGAAGCTGCGGCCGCAGACTGCCTTCTGTTCTCCTGTCTTCTTCCGTGACATCTGTCGTAATGATTCGCCTCTCCATGCCGACTCCTTATAGTACAAACTTGAGGGCAGCCTTCAAAATTGCCTCCGTTTCCATATCCGGAGAGACTGCCGCCTTTTTTACTGCCTGAAATGCCTCTGTATTGGAATATCCCAGGGCCACCAGAGCCTGGACGGCTTCTTCGGCGGCTGCAGAACCCGTCTGTTCCTCCTTCTGCTTCTGCCCCGTAAGCTTTTTCTCAAAAGCCTCTTCCAGATCAAACTTATCCTTCAGCTCCAGGATCAGCTTCTGCGCCGTCTTTTTTCCTACTCCGGGCGCCCTGGCGATGGCCGCCGCATCCTCAGAAAGCACGGCAAAACGAAGCTCATCCGCAGAAAGCCCGGACAGAATCCCAAGGGCCGCCCGGGGCCCGATGCCGTTCACTCCCAGCAGCAGTTTAAAAACATCCAGATCATCCTCGGAAAAAAAGCCGTAAAGCTGCATGGCATCTTCCTTCACATGCAGGTATGTATAAATCTTCACCTGATCTCCGGGACGCACCTCCCGGGCCAGGCTGTCAGCCGCCATATGAATGCGGAAACCCATGCCGCCATGATCCAGCAAAAGAATATCTCCCGCCGCGTCTTCCACCGTCCCCTTAATATATCCTATCATTCGTCACCACTCCTGCCTTGCGTACGCGTCTATCTTATCATACCGGTTTTCAAAAATCAAACGATCCTGCTGGCCTCCGGAAACATCTCCAGAAGCCTAGCCCCCCGCTCTTCTCCCAGCAGCAGGACGGAGGTGCTGAGCGCATCTCCCAGGATGCCCCTGTCGCACAGAATCGTCACCTGGCTAAGTCCTGTATCCGCCGGATATCCCGTGTCCGGATCCAGAATATGATGGTAAAGCTTTCCCTCCCACTGAAAATATCGTTCATAGGTACCGGCGGATATGACTGCCTGGTCCTCCACCTGAACCACCCGGCTTAAGGTTCCCCTCTCGGCGAAAGGCTCCTGTATTCCCACCCTCCAGGGGTCTCCATCCGGCTGCGTGCCCAGGGTCATTACATTGCCTCCCAGATTGATCAGGGCGTGTTCCGCTCCGTTTTCCTCGAGATATTCCTTCAGCTTATCAGAAATATAGCCCTTGGCCAGAGCTCCCAGATCCAGCTCCGTGTCCTCCCGGTCGAAATACAGCGTCCGGCCCTCCAGGCGGATCGAAGAACCGTCGACTTTTTCCAGAGCCGCGTCAATCTCCTCCTGGGAGGGAGGCTCTTCTCTTCCGCCGGAAAAATCCCACAGCTGGCAGAGCGGCGCCACCGTAATATCCAGTTTCCCGTCTGTCAGACTGTAAAACCGTATCCCCAGCTCCACCACCGCGGCCAGATCTTCCGACAGCTCCACAGTATTGCCCTCCCTGTGATTAACCGCGTACAGCTCCCTTTCCGCGTTGGTTCTGCTGAAGATCCGCTCCATTTCCCCGCAGAGATCCAAGCAGCCTTCCAGAAGCTCACCGCTTTCATCTCCCGCAATCTGAAAAGAAACCACTGTATCAAAATATATTCCTGTACCCTCCTGCATGGCCGTCTCCTGGCCGGCGCAGCCCGCAAGGCTGCCGGACAGAGCGGCGCACAGCAGCAAAATTATTCTTCTTGCCATTTTACAATACACTTTCTCGGACACTGCTCCGCGCACGTGCCGCATCCGGTACACAGATCCGCCCGGATATATGCCAGCCCCTCTTTGACAGCCACGGCTCCGGCCGGGCAGACCTTTTCGCATTTTCCGCAGCCGATGCACCCGGCGCTGCACACTTCCAAAACGGCCTTTCCCCGGTCCCGGGAACTGCAGGCCACATGGAAAGCCGGTTTTTCGCAGGGCACCAGTTCAATCAGCCCCCGGGGGCAGGCTTTTACGCAGGCGCCGCAGGCTTTGCACGCCTCCCTGTCCACACGGGCGCATCCGTCACGAATTTCCAGCGCGCCAAACTGACAGGCCTTCACGCAGGAACCGTATCCGAGGCAGCCGTAGGCACAGCTCTTACTGCCGCCTCCGGGAAGCTGGGAAACATAGGCGCAATCCTCCACGCCGGTATAGAGATACTGGGTCTTTGCCGCCTGACAGGTACCGCCGCATTTTACGTAAGCTGTCATGCGAAGCGTATCCCCCGCTTCCTGCCCCATGATCTCACCGATCCTTCTGGCCACAGGGCCTCCGCCCACAGGACAGACCGTCACCGGCGCCTCCCCGGAGACAACAGCGGCGGCCGCGCCGTCGCAACCCGGATAGCCGCATCCGCCGCAGTTATTGCCTGGAAGCGCCTCCCGCACCAGCTCTTCCCTTTCGTCCGTTTCCACTGCAAACTTTTTTCCGGCAATGCTTAACAGCAGGCCAATCAGCAGACCTGTTCCTCCCACTACCAGCACGGAAATTAAAATCATATCCATACCGCTTCTCTCCTTCCTTAAATAATGCCGGAAAAGCCGAAAAATGCTATGGACATCAGCATCGCCGTCAGAAGGACGATGGGCATACCCTGGAAAGCCTTCGGCACATCATTATATTCCATCTTCTCCCGGAGACCGGCCATCAGTACAATGGCGATGGTAAAGCCAAGCGCTGTGGCAAAGCCATTTACCACGCCCTCCAGAACAGAGTAGCCGCTCTGGACATTGATGATCGCCACCCCGAGCACCGCACAGTTGGTGGTGATCAGCGGCAGATACACACCCAGCGCCCGGTACAGAGAGGGAATGGTTTTTTTCAGGAACATCTCCACCAGCTGCACCAGGGCCGCGATTACCAGAATAAACACAATGGTCTGCAGATACTCCGCCCCGCACTTTACGAGCACAAATTTATAGATGAGACTGGTACACAGGGAGGACAGGGTCAGCACGAAGATGACTGCCCCGCCCATTCCGGCAGCCGTGTTCATTTTCTTTGATACGCCCAGAAAGGCACAAAGACCCAGGAACTGGCTCAGCACCACATTGTTGACCAGGGCCGCTCCCACAGCGATCATAAGCAGTTCTCTCATGCTCTTCCCTCCCGGCCCTCACAGCCTCCGCAGGCGGAATTCCCGCAGCTTCCACATGCTCCGCAGCTCTTTTGTTGTTTTACGCCGGACCTGCGGCCTTTCCACTTATTCAGAAAAGCCGTCAGCAGGGCCAGCACGAAAAATGCCCCTGGCGCCATAATCAGGATATTGACCGGCTCATAGCCTGCCGGCATCACCGGATATCCAAGAAGCGTCCCGGCTCCCAGCAGTTCCCGGAAGGCTCCGATGGATACAAGGCCGATGGTGAAGCCCAGACCCATGCCGAGGCCGTCAAAAATGGAGGGCAGCACCGGATTTTTCCCCGCGTAGGCCTCCGCCCGTCCCAGGATAATGCAGTTTACAACGATCAGCGGAATATAGATGCCCAGAGCATCATTCAGTCCGGGGATATAGGCCTGCAGCAAAAATTCGACAATGGTTACAAAAGAAGCAACGACGCCGATATAGGCAGGCATTCGGACTCCATCGGGAATAAACTTCCGGATCGCCGAGATCATCAGATTGGAAAGTGTCAGAATAACCGTGGTTGTCAGCCCCATACCGATTCCGTTCACCACAGAGGTGGTTACTGCCAGCGTAGGGCACATGCCGATCATCATCACAAATGTGGGATTCTCTTTTACAATTCCGTTGTACAGCCGTTCTGCCGGTGTATTTGCTTTCATTCTGTCATTCCTCCTCCCCGCTCAGTACGGCGCAGACACGGATTCCCGCGTTCACCGCTCCTGTCACCGCATTGCTGGTGATGGTAGCTCCGCTCAGCGCGTCAATTTCGTTTTCCGAGGATGCCCCGCCCTTCGTCACCGAAAAGACTTCAGCCTGCCGGCCCTGAAACTGACCTTTAAAGGCGTCCGTATTTGCCCGCATGCCAAGACCTGCCGTCTCGTTTATCTCCAGAAAGGAAATCCCCTGCACTATTTTGTCCAGAGAAATTCCAATGGCCAGCTGGATATCGCCTCCGTAGCCCTCCGGGGTTGTGACCGTCACCACATATCCAAGAACCGAACCGCTGTCATCCAGCGCTCTTGCCGCCTCATCCACGCGCTCTCCTGAAAACGCATCGCCGGCGAGGCTTACCTCTATTTTTTCCTGCAGTCCGCTCCCGAAAAGATCAATGGTCTCAAAGGAATCGGCCGCCTGAAACACCTCCTGATAGGCCTCTTCCTTCTTTTTCTGTTCCTGGACGGCAATGGGCTCCGCCGTCACATGATGAACAACGCCCAGCAGGACACCCAGAATCACCGTAATCACTGTCAGAGAGAGCGTATTTTTCAGAATACCTTTCACGCTGTCCGGCCTCCTTTCTTCTTTCCGCACCCGAAGCCGGCGGGGAGGGTCAGCTTTTCAATCAGCGGTACCAGCAGATTGGAAAAAATAATGGCGTAGGATACTCCCTCCGCAGATCCGCCGTAGAAACGGAAAAGCCCCGTCAGAATTCCCAGCAGAATGCCGTAAAGGATCCGGCCCGGCTTCGTAATGGGACTGGTTACATAGTCCGTAGCCATAAACCATGCGCCAAGCATCAGGCCGCCGCCAAGCAGCTCCGCCGCAAGAAAATGCAGGTCAAAGCCGTGGCCACCCAGCAGCAGGGTGAAGGCCGAAAAGCTTCCCAGATACAGAAGGGGTATCCACAGCCGAATCACTCCGGCCGCCACCAGAAAAATTCCTCCGATCAAAAGGGCCAGGGCGGAAGTTTCCCCGATGGTTCCTCTCGTATTTCCCAGAAACATGCTCAGAAGATCCGCGCTTCCCCCCGCCTTCAGTTCCGCCAGAGGCGTAGCTCCGGATACCGTATCCACAATCCGGGCGGCCGAGGCCTGGCTGACTGAGAAATCGGTCATCCGCCCGGCAAAAGAAATCAGCAGAAAACAGCGGCCGGCCAGAGCCGGATTCATAAAATTCTGTCCCAGTCCTCCGAACAGCTGTTTTACCAACAGAATCGCGAACACGCTTCCCAGAACAGGCATCCATAAAGGAACGGAAACCGGCAGGTTCATGCCCAGCAGAAGACCGGTGACAACGGCGCTTCCATCCTTTACAGTCACAGGCCTGCGCATCAGTTTTTCATATATTCCCTCCGTCAGCACCGCCGAAGCCACCGATACGGCCAGCACCGCAGCCGCGTAGCCGCCGAAAACCCAGATTCCCACACAGGCCGCCGGAAGCAGGGCAAGGATCACCAGAAGCATCAGATGACTGGTCCTCACCCGCGCGCGGATATGGGGAGACGACGATACGTGCAGTAATTTTTCCATCCCTTTCACCTCATCCTTTCTTTCTCCTGGCCAGCAGGAGCCGGCGCATGGATTTAATCGACTGGGACAGCTGCCGCTTGGCCGGACATACGAAACTGCAGCAGCCGCATTCGCAACATTCCATTCCATGATACTTCAGAAACTGCTCCTCTGCCCCGTGATCGGCAAAAACAGCCAGCCTGGCGGGCAGAATCCTGCCCGGACAGACCTCCGCGCATCTTCCGCAATTGATGCAGGCCGTCACCGCCTGCTCTGCCACAGGATCCTTCCGAAACAGCAGCAGAGCCGAAGAAGTCTTCGTAACAACCGTATCCAGATCAAACAGCGCATTTCCCATCATGGGGCCTCCGGCGATCATCTTCTCCGGCTCTGCCGAAAGCCCGCCGGCCGCTTCCAGCACCTCCCTGTACAGCATTCCCGTGGGCACCACCAGATTCTGCGGCTTTGCGGCCGCATCGCCGGTCACAGTCATGGTGCATTCCGTCAGCGGCTCTCCCAGAGCTACCGCCCGGTATACAGATACCGCCGTCTCCACATTATCCACAATGCAGCCCGCATCCGCCGGAAGCAGGGAAGAATTGATTTTTCTTCCCGTGGCCGCCCAGATCAGCATGCGCTCCGCTCCCTGGGGATACTTTGTTTTCAGCAGCTGCACCCGGATATTGGAAGCATTGCGACAGGCTTTCTGAAGGGCCTCCGCGCAGTCCCGCTTATTATCCTCCACACAGATGATTCCCTCTGCTCCCGGAAAGATCTGCAGCAAAATCTTAAGCCCCTCCACCACAAGCTCCGGATTTTCCAGCATTCTCCTGTAATCACTGGTCAGATACGGCTCGCACTCGGCTCCGTTAAGCAAGACTGTATCAATCCGGGAGGGATCCCCGGGAGACAGCTTTACGTGCGTGGGAAAACCGGCGCCGCCCTGCCCGATCACACCGGCTTCGGAAACTCTTTTTACGATTTCTTCCGCGGACAGACGGGTGAAATCCGCCGGTATAAAGGGAACCTCTCTCATCTTGCCGTCATTTTCAATTACAATACAGTCCGAGGTTCCCCCTCCGGGCATCCGCATTTTCTGTATTTTCCTGACCGTTCCGGATACGCCGGAATGAACAGGCGCTGAAACAAAGCCGCCTGCCTCCGCGATTTTCTGGCCGCGGAGCACCTGCTCTCCCGGCTGTACAATCGGAACCGCCGGGGCCCCCGCGTGCTGCCCCAGCGGATAGTAAAGTACTGCTCCAGGCTCTATGGGACGCAGCGGACATCCCGCAGACAGACCCTTGCCGTCATCCGGATGGACGCCTCCCCGAAACGTTTTTAAACTGATTTTTTTCATCTGATTTACCTTACCCTCTTATGCTTTCGGCCGAAAAACAGACCGTTTATTGTTCTTTTCCAGCCGTGAATTTTGTGCTATTATATCACAGAAAGGAGAAATATGCCATGATTATCAGAGAATTGTCTCCCTCCCTTCCGGGCCGTCCGCTTTCTGCTTATCTGGATTCCAGAAAAAAAACCGTCTTTTTTGACATAGAGACCACCGGCCTTTCCTGGCGTTCTTCCCATCTGTATCTGATCGGCGCGGCCTTCTTAAGGGGGCAGCAGTGGTGCCTGCGGCAGTGGTTTCTGGAAAAGCCACAGGAGGAGGTGGAGCTTCTGCGGCTTTTTTCTGAATTTCTCCGGAATTTTACAGAGGCTGTCCACTATAACGGACAAACCTTCGATCTGCCCTACCTTTCTCATAAATATGAATTTTACCGCATGGAAAATCTCCTGCCTACTCTGGAAAGTCTGGATCTATACCGCGTTGTCCGTCCCTGGCAGAAAATCCTGGGGCTTCCGTCTCTGAAGCAGAAGGACGTCGAACAGCTCCTCTGCATTTCCAGGGAGGATACCCGCAGCGGCGGCGAGCTGATCTCCTGCTACCATTCATATCTGCAGACCGGCTCCCAGACGGCTCTGCAGCTTCTGCTGCTGCACAACCGGGATGATGTTCTGGGGCTGCTGCAGCTTCTCCCCCTTCTCGGCTTCCGGGATCTGGCAGAAAATAACTGGACTGTAGAAAATGCCGCATATAAAAAGGGAGAACTTCAGCTCTCCCTCTCCCTGCCCCATCCTCTGCCTGTTTCGGTCACCGCCGTTTCTGCACCTTACCGGCTTTGGGCAAACGCCTCTTCTGCCCTGGCGGCCGCCGCCGCACAGGAAGGCGAAATGAAGCATTTTTTCGATTCTTACAAAGATTACTACTATCTTCCCGGTGAAGACTGCGCCGTTCACAAAAGTGTCGGCGTTTACGTTGATCCCGCCTTCCGCCGGAAGGCCACCGCCCGCAGCTGCTACCAGCGGGCCGCGGGAATTTTTCTGCCCCAGCCGGAGCCTGTATTTCAGCCTGTATTTTACAGAGATTACGGGGAAAAGCCTGCCTATCTGCAGCTTCGTGAAGATATGCTGCAGGACGGCCCTTTTCTCCGCAGATACGCGGAGGCGGTTCTGCGGGCCCTCCTCTGAACCTTTACTCCATCATCTGGAGTTTTACCCGCAGGATTCTTTCCAGAGACGCATCAATCCGTTCCGGACTGATGGTCTGATTCCTTACCGCATCCAGAATCCCCTCATATGCCCCGTAAAAATCCATGGGCATAAGAATGATATCCACGCCGGCCGAAACGGCCGCAACAGCCGCCTGCGCAGAAGTATACGTATTGGCCACGGCGCCCATATTCATGGCATCCGTCACCACAATTCCCTCATAGCCCATCTGATTTCTTAAGACTTCCGTCACCAGTACTTCAGAAAGAGAGGCCGGTGTGCCGTCTCCCGTAACAGAAGGCAGCGAGATATGCCCCACCATGATCATGGGCACCCCTTCCTGTATCCCCCGCTGAAAGGGGATCAGCTCGCAGGCCTGCAGCTCTTCCAGGCTCTTGTCCGTGCAGGCGTATCCCTCATGGGTATCTCCCGCAGTAGCTCCGTGTCCCGGGAAATGCTTGTACGCGCCCAGTACTCCCTGTTCCCGCAGGCCCTTCAGCTCCGCAGCGGCCATCTCCGCCACCAGCTGCGGATCACTCCCGAAGGATCTCCAGCGGACCACCTGATTTTCCGGATTGCTGAGGACGTCCGCATCCGGAGCAAAGTCTACATTAAATCCCAGTTCTCCCAGATAGCCCCCTATCTCTTTTCCCACCATATAGGCCTGTTCCGGATCACCGGAAGCGCCCACCTCACACATATCACCGATGGCCGGCACATCAAAATTCCCGCGGCCGCTGATCCTCGCCACCGTTCCGCCTTCTTCATCCACACAGGTAAAAGCAGGCAGGCCGATGCGCTCCATGCTGTAGGACTGGACATTGGAGAGCATTTCCTGAACCTGCGAAGCCGACTCCAGATTCTGCTCCATATAAATAAAACCGCCTACCGGCACCTCCCGGATGGCATCCCTGGTGGTCTCTCCCGCTGCCGTAACACATCCGGCGCCGGTAAGACCTTCCGGAAGCACAATAAACATCTGGGCAACTTTCTCTTCCAGGGTCATGTTCCCTAGAATACTGCCGATTTTCTCCTCCAGACTCTCTTCCGGCACTTTCTCCGGTATCTCCGCCTCTTCTTTTTCCGGCAGGACTGCTGTTTCAGAGGGCTTTTTTGTTTCCTCCTCCGTCTTTTCTGACGTCTCTTCCTCTAGCTGCTCCGGGGACCTGGTTTCCGCGGCGGATACATCCGTCTGCTGCCGGTCTGCCTCCCGGGGCAGATCCCTTCCGCAGCCCAGCAGCAGGGCGGATACCGCCGCCATACAGAGGCCTGCTCTCAGAATGTCCCTTCTCATGTGCTCAGTCCTCATACTCTACAATGTAGCCCAGTTTTCCGCTGTAATAAGGTACTGTAGCCAGAATGTCATCCGGCACATCATTAAAATACCATTTTCCGTCACTCTGAATATAACAGATATCCAGGCAGTCCTCTTCCGTAGTTCCGTCCTGAAAGCTGGGCTCCCCGGACATCCATTCCGTACTGCACCAGTAATCGGAGGCATTCACAACTTCTCCATACAGCTGATTATTTTCATCCACCCAGTAATACTCCTGGCTTCCAGCCTCCCTCCGGCCGCCGATCCGGAAATGGATCTCCGTCAGCCCTCTGCTGTTTATCTCCGCCAGGATTGCATCATATTCCTCCCGGCTGTTGATTCTCGCCAGATACCCGCCTTTGCTTTTTGCCTCCTGAAAGGCTTCTCTCCAGGTGCAGTCCCGCACGACATACTCGTAGCGGTGCACCCCGCCTTCCTCCGGATCATAGGTGGGCACGGGCGTGGGCGTAGCGGTGGGCCGGACTGTGGGGACGGGTTCCTCCTCCCTGCCGTCTTCCGGCGTGACTTCACCGGAAGAGCCGGACAGGGAACTGCCCTCATCCTCTGTATCTGTTTCCGGAATAAATACATCCTCCGGAAGCTCATCCCAATCATTCAGATCTGAAAGGGAAAACGTCCCCCCTTCTCCGCCGCTTCGCTGCTCCAGCAGGAACCTGACCGCAAATCCGGCCGCTGCAACAGACGCCGCCAGGATCACCACAATCAGGATGATCAGATTTCTGTTATGTTTTCGTCTTTCTTCCTCCTGCCGCGGGTTCGGTCTTCCGCTGCCAAGAGGCAGCCCGCAGACTGCGCAGAATTTGGAATCTTCCGGCTGCTCGCTTCCACATCTTGGGCATTTCATGTTGTTTCCCTCCTCATTTTCTGTCTGTGTACCTTTATGCACCAAAAGCAGGACAAAAGCTGTAAAAACTCCCGTCCTGCTCTGCGATCCGCTATTTAATTTTTTCCGGATTACTCTTCTACCGTCTCTTCTGCGGAAACCGTATTTCCCAGCGCCTTCATGCTGAGGGAAATCTTTCTGTCCTCTCCGTTGAAGTCAACTACCTTTGCTGTAATAATCTGTCCTACAGAAAGCACATCCGAAGGCTTCTCCACATGTTCTCTGGAAATCTGGGACACATGAAGCAGCGCGTCCACACCGGGTTCCAGCTCAACAAAGGCGCCGAAATCTGTCATGCGGGCCACTTTTCCCTCTACAATATTGCCGACCGCATACTTTTCGTCCGCAGTCAGCCACGGATTCTGATCCTCAAACTTCAGGCTCAGTGCTACCTTATCGCCATTAATTTCCTTAATCAGTACCTGGATGGGCTCACCCACTTTGAAAAGCTTCTTGGGATTGTCCACCCGGCCCCAGGACATCTCAGAGATATGCAGCAGACCGTCTACACCGCCCAGATCAATGAACGCGCCGAAGTCTGTAATATTCTTCACAACACCGTCCACAACATCGCCGGGCTTGATGCGTGCAAACAGCTCTTCCTGCAGTTTCGCCTTCTCAGCCAGCACCAGCTGCTTCCGGTCTCCGATGATCCTTCTTCTTCTGGGATTGAACTCCGTGATTACGAACTCAATCTCCTGATCCGCGTATTTGTTCAGATCCTTCTCATAAATATCAGAAACAAGGCTGGCCGGAATAAAGACTCTGGTCTCCTCCACCATCACGCTTAAGCCGCCGTTCAGCACCTGCGTTACCTTCGCCTTCAGAACCTCATGGTTCTCAAAGGCCTCCTCCAGCCGCTTGTTGCCCTTTTCAGCCGCAAGTCTCTTATATGTCAAAAGAACCTGGCCGTCTCCGTCATTGACCTTCAGAACCTTTACCTCCATCTTATCTCCCGGTTTTGCAACAGTGGTAAGGTCAAGGGAAGAATCATTGGAGTATTCGTTTCTGGTAAGGATTCCGTCTGCTTTATAACCGATATTCAGGATGATCTGATCCTCCTTCGCATCGATCACGGTGCCCTCCACCACATCTCCGTTTCTGATGGTCTTGAATGATTCGTCCAGCATTTGTTCAAAACTTAATTCCGACATGTTTTTGAACCTC
>ERZ1643246.2048-NODE-2048-length-20275-cov-25.445203_pt1 | contig 20275 bp, 16 predicted proteins | sample MGYA00579265_ERZ1643246 | MGnify/ENA primary metagenome ERZ1643246 (study PRJEB29033, sample SAMEA4952261) | chicken gut metagenome | biome: Broiler Chicken; feature: Gastrointestinal Tract; material: Caecum | place: Ireland | collected 2018 | study: Broiler...
GCTTTCATCTCGGCAATTTAATAACCGAGGATTCTCGCTTAGTTTCCTAAATTATCTAGCCAAAAAATCCATTAATGATGAAAATTCATATCCTTGAGATTGTAACTTTTCTATTAAAATAGGTAAGGCTTTGGCATTAGAATCTGTCAATGTATGCATCAAAATGATAGAACCAGGTTTAACCTGATTAGTTATATTTTTAACCACATAATCTACCCCCTGATCATCGTAATGGACATAATCATAAATCTGGACATTCCACTTGAATATTAAATATCCCCTTTGTTTCAAGATTTGAGCTTTTTCCTTATCAATGAAGCCCATAGGAGGACGGAAAAATTTTCTTATATTTTGACCAGTTATTTCTAAAGCTGTTTGCTCAAATTCATTTATGTCATCAATAAAGTTTTGATTAGATAATTTGGTGATATCACAATGACACATAGTATGATTAGCTAATATTTGTTCATCAGCAATTCTTTTACATACATTGGGATTTTCCTTTAAAAAGCCCCCTTCAATAAAGAAAGTGGCCCCAATATTATACTTTTTCAAAGTATCTAGTATAGATATAGTATTTTTTTGGGAATATCCATCATCAAAGGTTAAATAAATTTTATTGTCATTTACATCACCATTATAAATGACATAACCTTCTAAGCTATTAGCACTTATATCAAGAAAAAATAAAGATAGAATAATCAATAATTTTTTAATCATTATAACCACCTATCTTTATTTTTTTTTATTTTTAATAAATTATTAGTCCATTATTTTCCAAGACAAAACTTAGAAAATAAAGCTGTTATTAATTCATCAGAGTAAGCCTGTCCTGTTATTCTACCTAAATTGTCAAAGCATTCTTTTATATCAATTTCAATCAAAGCAATATCTACCTGATTTTCGATTGCATTTTTAGCACTAACAAGACTATCATAAGCTTTTTGCATTAAATCTACTTGCCTACTATTATTTAAATATCTACCATCATCAAGATTAAATTCATTAAAATTAGTAACTTTATAAATGGCATCTATTAATTCATCTAGGCCATTATGATTAAGGGCAGATATATAAATTGCATCATTAATTTCATTCACAGCCTTAAGATCATTTTTATTTGCAACTATTATTCTCTTCTTTGTTTTAGTTAACTCTAAAAGCCTATAATCTATTTCATCTAAAGGCTTAGATACATCTAAAACCAACAATATCAAATCAGCTTTTTTAATAGCCTCTTCACTTCTATTAATTCCAATAGCTTCTACATAGTCAGAGCTTTCATGTATACCGGCAGTATCAACTAAATTTAAAGTAATATTTCCGACATTTAACACTCCTTCAACATAATCTCTAGTAGTACCAGCAATAGATGAAACTATAGCCTTATCCTCATCTAAAAGCATATTTAATAAACTACTTTTACCAACATTAGGCTTACCAACTATAGCCGTTTTAATTCCGTGAATAACTAAAGTTGAAACTGAAGAATTCTTTAAAATTATCTGCATATTATTCATTAAATCATCAATGATACTCAACAAATAATCATGTGTTACATCCACACTATCTTCGTATTCTGGATAATCAATATTTACCTCAATCTTAGCTAGTAAATCTAATAATTTATCTCTAAATTCATAAATTAAGTTTGAAGTAGAACTTCTTAATGATTTGGTTGATGATTTTAAAGCTAATAAATTATTAGAACTAATTATATCCATAATAGCTTCAGCTTGTGTTAAATCAAGCTTATTATTTAAAAAAGCTCTTTGTGAAAACTCTCCTCGCATAGCCAATCTAAATCCAACTTTTAATAAAATTTGTAGGATGGTATTCGTTACTAAAACTCCACCATGACAATTTATTTCTACGGTATTCTCACCATCAAATGATTTTGGGGCCTTAAATACATTACATAATACCTCATCTACTATTTCATTATTATAATAAATATAACCATAATTTATAGTATGACTTGCGACATTCTCTAAATTTTTACCTTTAAAAATATTATTAACTAGACTAATAGCATTAGGTCCGCTACATCTAATGATAGAAATTGCTCCCATTCCATAAGGAGTTGCGATAGCACAAATATCATCTACCATACTATTACCTCACTTTTTTCTATATTATACTCAAAATAATATATTTTTGCAATTTAATGTTTCTTTTTATAAACTACAACACTCATAATTCCTATTAATAGTATCACCGCTGCTAAACTTACTCCTAAATATAAGAATGTATAGTTTTTAGTGGCACCTTTGCCATTAGTAAAATCAACTTTTTCAGCATTCAATACCTCTATTGTATTATGATAAACATTGCCATTACTATCTTTAACTATTAGTTCATAACTTCCACTTTCATTGTTAGCATCAAGATTGTAATTGTAGGATGTTTCTATTTCTACATCATCAGAAGAGATTTGATTAATATTCTTTAAAATTGATAAAATCTCTTCTTTAGTTAAAACATGGCCTTCATCAACAACAATAGTATAAGCATTTAAGACAATTTGTGGATAATCTTCATCATCTACAAAAACTTTAAATGTATAATTCATATCATTAATACCATCACTTGCAACAACCTCAAACCTATAAACACCTGCTGTTCTACTATTATCTAAATAACTATCTAAATCAATAATTTCATAGTCTAAAATTTCACCTTCAATTTCATCAATAACACTAATAAATTGTCTAAAATCATCAATCTCAAAATTATCTAATGTCGTAATATGGGGTTCTTGTTCTACTACAACAGCTGGCGGAACCCTATCAACAACCTCAATATTTAAAGTAGCAAATGACTCATTACCATATATATCCCATGCCCTTACCTTAACACTATAATTTCCTGGTATGTTATAATTAGGTGAATAATTATCCTCGATAGTTTCAATATAACATTTAGCATCATCACTGTATTTAATATAAAAATAAAAGTTAACTTTATTGCGATAATTAACACTGCCATCAGTAGTTGTTATTTTTGGTGGAGTAATATCGCAGACATCAATAATACATTTTTGTAAAGTAATATTACCTGCTTTATCCATAGCTTTAATCGTAAAATAATATTGTCCAATATCTATTTTTCCATCACTTAAAATATAAGTATTATCAATAATACTAGGTTTTAAAGCACCATCTGTCTCATCTACTACATTAACTATCTCATAAATTTGCTCCAATGTTAGTGGATTTTGTTCATCAACAACTATATGAACATCAGAATTTTCATACGCTGAGTTATATTCATATTTAACACCATATAAAAAATCAAAATTTAGTATATGCATCAAACCTTCTTCAGAAATACCTGGGACTCCATCAAGAAATATAGAATCTTGATCATAATAAGCATTACATTCACTAGAAATACTATAACCATCTTCTTTATATCCAAATAAAGTATTTAAATCAGTTTCTTCACTATAACTAATTTGATAATCCTCATCAATAAATTTTAATTCATAGATTAATTTTTCATCTATAAAGATTTGATATAGTGTTAGGTTCCTATTTTCAAAAAATCCGTAAACATTAAGATAAGAGTCATTTTCATTAAACTTTACCTTATAAATAAAACCACCTTTGATAATTTCATAGGCTAACTCATATGTAAGAAAATCATAAAGACCCTGTTTTTTTACATTATCTATGCTACTAAGCCCTTTAAATAAATTATATTTTTTATTTGGACTAATTGGTGTAGCTGAAGCATAATTAACCAAATCATCATCATAAAGCATAGCTTTAGAATTAATAGGTAAAATTATAAAAAATGTACAAATAAAAATAAAAAGTAATAAAATTTTTTTCATATTATAATCCCCTTTCACCCATAATAATAGATTGAAAGAAAATATTTTTTTAAACTAATTTCATTTATTATCACTTTTTAATATTGAACTATTTAATATTTTTATATTTAAAAATTTCTTTTTCTTTTATATAATGAAATTAAGGTGATACTATGGCAGTAAATAAATATGGTAATGATTTTAAGAATAATATAATGTGGAATCAAGAATATCCATTTATTCCTGAAGTAACTAATGATGATGGATTAGTAATCAAAGAAAATGAAATCTATGAATTTTATGAAACAAATTTAAAAAAGTTTTATCCAGTTAGAGTAGTTAAAATTTATAATAAAGATTACATTTGGGGCCATTTTTATAATTATGCAAACCGTATCGGTAATCTTTATGTTAGCTCTAACAGCCTATTACCATATCTTGGTGGTGGTAAAATTGCTCCTGATCCTTGTGATGAAATAAATAATGAAAATATATTTAATTTTTTCAGATTATTTACAAATCACATTTATGCAGATTTATATAGAGATGAAATTTCTCTTCCTAATGATTGGCATGCTGATCCAATAAAATATAACAATAAGCTTAATGAAGAAGTCGCAATGATTAAAAATAATAAAAGAAATATAAAATAATTACTTCTACTTTAGAAAGAAAGTGATACTATGGCAGTAAATAAATATGGTAATGATTTTAAGAATAATATAATGTGGAATCAAGAATATCCATTTATTCCTGAAGTAACTAATGATGATGGATTAGTAATCAAAGAAAATGAAATCTATGAATTTTATGAAACAAATTTAAAAAAGTTTTATCCAGTTAGAGTAGTTAAAATTTATAATAAAGATTACATTTGGGGCCATTTTTATAATTATGCAAACCGTATCGGTAATCTTTATGTTAGCTCTAACAGCCTATTACCATATCTTGGTGGTGGTAAAATTGCTCCTGATCCTTGTGATGAAATAAATAATGAACATATTTTAAATGATTTTAGATTATTTACAAATCACATCTATACAGATCTATATAGAGAAGAACTGACTATCCCCAATGATTGGCACTTTGATACCATTAAATATAACAATAAGCTTAATGAAGAGGTTGCAAGGCTTAAAAATAATAAAATAAATATAAAATAATTACTTCTACTTTAGAAAGAAAGTGATACTATGGCAGTAAATAAATATGGTAATGATTTTAAAAATAATATAATGTGGAATAAGGAATATCCTTTTATTCCTGAAGTAACTAATGATGCAGGCTTGACCATTCATGAAGGTGATATACTAAACTATCTTAGTTACTATCTATCAACCCCAAAGCGTCTTTGGTATAGTGCCCGAGTAATGAAAATATATGATAAAAATATCATTTGGATTAGAACACGTGAAATACCTAACAAACCTAGACCTACAAATATTGTAATACCAGCTAATGAATTATTCCCTCATACAGCTGATGCTGTACCTCCATGTATGGAGGAGGATTTTGATAATCAAGGTGTCTTCAATGCATTAGAGAATTTTTTAGGTCATGCTTATGGTATTAAATATCCAACAGAGCTAAACCTACCTAATGATTGGCATTTTGATAATGAAAAATTTAATGCTAAACGACTTGAAGAAGTCGCAATGCTTAAAAAGAAATATTAATTTTTTCATAAACAAGATATTGTCTTCCATATTTTTTAATATTAATAATTTTTATTAATTTATAAAAGGAATATTGGTTAACAAAAAAAGGACGCTTCTAACGTCCTTTTTTGTGTTTATGTATAAATCTTAATAGATTATTTATAAAACTGGCAGGACTAACTGGATTCGAACCAGTGAGTGAGGGAGTCAAAGTCCCTTGCCTTACCGCTTGGCTATAGTCCTATTTTTTATTCTCATTTTAAGTCCTTTTTTATTTTACTAAATATTATATTAAAATGCAAGCATTATTTTTATTTTTTTAACTGTAGCTAATATCTATAAATTATAAATCATAGATATTAGCTACATATTAAAATTAAATACTCATTTTATAGTCATAAACTAGTTTGTCAGCTTTAGCTACAAATTCATCTAATTGATCAAATGATGCTAGCTTTGCCCCACTGGCCTTTTTATGACCACCACCGTTATATTCTTCAGCTAATTCATTAATTGCTGGACCACGTGAACGTAATCTAACTCTAATTTCGTTCTCGTATTCAATAAAAATAGCCCAAACAGGACAACCCTCTATTGTCGATATTGTAGACACCTGACTAGCTGCCTCTTCATCTGTTACACCATATTCTTTTATTGTACTACGTAGCATTTTTATATAGGCAAAACCATTAGGACTAATCTTAAAATTAGATAAACAATAGCCCTTAAGTTTTAATGTTTGAAGTGTTTCAACCGATAAATTATTATCAACATAGCCTAAATCAACACCATGTTCTAAAAGCAATGCAGCCATTTTAAATGTCTTTGCTGTAACACTATCAAATTTAAATCTACCTGTATCAGTACTAATACCAACATATAATGCTAAAGCTGCTTTTGGCGTCATTACTAGTTCATCTTGAAATTTATAATAAAATTCAGTGATTATTTGTGCACAGGCTGGACTTGATGTATCAACGTATTGATAATCTCCATATTTTTCTACATCTATGTGATGATCAATTTTTATAGAATACTTAGCTTTAGTAAATCTTTTATCTGATAGTCTTTCACTAGTAGCACAATCAAGACAGATGCTTAAAGCATTTTCAAATAATGATTCGTCCTCTAAGATTGTAGGTTTACCTATAAATGATACATAATCACTAGTTTCACCTGTAACAATGATGTTTTTATTAGGAAAACTAGCCTTTAGTAAATACATTAATCCATATTGAGAACCAATGCAATCACCATCAGGACGATAATGTCCATGAATTATTATTGTATCAAATTCTTTAATTTTCTTTAATATTTGCTCCATTTTAAACTCCTTTTTTATACTCCATAGCTAGGCCATGTTCTCATTTTTCTTGTTACACCATTCAATGTTATATCCATATTAAACCAATCGGTATCTTTTAATACTCTGTTATCATTAGAGCATAAAACATTGACACCATCCTTATTAGATGTAACAACTATATTACCATTTAGTGATTTGAATTTTGAGGAAACAGCCTTCATATATTCTTCACCAGTTTTTTCATCAATCTCAATTGTAAATTCTACCTGTGTAGTAACATAAATTCTATCAGTATATTTACTTATTCTATTAATAAAATCTTGGGTTGGAAACATGTTGTTTGTATTTTTGGTGTATTCTGATGAACCTGCACAACAACATACACAAACTATTTCTGGCTGAATTAACTCTAAAAGACACTCATTAGATGATGTTTTAGAACCATGATGGCCACCTTTAAATAGTTTTACCTTTGGTAAATTAGGGTTAAGTTCAACCAAAGATTCTTCACCAGCCTCCTCTAAATCGCCAGTAAATAGAAAATATTCATCATTATGGTTAAATAATGTACATACAGAATAATTATTTTCATCAGAGCTTTTATTTGAATAAAATTCTTGATTTAAAACTTCAAAATAGATATCTTCAGTTAATTGAAATTTCTTAGAAGCTCCATTTGTTTGATTGATGCAATCTAAGGCTGTATAGTGCTTAGCACCTTGTGATATTTCCTTATCTCGTAAAGCTATGTAATTATTATAAACTGCAGTATTTTTATTAGTCATTGCAAAATCAATTATGACTTCAACCTCATAAGATGAAAATATTCCAGGGTTTGAACTATTTTGATCAGTAAAGCCAACGATATGATCTTGATCAGCATGAGTAACAATAACATATTCTAAAATACCATCAGTACAATATTGATTGATATAATTTTTTATTACAGGAACAGAACTTTCCCTACTTCCAGCATCGATTAGTATATCAATATCTCCAGCCTTAATATATGTACAATCACCGGCATTATAATTTCCTAGTTCTAAAAAATGAACCTGAAAATCACTAGAAACTATAGGCTTTAAAGTTTCATTATCATCAGTTTCTTTGTTATCATCAGTTTCATTAGAATTTTGATTATTATCGTTTTCAACCATAAAACCGGGTAAATAAGGCTTTATTATACCTGTAAAATATAATACACCAAATACAACCACTACTAAAAGCAATACAATTAATAAACCCAACAAAACTTTTTTTCGACTCTTTTTGGGAACTAAATTTATAATAGAATCATCAATTTCATAATTATTACTATAATTTAGCTCTGCATAAGCTATAGCTTGGGCTTTAGTATCAAATACCTTAGTGGCTCTTTTAGCACCTTTTTTTATTATAATCCAATTTCCTTTTTTATTTTTTTTAATCACATACATATTATCAACATCCTAAAATTATTTTATCATAATTATTTAATAATTTCGATAAAAATTGCTTAAAAAAATTCTTGGAGTATGTCTCCAAGAATTTTAAATTTTTAGTCATTTACTGATATTGATATAATATGTGGATTAGCACCATTCCACCAATACATAAATCCACTAACACTAACTACATCTCCAACTTGTAATGACTTAATAGCATTATATAAACCATCTTTAAATGTAGGAGTATATTGTGAATAATCTATATAAGCCTCAACACAGCAAGATAATTCATTACCATTAGCATCAACTAAGATGAAATATAAATCATCAGTTGGTTCATCACCCTTATAAGCATAAGCCTTATTAGCAGATACTGTTGTTCCAGAATTTTCTGCTTGGGCTGGGTATTCCTTAACAGTTAATGTAGTTATAAAAATACTACACATAAAATTTTCATTTAAATTAGAAAGGTCTGTAAACTGTATTGAATCAATCTTATAACTATTTCCAGTAATAGTTACAGTTGCATCTATAATTTCTTGCATACCTGCATAGGAAGCCTTTACACCAGCTACTGCTACCTCGATTGGATTAGTTGAATTATATACTAGGGCATTAAATTGCTCTTGAGTACACTCATAGTTATAAACATAATAGCCTTCAGAGCCATCCTTTGAAGTTAAGTAAAGATTAGTAGTGCCATTATAATAAGTTGTCTTGGCAACTAAATATCCTCTTACATTTACATTCTCACCATCTGGTGTACTCATAAATGTCTCATACATTGCATCATCCTCAAAAGATATAGATGTAATATGAGGATTAGCACCATTCCACCAATACATATAACCAGTTACCTTAACTAATTTTCCAATAGTAAATTCACTTGAGGTAATTACTTGTTTTAAAGTGTCATAATAATCTACTAAATAATATTCTACACAACAAGATAATTCATTACCATTTGCATCCTCTAACACAAAATATAAATCGTCTGTTGGTTCATCGCCCTTATAAGCATAAGCCTTATTAGCAGATACTGTTGTGTCAGAATTATCTGGTTGGGCTGGATATTCCTTAATCTTTAATGTAGCTGTAAAATATGCGTTATTAAGATCCTCTAGATCTTCTGTAGCAACTGAATATGTTACATCTACTACATGATTAGGCATCTTAGCATCTTCAACTACACTAGTTAAATTGTAATCAATATTATCACCCATAATTTCATGCTCACCATCATAAATAGTCTTTAATCCATAAACACGAAGCTTTGTTCCAATAGTATATTTAGTATTGTATTCTTCCTCAGTCATAGCCATTTCGTAAATGAAATAACCCTCACCCTGATTATCACCAACTAAATACATTGTAGCCTTATTGCTCCACCAGCTTTGTCTATCAGCAATATATCCCTCTATTACTACTGAATCTCCTGATTCGCTAGCCATAAAGTTTTTATAGGACATAACTTCCATTAAAGTCCATTTAGCATATAAGGTAATATTTTCAGTCAAAACTGTATCAAAACTAAATTCCTTAGTTAAATCACTATCACTATACCAACCAGCAAATGTATAATAGTCCTTTATAGGATCTTCTGGCTTTGTAATCTTACCATCATTAGAGGTAGTAGCATTATTTATTGTACTACCACCGTTTGTATTAAAGGTTACAGTATAAGTATTACTTGCCACCCAGCCAGCATACAAAGTTGTATCCTTTGTGAATGCCTGATTAAAATCATAGCTATCTCCAGTTGCATCCTTACTTAAATACCAGCCATTAAAAGTAAAACCAGACTTGGTTGGATCTTCTGGCTTTTCAATTTTACCAGATTTATCTGTTTCCATAGCTGCCACGTTACTTCCACCATTTGAGTCAAATGTAATAGTATAGGTTTTACTACCACAAGAAGCAACAACAATTATAAATAACAATGCAAATAATAAACCCAAAATTTTTTTCATATTACTTCATCCTTTCATTTTTAGTTTTAATTTTAAAACCACCTATATTATAAATTATAATTTATAATTCTTCAAGTTTTATAGCTACTACAAAGTACAATCTTGTAAAGCTTGATTAAATAGTGTTTCAATATCTATCTCTCTTTTTTTGCTAATTGTTGCCTTATCAATTATCTCACCAACAGCCTCTCTTACCAAGGTAGAACCATTAAAGGCAGGAGTTATAAAAGTTTTTGATTTATATTCGATTACATTTAAAATAGCATCTCTTTGAACACTATAAGTATCATCAGAACTTAAGAAATCTTGAAATTCTTTTGAGTTAATTGCATTAGTTGTAACAGGAGAATAGCCTTCTGTTTTAGCATAATTAACTTGAGTATCATTAGTCAATAAAAACTGTAAGAATATCCATGAAGCTAATACCTCTTGAGGATTTTCTTTATTAAATAAGCATAATGATGGGCCTTGAGAAATAACAAGTGGATTATTAACATCAACCTGTGGTATTGTTGTGACTAATACTTCAAAATCCTTATTACCTGCAGCCCCAAGTGGAGATGATGGTCCAATCCAGGTTGATCCAGCTGATGAATCTATACCAAATATAGTTTCACCCTTATTAAATTTATCTCCTGGATAGAATCCTGTGTTTTGCCAAGTAACAAATAAATTTTCTTTATATAAATCATTTAAATTTTGAACCATTTTCTTATTGTCATCGTTACTAAACAATATATTTCCGTCAGCATCAGTATAACCATAATTATTTTGATATGCTAATTCAATGAAGAAATTATCGCTAGATTTATAAATCAAAGGAATCATATCCTTATCAATCTCATAGGCCTTTCTACATATTTCCCATATATAATCCCAAGAGAAAATATTATTTTCAGGAATTTCAAAGCCATGGTCGATAAGCCATGTTTTATTAACATACAAGCACTCAGTTGAACGCATAAATGGTAAGGAATAAAGCTTTTCAATTCCATCCATCTTAATGTAACCCTCCATTAAATACTCCAATACAAATTCAGATATCGAAGGACTTTCAAATAATAATTTATTTCCACCTAGTCCATACTGAGGGTTATTAATTAATTCATCTAATTCTACAATTCTAGTCTTATCCTCTAAATAGGTAGCTACATGATCTGGGTAGCATATTGCCACATTAGGTGTAGTATTAGTACCAATATTTTGAATGATAGCCTCATATATTTCTGGATAAGATGCATAATGTGAAATTTCTACATGAATGTTAGGATAAATAGCTTCAAAATCGCTAATCGCCTTCTCATAGATTCTTCTTTGGGTAGGATTACTATCATTTTTAGCCCAAAAGGTTATGGTATAATCTTGAGAATCATCAAATTCATAGGGACATACAAAATTAGGCATTCCCATTCTACCATGACAAGAGGCCAAGCTAATGATCATCACTATTAAGATTAAGCATGAAATTATTTTTTTCATATTATTACCCCTTTAAACCACTTCTAGATACACCACTCATAATTTGCTTTCTAAACACAGCAAATAAAACTAAAAGTGGAATTGAAACACATACTACAGCAGCCATCATTGCTGGAATATTCTCACGGCCAAAGCCTGATGTACGAAGTGTTTGTATTCCATTAGAAATTAAAAACTTCGATTCATCTGTAGTAATTAAGCGTGGCCAAACGTATGAATTCCAGCATTCAATAAATTTTAAAATTGCAATGGATATAATAGTAGGTTTAGAAAGTGGAACTAAAATTTTAAATAAATATTTTAAATCAGTTGTTCCATCTACCTTTGCTGCATAATATATTTTATCTGGAACCTGCATAAAATTTTGACGTAACAAATATATATAAAATACTGAAATTACTGATGGGAAAATCAAACCAACAAAAGTATTTCTAAGATTTAAATTAACAATAGTAGCATAGTTTGTTATAGTAAATAATTCCATTGGAATCATCATTGTAGCCAAGAAGACTGTAAAAACAATATTTTTTCCATAAAATTGTAGTCTAGCAAAAGCAAATGCTGCTAAAATACAAACGATTACTAAAATGGCAGTGGTTGTCAATGAAAATATTACTGTATTTATCATATACCTTCCTAAAGAAACTGACACCCATGCTGTTACATAGTTTTCAAATGTTAGTGTAGTTGGAATAAAGGCAGGAACAGATTCTTGTGTATAATCAGCTAATGTTTTAAATGATGTAACAATCATCCAGTAAAATGGAAATAGAACTGATAAAGCAGCTATTATCAAAAATAAATAAATTAAAATTAGTAAAACTATATTCTTTTGTTTTTCTTTGTTTTCTAAAGCTTTGTAATTATTTTTTTGCATGATTACACCACCTTTTAATAATGGACAGTCTTCTTACTGATAAGAAGATTAACAATTGTTATAGCCATAATTATACCGAATAAAACTATTGCGGCAGCCGCTGCTCTTGATGGATATCCGCCTGTTACTGAATATAAATAATTATAAACACAACCAACGATTGTATTCATTCCATAGAAATTTAAATCACTTCCAAAAATACCAACGGCATTATTATATTCCTTAAAAGAACCAATCAAGCCTGTTATTACTAAATAAGATATCATTGGTGAAATCATTGGTACAGTAATTTTTCGAAATGTTGTAAATTTTGAGGCATGATCGATTTTGGCTGCATCATAATACTCCTTTTTAACAGATTGTAAAGCACCAACTAAAACTAGTATTTTAAAAGGCATAACATTCCAAATGATATATAAAGATAAAACAAATATTTTACTCCAATATGCTCCATTTAACCAATCAACTGGGTTGATATGAAACCAACCTAAAACAGAGTTCACTAAGCCAATAGTATCTGGTGTTAAATCAAACATTATCATAAAAACCAAACCGACAGCTAATGTGTTTGTAACATATGGTAAGAAAAATATTGTTTGAAAAACCTTTTTTAATGGCTTAATAGAATTTAGGGCAACAGCTATTAATAAAGATAAAATAGTTGAAATAGGGACGGTAATTACAACTAATAAGGTTGTGTTTTTTAGGGCTTGAATAAATTTATAATCTCTAAATATATAAACATAATTTCCAAAGCCAATACCAGTGAAAGTTTGAGTAGTAAATTTAAAATTCTCTTCAAAAGAATATATTACAACATCAACTAACGGATATAACATAAAACAGCCTAGGAAAAATAGAGCTGGAAGTAAATAAATCCATGCCTTTAAATTATTTCTATTTTCCATAAGCATATATCCTTTCTTCTGTTTCATAATCAAATATTAAAACCTTTTTAGTCTTTAAATTAAATTTGATACTATCTTTACCATATGAAAAATTATCACTAGAAATTATACAACGAATTGTTTCATTTAAAGAATTAGGATGTGTTGCTAAAATAGAACAATCTCTACCCATAATTTCTACACTTTTCATATTTAATGTTAAGCATCCATTATCATCAATTATAAAAGCTTCAGGACGAATACCAACATAGACTTTTTTATCCTCACAATTAAAATCCATTATGGCCTCATCGCCAATATAAACCTTATTATTTTCTATCTTTCCCTCAAAAACATCAATAGGAGGTGTACCTAAAAATTTGGCCACAAATAAATTACAAGGATCATCATAAACATTTTGAGGCTCATCCATTTGTTGCATAACCCCATCCTTCATTAGGATAATACAATCAGAAATACTCATTGCCTCTTCTTGGTCATGAGTTACAAAGATTGTGGTAACTCCTGTTTCCTTTTGAATACGTTTAATTTCCTCTCTAGTTTTTAATCTTAATCTAGCATCTAGATTTGATAAAGGCTCATCTAACAACAAAACATTTGGCTTTTTAGCTAAAGCTCTTGCTATAGCAACACGCTGTTGCTGACCACCTGATAATTCATTAGGCTTTCTATCAAGATAATCTTGAAGTTGAACTAGTTTAGCTACTTCAACAGCTCTTTGATAAGCTTCTTTTTTAGGATATTTCAAATTTATCAACGGAAACATAATATTTTGAATAACACTCATATGTGGATATAAGGCATAATCTTGAAATACTAGTCCTATTCCTCTTTTATCTGCACCTAATTTAGTTACGTCATTGTTATCAAATATCACATGTCCCTCAGTTGGTGTTTGTAAACCACTTATTAAATATAAAGTAGTAGATTTTCCACAGCCGGATGGACCTAATAAGCCAATAAGCTTACCATCTGGTATCTCTACGTTTAAATGATCTACAGCATGAACTGCTGTATTATTTTTTTTGTTATAAAATGTTTTTGTTAGATTTTCTAATATTATTTTCATAATAGACCTCCAATTGTTACATCAATATTTTACCATAAAGTAAAAAAAGAATAATCAAAAATTGCAATTTTTGATTATTCTAATTAATTATTTCAGTCTATCAGCAATATAAATAAACTGTTCAATAGTCAATTCTTCACTTCTAATTGCTGGATTTAAATTAATTTCCTTTAAAATTTGTAAAACCTTATTCTTATCGTATTTATTTGATAAGTTATTGATTAAAGTTTTTCTTCTTTGAGTAAAGCATTCTCTTATAAATTCAAAAAAGAATTGTTCATCCTTCGCTTTATATTTAGCAACCTCATATAATTGCAATTTGACAACTGCGCTATCGACATTAGGTTGAGGAATAAATACACTTCTAGGTACCTTACATACCTTTTTAGCCATAGCTCGATACTGAATTACTACACTTAAGGCGTTATAATCTTTTGTTTTTGGCTTACCACATATTCTATCGCAAACCTCAAGTTGCATCATCATTATATATTTTTGAATTTTCTTTGTTTGAGATAACAAATTTAAAATAATAGGGGTAGTAATATAGTATGGCAAATTTGCAACAAGATGAATTTTTTTAAACTTTCCTAATTTTTCACTAATATCTTTATTAATATCTACCTTTAAAATGTCTTCGTTAACCACTTCATAATTTGTAAACCTTGCTAAATTTTTATGTAAAATAGGGATTAACTGTGTATCTATCTCATAAGCTAAAACAAAGCCAGCATTTTCACATAGTCTTTCTGTTAAGCTTCCAAGCCCAGGTCCAATTTCTATAACTGCCGTATCTCTATCTAAATCTGATGCCTCGACAATTTGATTTAAAATATTTTGATCTGTCAAAAAATTTTGACCAAATTTTTTTTTAGCATGTAAGTTATTTTCATTTAAAGTTTTATTAACAAATGCTTGAGAACCTATCTTATTTTGCATATTATTTCCTCGATGTCCTTTTTCGTTAATCCTAAACTATTTACTCTTTTTAAAAATGATTTACAATTCGGTTTACCAATATTTAAATAATCAGCTATCATAGCTCGCATATTAGAACTATTTGTTAAGCCGTTTAAACCTAATTCAAATAATTCCTTCATAGTAATTGTTTGTTGACTAGTCATTGTATAAACGTTATTTAAAGCCTCTTTAATAGCTTCTTTTGAGGCATGTTCAATTCCAACCTTCTTTTTATTGGCACTAATACAATCCTTTTTTCTTAAAAATGCATGTTTACAATTTTTAACAGAACTATCTATAATACCTCTAATTTTTTCTCCTGGAGAATCAGGATCTGTAAATACAATTATATTATTATTTTCGCTCAACTTTTGTAGGTATTCGATAGTTTGGTTTTTTATTTCTCTTCCATTTGTAATAATACAATAAGCATCAGGAAAAACTGATTTTATTTTTGATTCATCATGAATTCCTTCTACAACTATAATATCCATTTTAATCCTCAAAATAATATATTCTTTCTACCATTTTATAACTTGATTGCGTTAAGCTTTTAATTATTGGTGAGTATTGATCTAAAGATTTTATTTGATTGTTTGGTAGTAAAACCTTTATATCATTGATATCACTTTTTCTACTATGAAGATAAGCTACAGCGGAAACTTTTGCTTCCTTATAATAATATTTTTTTAATTCATTATTATACTTTGTTTTAATTTCAGCAATCAACTCTGGATTTGGCTCATAAGCTAAATCAATAAAATTAAACAAATGTCTATTTTGAAAAGCATTAGCTAAAGTATTTAATATTTTATCCTTAGATTTAGTTAATTGTTTAATAAATCCATTTACATAAGCATCATCTAAATCGATATATGAATCAATATCATCATTATTTTTTAAGACACTAATAAATGAATCTATAGAGGCGTCAACCTCCTGATCATTACTAACTAAATCCTTTAATCTAGAATAAATACCTTCTAAAAGACATTCATATGCTCTAGCAACAGGATGGTAATAAACTTGGAAATACATATGATATCTACTCATCAAATATGATTCAATAGAATGTACACCACTTGCTCTTACAAGTACCTTTTTATTAACTATTTTCATACTTCTAAGAATTCTAAAATAATCTATATGACCATAAGCGGCACCAGTAAAATAGGCATCTCGTGATAAATAATCCATTCTATCAACATCTAATTGGGAGGAAACAAGTGCTTCAATTAGAGGGAATTTTCCACCGTGAGCAATAACATTAGCTACATCATTTGCTAAAGATGGCACTTTACTTAACACCTTATTTACCTCTGTTTTCGAATTTAATATCAGCTTAACAGTCATTTCTTCGTGAGAAGTTTGAATAACATTTTCAAAGGCATGACTAAAAGGTCCATGACCAATATCATGTAATAAGGCTGAGCATAAAAACACCACCTTTTCATACTCATTTAAAACGTCTATTCCTTCTACATTTTGTAAAACTAAATTAGCCATTTGATAACAGCCTAAAGAATGAGTAAATCTAGAGTGCTCTGCAGTTTGAAAAACCATAGCTACTCCACTTAGCTGACGTACTCTTCTTAATCTTTGAATTTCTTTAGTATCTATAAGATCACTTATTATTTTATAATCTACAACGATATAACCATATAGGGGGTCGCGAAAAACTTTTGTTCTTTCTAAGCGCGCAAACATTAAACCACCATCCTTATATATAGCTTATTTTAACATTTTATGAAACAACTTTCAACTTTACATTTTAATAATACAATACTATAATTTAATTGTCTTTTTAAAATCAAGAGGGGGATAAAATGAAGAAATTTTTAAATTTTGTTTTGGCTTTAGTTTGTTTAGGAGGCCTAATAAGCATTACTGCTTGTAATACAACTCCAAACAACGATAATACCAATGAAAAGCCAAATGAAAATGAAAACAATAACAACGAAAACGAAAACAATAGTGATGATGAAAAAACTACGTTTGTCGTATCTTATTATGTAGATGGTACTGTTAGTAGTACTGAAAATGTAATTGAAAATCAAACTATCCAAGATGCTCCAAATCCTACAAAGACTGGATATACATTTAAGGGATGGTATACTGATGCAAATTATACAAATGAATTTGTTATAACAACACCTATAACAGAAAGCATAAGTTTATATGCTAAATTTGAGGCTAATAAATACACAGTTACTTATAAAGATAGTGATAATAGTGTTATATCAACTGATACAGTAGAATATAATACTACACCAGATAAACCAACAGATCCTACAAAAACTAATTATAAATTTGTTGGATGGTACACTGATTTAGAATATACTGATGAATTTGATTTTACATCTGATAAAATCATAGAAAATACTACCCTATATGCTAAATGGATTGAGGATATAGGAGATGTAAATTCTATTACTGTTACAGATTATAAAGGATATAATGAAGGTCTATACGTTGAATTTAGCAAAATAAATGCTTTAAGCCTTGATAATTATACAGTTTCTTATAAAAATTCAACTTCATCTACCTATACAACAGTAGATTCACAATTAATTCGTAGTAATGACACTACAATTAGAGTTGATATCGTAGGTTTAATAAAAGGCAATTATTATGTAAAAATTGATATAAAAGATCAAAATATTACTAAAACTATATCTAATATTACAGTATATGAAGCTGATAGATCAGGTTATGCTCATTTTGTAAGTGTCGATAATGCAATTGGTGCTTATAATGATGATGGTTCTTTAAAAGATAATGCTGATATTATTTATGTAACAAATGAAACTAAAAATACAGTTACATATAATGGTAAAACAGGTTTAGTAGCTATACTTCAATCATTAGATAGCTATAAAAAACCAGTAGTTATTCGTATTATTGGTAAGATTACTACTAATCAGTGGAAAGAAAAGAGTAATGAACCTAGATTAACTGATAATTCTAATCTTTCTAGTGACTTCTTTAATAATGAACTTGAAACTACTTATGGCGAAAATCTTGTTGGTTTAAAAAACCAATATATGGATAAAAAAGATGGCGTGTCATATACGTATTTAACAACTGAAACTGGTTTAAAACTAGAGAAGACTGGTTCTACAAAAGTAAAAACTACTGAATATAAAGGCAGTGAATATCCAAAACTTCAAGGTAAAGAAGTATATGATGATGACTCTTACTTCAATATGCTAGATGTAGAAGGTATATCTAAAGGTTTAACTATTGAAGGTATTGGTACAGATGCTGAAATTTTCCAATGGGGATTTACTTTTAAAAATTGTAAAAATGTGGAAATAAAAAATATTACTTTTACATCTAATCCAGAAGATGCATGTAGTTTTGAAGGTACTAAGGATAAACACAATACCTATACAGGTTATTGGATTCATAATTGTACATTTAATAGAGGAGATAATAACTGGGATATTTCTGGTGAAAGAGATAAGTATGCTGGTGATGGTGCTATGGATTTCAAATATTGCCGTGGTGTAACTGCTTCCTATAATAAATATAATAATTGTAAAAAGACTGGTCTTGTTGGTGGGGATGATTCTAATATTCAATTAGACTTTACTTTCCATCATAATTATTATAATAATGTTGAAAGTAGACTTCCTCTTGGTAGACAAGCTAATATGCATATTTATAACAACTACTACTATGCAGAAAATGGTAAGTCATCAGCAACTCTAGATTTAAGAGCAAATGCATTTGCCTTAAGTGAAGCTAACTATTTTGATGGCTATTCTACAAAACCAAGAGCTACTGTTGTTGCAGGAGAAGATTATTATCCAGCTATTAAATCATATAATGATTATTATGCATCAACTACTAAAGATCCATCTTCAAGTTATGAAGGTGCTACAATTGTAACAAACCGTACAGCAACAGTATCTAATGGATGTAATATTGATGGCGTTGATTATTCAAGTTTTGATACAAACTCATCTTTATTCTATTATGATTCTACTAATAAGAAATCTAATGTAAGCTACTTAACTGATGCTCAAACAGCTAAAACAGATTGTATAAATAATTCTGGTGTATTATCTGGAAGCTTTGTAGGTAATGAGGGTAATAATGATAGCACAGAAGATACTCCAACACCAACTTGGCAAACAGTTTTAACAGATAATTTCGAAGCTAATAAAACAATTACTGAGATAACATCTAATCCTACTGGCAAAGGCTTATATTATAGCTATACATCTGGTGGAGATAATACTAATAATCAAATGAATATTTCTAATGGTACATTAAATATCATAGATGAATCTGCGGCTACTACTTATGGTTATTATATATTTGATAGTTATTCAACTGGTAAAGTTCAAATTAGCTTAGATTTCATACCTCAAACATCAAATGGTAAATGGACTCCTATTCATCTTGTAGATTCTAATATGAATACAGTTTTAGGAATTAGAACTGATGATAGTAAATGTTTAGGCTATACACTAGATAATGGTACTACTGTTAATCCAATAGATAGTAATGCAATGGTTGCAAACACAACATACACAATTACTTTAACTATTGACTTTGATAATAACAGTTTAACAATCGATATCAATGGTAATACTGTAAACACAACCATAAATTGTGAAGAAATCACAGGTATAAAGTTTCAAACTGCAGGTTCTGCATCTAGAAGCTTTGGAATTGATAATTTAGTTATAAAAACTGCATAAACTAAAGTATGTAAGATACCTTTTTGGTTCTTACATGTCAGGCTGTTGACAAAATAATTTTGTCGATAGCCTTTTTTGTTTGTCTAAAGTTA
>ERZ1643246.2049-NODE-2049-length-20271-cov-8.051741_pt1 | contig 20271 bp, 19 predicted proteins | sample MGYA00579265_ERZ1643246 | MGnify/ENA primary metagenome ERZ1643246 (study PRJEB29033, sample SAMEA4952261) | chicken gut metagenome | biome: Broiler Chicken; feature: Gastrointestinal Tract; material: Caecum | place: Ireland | collected 2018 | study: Broiler...
AGCTCATAAATTAGTCAATGAAGTACAAAAGAAAATAGAACTATTAAAAACAAATCCAGAAATTTATCAATATTACGATTTTATAAAACCACTCAAGAAACAATATAGATATTTTATAGTAGGGAATTATATTGTATTTTATGGTGTAGATAAAAAAACGAAGGTTGTATCTATATATAGAATCTTATACAATAAGACAAATATGAATAATGCTATAAAATAGTTCATATATCCCCTCAATCAGCTTTATATGATATAAAGCTGATTTTTATTATATAAAAGCTTATCAAATCATCATATACGAAAAAACGCATCAACTGATGCGTTATAATGGTTTCTTTTTAATTCTACTAAAATCTCTAGGGTATTTGGATGGAGTATTCTTCACTTTATGTATATAGATGTTACAACGATGATCGTTTTCATCTGTTAATGTGAAGCTTTCCTGTTTCATGACTTCTCCACCTAATTTTTCTATACCCTGCATAGCTTCCTGTAGTTCTTCTTGAGCTTTTAATCCTTTTAAAGTTATAAAATCTCCATCAACTTTCACTAAAGGCAAGCATAATTCATCTAAAATATTTAATCTAGCGACTGCTCTTGCTGTCACAATATCAAATGATTCACGATGTTTAACTGCATATTCTTCAGCTCTCGCACTTATAGCATCAACATCTTTTAAATCTAAAACTTGGATTAAATGTTTTAAAAATGTAATACGCTTTGAAAGTGAATCAACTATAGTGACTTTTAATTCTGGATAGACAATCTTTAAAGGAATAGAAGGGAAACCTGCTCCTGCGCCTACATCACATAAAGATTGATTGGACAATGCATAATCAAATGAAATCGTTAATGAATCATAGAAATGTTTCAAATAAACATCTTCTTTTTGAGTAATGGCTGTTAAATTCATTTTTTGATTCCATTCAACTAATGTTTGATAATAAAGTTCAAACTGCTCAAGTTGTTTTGATGTTAAAGTGATACCTTTATCTAAAAGGGCTTGTATAAATTGTTCCTGATTCATATATACCTCTTAATAATGTTGTTTTAAATAGATCAACAAGACTGAAATATCGGCTGGATTAATTCCTGAAATACGTGATGCCTGAGCAATCGTAACTGGTCGAATTTCAGATAACTTTTGTTTAGCTTCTAAAGAAAGATTTAAAACATCTTCATAATCAATATCTTGAGGAATCTGTTTTTCTTCCATTTTTCGTTGTTTTTCTACTTGTCTTAAAGTCTTATCAATATATCCCTTATATTTAATTAAGATAGTCACTCTTTTTTCTTCTTCTAATGTCAAATGAGCATCCTCAATATATGGTTTTAACTTCTGATAATCCATCTCTGGTCTCTGTAATAATCCTTTAGCACTGATACCTTCTTTTAAAGGTGTAGATCCTAATTGTACTAATAATTCATTGATTTCATGTTTTGGTGTAAAACGAATAGTATCTAATCTTTCTATTTCATTATGAATATGATTCATCTTTTCTAAATAAGCCTGATAAACTCCCTCTCTAACAAGACCTGCATCATATCCATATTGTCTTAATCTTTCATCCGCATTATCATGTCTTAATAATAAACGATATTCAGCACGTGATGTTAACATACGATAGGGTTCTTTTGTTCCTTTTGTAACCAAATCATCAATCATGACACCAATATAAGCCTCATTTCTTTTTAAAATTAATGGTTCTTCATGATTGATTGTCTTAACAGCATTAATACCTGCCATTAATCCTTGAGCTGCTGCTTCTTCATAACCACTTGTTCCATTGATTTGTCCTGCTGTAAAAAGATTTTTAATCACTTTTGTTTCTAATGATGGCCATAATTGTAATGGATCAATCGCATCATATTCTATCGCATAAGCATATTTTAAAATCTGACAGTTTTCCAATCCTGGAATCGTACGTATCATTTGTTCTTGAATATCATGAGGCATGGATGTTGAAAAACCTTGAACATAAATGGTATTCATTTCTTTGGATTCTGGTTCTAAGAAAATCTGATGTTGTGGTTTATCAGAAAATTTCACAACTTTATCTTCAATAGAAGGACAATATCTTGGTCCTATTCCTTTGACAATCCCTGAATACATACTACATCTTGATAAATTATCTTTAATAATTTGATGTGTTGTTTCATTTGTATATGTTAAATAACAAGGAGTTTGTTTTTCAATAGGAACAAATGTTGTTGTTTCATAACTAAATGCAAGAGGTTCGTCAGTGCCTGGCTGTAATTGTGTTTTTGAATAATCCACACTGTTGATTTCTACTCTTGGAGGTGTTCCTGTTTTCAATCTTTGAATACGGAAGCCTAAATCTCTCAGTTGATCAGATAAATACAATGATGGCTTTTCCTGATCAGGTCCACTTGGTGTCTTTTGATCTCCAACCATGACTTCAGCTTTTAAATAAGTTCCTGTTGTTAAAATGACAGTTTGTCCCTCATAAGCTGTGCCATCAGCTAAAGTGACTCCTTTAACTGTCTGATTTTCAATGATTAACCCTTCAACCATAGCTTCTATGATATCTAAGTTTTCCTGTTGTTTTAAGACATTTTGCATATAACGTGGATAAGCTTTTTTATCTGCCTGAGCACGTAATGATTGAACTCCTGGTCCTTTGGCCGTATTTAACATCTTCATTTGCAAGTATGTCGCATCCGTTGTTTTCCCCATCTGACCACCTAAAGCATCTATCTCTCTGACAATAATTCCTTTTGCTGGTCCGCCGATAGAAGTATTACAAGGCATAGATCCCACATTTTCAAAATTCGATGTCACTAACAATGTTTTCTTCCCTATTCTTGACGTAGCTAAACATGCTTCAATTCCTGCATGTCCTCCTCCTACAACAATGACATCATACATTTTCCCTCACACTCCTTTAATCTGTTTCATCTTAGCACAAAATATTCATATTATCAAATTGAATTATTCATACATTCTTAATAGATAAAACTTTTAGGTATCTTGAAGTTTTGTTGCGCATAAAATGAAGCATATGCTATAATACTTTTGAGGTGAAAACTTATGAATCCTAAAGACATATTAGAAAAATATTATCATTTTGCAGTTGTAGGAGTCACTCCTAATCAAGAAAAATACGGTTATAAAATCTTTAAGCGTTTATTAGAAAAGGGATATCAGACTTATGGTGTATCCCCTATCTATCAGAATATAGATGATTATCATATTTATCCTCATTTAGAGGCTATTGATCATCCTATTGATGTTGTGGTTTTTGTGGTCAATCCAAAATATGCCTATGATTACATTGATGAAATGTCTGGCATTGGTATTCGTTATGCATGGATGCAACCAGGAACATATGATGATCAATTATTACAATATATGAAAGATCAAGGCATTACACCTATTCTTGCCTGTATCTTAGTTGAAACAGAGTAAATCAGTTTAAAAACTGATTTTTTTATAACTCATTTTGTATAACTTGATGATTTTGGTCATATAAAGTCCAATCATCTATATGACAGGAATCCCCATCTAACATATAAATGTCAAGGATATGGGAATCATTGATTTCTTTTTCATAAACCTTCCCATCATTCACAAAAGAATATTGAGAAGCATTTTGTTTATTCTTCCCATAAACAACAATAATAGCCTGATGAGAATCTGCATAATTGAAAGTATCTATATCCTGAGAAGAAGATGACCCTCCCCAAAACTGATAGTCGTTCGTCCATAAATTCTGAACATTTTCATAAATAAGCAAATGGCTTTGAGCTTGATCATCAAGATAAGAAATAAAATATAATCCATCCTGATATTTTATTTTTTCAATAGTTTCAAAATGACCATCCCTTTGTGATATATCTTGAATAAGATAACTATAAAAATCTTGTGGTTGATGTCGTATAATCATGACAAGACATCCAATAATGATAAGCAATAATAAAAAAATATACATATTCAAATACTTTTTCAAATGATTCATAAACATGTGTAAATCTCCTTATAAAAAACCATTCCATTCTTATTCGTTTTATATCATGTCATAATCCACCTGGCTTTGCGATTTGTTAATATGAAGTTTAAGTTAATTTTATGTAAAATAAAAAATATGTTTTCATCATCATATTTCCATTAATCGTACACATCTTTATATTATAATAAAAGTAGGAAGGTGAGTCTTATGAAACAATATTTATATTACTTTTTTTCACGTTACATCTTACTTTATTTTTTTCTCTCTATACCTGCTATTGGATTTATGTATGTACCTGAACTTTATCTTCCTATCATGATCCTCTTTTTATGGATTTACACATTTATGCTCAAAAGAAAAAACAATCTTCAAAAAGACTATTTTCTTTTTCAAGCTTTCCTTGTTCTATTGATTTCAATAGCCCTATGTATTTCTTTTATTCTTTCTCAAGGTTATTTATCTTCTCCCTACTGGAATATCTTCTATATTATGACCCTTCCTTTTAGTCCATTGATTTTATCATCTACGACTTTTGGAAATTACTCCGTTGTTTTTATCAGTCCTATTATCATTCTTCTTGCCCATCTCATTTTCATTTATGCTATGACAAAACCTCAAATCCAAACACGTCGTATCACTATATGGTCATTAGTCATGATAATAACAACAACGACCAGTCTGTACATTTATCAGAATAGCCCTTCTCAAAAATTTAAGGGCGGACATGATTTTGACTACATGAATGGTTATTCCAGCACTGATTTATCTCACTTCTATCCTTACACAGAAAATAGCCAGCTTGTAGAGCTTCAAGAACCAAGTACTTTTACTATTGAAAATGAAAAAGACATGCCTATTCTTGATGGGGCTGAAGCCTGTTATCCTGTCTACAGTGCCATTGCGAAAGCTGTCTATAAAGATATTGGTCAAATAGAAAAAGCCTATAGTGAAACAGAAGACTACAATTATTATAATACCAATGGCAAAATTGTCACATTCACCAATACATCTGTAGGTTATACACGTTTAATCAATGGTGAAGTTGATATGTTCTTTGGAGCTAAACCATCAAAGTCACAATTAGACGAGGCTAGAGAGGCTGGTGTTGAATTTGAATATACACCTATCGGTCGAGAAGCTTTTGTATTCTTTGTTAATGAGGATAATCCTGTTTCTCATTTATCGACGCAACAAATTAAAGATATCTATCATGGCGATATTACAAACTGGCAGGAAGTTGGTGGACAAAACAAAGATATTCTTGCTTTTCAAAGACCTGAAAGATCTGGCAGTCAATCTATGATGACCCATTTCATGGGAGATGTTTCATTAAAGGAACCTCTTCAATATGAATACGTTTCAGCAATGACCGGTATTATTACTGATACAGCCCAATATAATGGTGAAAAAGATGCTATTGGATACACGTTTAGGTACTTCCTGGAAGGTTTACATCAAGAAGAAGATGTGAAAATATTATCTGTTGATGGTGTTGAGCCAACAACTGAAAATATAAAAAATCAGACATATCCTATATCTACTTATTTATATTGTGTGACTTTAAAATCAAATCAGAAAGAAAATGTTAAAAAATTAAAAGACTATCTTCTCTCTTCACAGGGACAATATATTATTGAAAAAACAGGTTATTGTGCATTAAATTAGAAAAGGAGTTCCATTCATGAAAAAAGTAATCAGCTTATCACTTTTGGTCATCATTATGATAATCATCTGTCTATTTTGTTTAAGTCCAATAACAAAGGATTCGATGACACATGTTGCAAAAGAAGACACACTATATTCTAAAGCCTTAGACTATGTCATATCCAAACAAAAGAATGCTTCTTATCATAAAGATAAGGAAGACTATCATATTTTTACAGATTATATTCCTTATGGTATTGAAGAAACAGGTCATTATCAACATATCTTTATGTGGATACATTTAGAAAGTTTCTATGTGTTGAATGATGAACTTATTCAAGACGAAAGCTTTTCTATTCCTTATAAAATCACTTACAAAGATAACCAGGTCATTCAATGTGAAATGCCTGAAAGTGGAGATCTTTATATTGATTCTATTCAAAGGCTATTTCCACCTCAAATACAAAATCATATCTTAAATCACTCATCCCATTCATTTGATTTAAGTCAACAAATTCAAGAGTACTATGCTTATCTTCCTTCACCAGATATAGCTCATACTGTCTGTTATTAAGCTTACTATAACGAACAGTTTAAAACTTATTAATGAATAAAATCTTTGTATAGTATTTATTCTCTATACAAAGATTTTCGTTTTCCCATCTTTTGTTATTATGGGATACACAAATATATGATATAGTTTGGAAAAAGGAGATGATGTGATGGATTTATATTTTGTATTAGTTGGATGTGTTATTCTTATATGTATTTTATTAAATCGTTTTTTAGATAAATTGGCTATTCCTTCTCTTTTGTTTTTTATTCTTTTAGGCATGCTTTTAGGTGAAAATGGTATTTTAGGTGTTGTTTTTAATGATTATCAGATTGCCGAAATGATTTGTTCAACCAGTTTGATATTCATCATGTTCTTTGGTGGTTTTGGAACCAATTTGAAAGTAGCCAAACCAGTAATTGTGAAATCTATTGTCTTATCAACACTCGGTGTCTTATTAACAGCATTGCTGGTTGCGGGATTTGTTTATTATGTTTTGGATTTATCATGGTTACAGAGTTTATTAATTGGATCCGTCATTTCTTCTACTGATGCTACATCTGTCTTTAACATTTTACGTTCTCGTCATTTATCTTTAAAGTATGGAACAGACTCCTTGTTGGAAATTGAATCAGGATCGAATGACCCTGTTTCATATATGTTAACAATATCTGTGATTATGATTATGACAGGACAAAACATATCTTTACCAGTTATGATTTTTCAACAAATTATCTTTGGTTTATTATGTGGTTTTTGCATTGGAAAAATCATAGTGAAAATTTTAAATGAAGTTCATGTCAATGAAAGCTATGAAAATACAGTTATTATTTTTGCGAGTAGTATTATCACTTATGCTTTTTCTAATCTGATTGGTGGAAATGGATATTTAAGTGTTTATATTTGTGGCATCATTTTAGGTAATAGTTATATTCCCCATAAAAAAGACATGGTTCATTTTTATGAAACTCTTACAAAAATGGCACAAGTCTTAATCTTCTTTTTACTAGGATTACTTGTCACACCATCCGAACTTCCAGAAGTTATTATTCCTGCCATTTTGATTATGATTTTCTTAACATTTGTAGCTCGTCCTTTATCTATTTCTGTACTCCTTGGTATGTTTCGTTCACCATTGCGACAAATGGTCGTTGTATCATGGGCAGGATTAAGAGGTGTAGCATCAATCGTCTTTGCGATATATGCTGTGCTTTATCAAGTTAATTTACCATTTGATTTATTTAATCTTGTCTTTTGTATTGTCTTATTTTCACTTTCTATTCAAGGCTCACTTCTACCATGGATTTCAAAGAAATGTCATATGATCAACCCACAAGTTGATATATTACGTACATTTAATGATTATCAGGAAGATAATGATATGTGTTTTGTGAAAATGAAAATAGGTCATCATCATCATTTTAAAAATCTGAAGCTTAAAGATATTAATGCTGATGATTTGTTAGTTATTTTAATCGCAAGAGATCACCAAACTTTGATTCCTAATGGTGATACAGAAATATTAGAAGGAGATTTACTTGTTTTAGCCGCAAAGCAATTTGAAAACAGGGAAAACATTCGTTTAGATGAAACCCATATTCATTCATCACATAAATGGAAAGATAAGCTTGTTAAGGATATTTCTTTACCTACTAAACAGTTAATTATCATGATTCAAAGAAATCATCAATCTATTATCCCTAATGGAACAACGCCTATTTTAGAAAATGATATTCTTGTGACAATTGAAACACAGGATGAAATATAAACATAGAAAAAGACTTCAAAATTCAATTGAAGTCTTTTTATCATTATTTATAAAATTGAGGTAGGTATTTTTTATGGGCTTCTAGCATTTCATCTAATATCTTTTTAGCAGTGATTTCACTTTGAACAAGAGGGTTAATTGTCATCGCAACTAATGCATCATCATAATTTCCACTTAGTGCAACATTTGTTGTTAAAATTTCAAAAGCTTTTAACTGATGAATTAAACCAACTGTTTGTAAAGGAAGCTCTCCGACTGGGATAGGAACAGGTCCATCTTTTGTGATTTTACAGCTCACTTCTACCACAACATCATCAGGCATATTAGAAATAGCACCTTTATTTAATGTATCAACAACTTGTATATCACCTTTATCATTATATAATGACGAAATCAAGTTGCAGGCCGCATCACTATAATATGCTCCACCACGTTGTTCCAATTCTTTTGGTTTAACATCAAGATTTTCATCTTTATATTTTTCAAATAATTCTTTTTCAACCTTTTTAACAACTTGTGCTCGACATTGTCCTTTTGCAGCATCTTCCTGACAATGTTCTAACATTTGTTGTTTTTGTAAGTAATAGCGTAAATATCCAATACCTAAATATCCATAACTATTTAAAAATTCATTTGACCAAGGTATATCTACAATATTTTTCAAAGATTCACTATTTCCCTGATCTATCATTGTTTCAATCAATTTTCGATTCGCATTTTCTCCATTCAATGTAATATCTAATGCATAAATCATATGATTGATACCACCGATTTTAACATCTAATTCATCATTGTCTTGAACATTTAAAATATGTTCAATATCTTTAATCATATTCACTGGTCCATTACATAAACCAATAAATTTCTTCCATCCTGTATGTCTAAAAACAGCTTCGGCATTAATACCTGATGGATTCGTAAATGAAATAATCCATGCGTTTGGACATAATTTTTCACAATCCTTAATAATATCAAAGATAACAGGTATTGTTCTTAAAGCTTTAAACATACCTCCTGGACCATTTGTTTCTTGTCCAATGACACCATATTTTAAAGGAATCAATTCATCTTTTTCTCTCGCATCTAATTGCCCAACTCTAAATTGAGTTGTGACAAAATCTGCATCTTTCAATGCTTCCTGACGATCAAGAGTCATATAAATCTTCATAGGGATTCCTGCTTTTTTCACCATTCTTTTTGCAAGATTTCCTACAATTTCCAACTTATGTTTCCCTTCTTCAATATCAACAAGCCATAATTCTCTAACAGGTAATTCATCATATCTTTTGATAAATCCTTCAATCAGTTCAGGTGTATATGAAGAACCTCCACCAATTGTTACAATTTTAACGCTTTTCATAATCTTCCTCCTTCAATTGACTCGCTGCATTTCTATCAAGGCAGACAATCACATTTGGATGTCTTTGAATAATAGAGCTAGGAAAATCTGGTGTCACTTCACCATAAATCATTCTTTTCACTAAATCAGCTTTCTTTTCTCCCTTAGCCATCATGATCAGTTGTTTTGCTTTCATGATTGTGCCAATTCCCTGTGTGACACCTTGTGTAGGAACATCTTCAATATGATCGAATCCATAATCAAGTGAACTTTCTATAGATTCCTGATGTAAATCCACAACATGACACGCTCCATCAAGTGGACTTCCTGGCTCATTATAAGCAATGTGTCCATCCATTCCAATTCCTAGAATTTGGATATCAATAGGATTGGCATCAATCAAAGATTCATATCTTTGACATTCTTGAATCATATCTTCTTTTGATCCATCTAAAGCATTGATATTTTCAGGTAAAATATCAATGTGAGAAAAAAGTTCATTTTTCATTGCTGATGCAAAACTACGTGGATGACTTGGAGTTAATCCTACATATTCATCTAAATTGAATGCTTTGACCTGACGAAAACTTACTTTTTGAGCCTGATAATTGTCTATAAAATAGCGATAAACTCCAAGTGGTGTTGATCCTGTTGCAAACCCAATAACTGGTTGCGAATGATTTCTAATAAAATGACAGATATATTCTCCTACATAAGCATCAAGATGCTCCTCTTTTTCAAAGACAAGAATTTTCATTTTAACCCTCCTATTTTATAACTCTCTTCTCACATTAATAGTAACATGATTAAAGACGAGAATATACAAAAAAACAAATTTTAATTAATTCTTAATCTCATATCTTTTAAAGTATATTCTTAGACAACTTTTAATAAGTAAACCTAAATATCTTTTCAATATAAGTTGACTTTATGACTTATTTATGAAGTTTAATATTGTAAAAGGCATATATATACATTCTTTTTAAGTATTTGTTTTTTTCATCATTCGCTATTACAATATAGAGTATAAGGAGGAATATAAGATATGAGTTTTCAGGAGAATTTTTTATGGGGTGGTGCGATTGCTGCCAATCAGGCTGAAGGTGCATGGAACGAAGATGGCCGTGGACCAGCCAAAACAGATGTCACAACAGGTGGCTCTGTGAAAGAACCAAGATATGTGACATTTATTGATAAGGATGGAAAACCTGGTAAAGTCATCAATGGTCAACCTATCCCAGAGGGCGCAAAGTATGCTGTTTTAGATGATTATTATTATCCTAATCATGATGGTGTAGATTTTTATCATCATTATAAAGAAGATATTGCATTATTAGCTGAGATGGGATTTAAAATGTTTAGACTTTCTATTTCATGGTCACGTTTATATCCTCATGGTGATGAAGATCAACCTAATCCAAAAGGTGTTGAATTCTATCGTTCTGTCTTTTTGGAATGTAAAAAACACGGTATTGAACCATTAGTGACAATCTGGCATTTTGATACACCATTATATTTAGAAGAACATTATGGTGGATGGAACAATCGTCAGCTTATTGATTTCTATGTGCGTTTTGCGACAACTTGTTTTAAAGAATATCAGGGGTTAGTGAAATACTGGCTCACATTTAATGAAATTAATAACACAATTATGATGTTAAATCTTTTTGGTAATCATGCTGGAGATAAAGAACATCAACAAGGTTATCAACAACTTCATTATCAATTTGTTGCAAGTGCAAAAGCAGTTCAGATTGGTCATGAAATTGATCCAAATAATATGATTGGATGTATGATTTGTGGCATTACATTTTATCCAGGAACATGTGATCCTCAAGATATTATGGCTAATCGCCATATGTGGGAAAAGAGTATTTTCTATTGTGGAGATGTTCAATGTAAAGGAAAATATCCAACTTTTGCGAAAAGATTATGGAATGAACATCATGTTCAATTAGATATCACTGAACAAGATTTAGAAGATTTAAGAAATGGTTGCGTAGATATGTATACATTCTCTTATTATATGTCTTCTATTGAAACAACACATGAAACAGATGATATGGTTTCTGGTAACTTTGCTGCGGGAGCTAGAAATCCTTATTTAACATATTCTGATTGGGGTTGGGCACAAGATCCTTTAGGTTTACGTTATTATCTTGAAATGATTTATGACCGTTATGAAAAACCAATCATGGTTGTCGAAAATGGATTAGGTGCTTATGATACATTAGAAGAAGATGGAAGTATTCATGATGATTACCGCATTGATTATTTAAGAGATCATATCAAAGAAATGGGTAAAGCTATTGATAACGGTGTGAATTTGATTGGATATACAACTTGGGGATGTATTGATCTTGTCAGTGCTGGAACTGGTGAAATGAGAAAACGTTATGGATTTATTTATGTAGATAAAGATGATCAAGGGCAGGGCACTTATAATCGCTATAGAAAAGATTCTTTCTATTGGTATAAAAAAGTCATTGAAAGTCATGGTCAGGATTTAGATTAAACAAAAGGGTGTACTCAAAACAAAGAGTACACCTTTTATGTATATAAATCTGGAATTTCTCCCATATCTTCCAAATGAATATGAGAAGCATCAATTCTTACAATAGATTCTTCCTGTTGGGCAATTGTAGAAGGTAATGTTCCATTGAGTTGTCCTCTCACACTTTGCGCTCTTAACTGACAGAACTCTTGAAATGTTTCTACCCCTAAAAGATGATCCTGATACGAACAAAACGCAGTCGGATCTTTTTGAATGTAAGAATCAATCATTTTTGTAGTATCTTTAACCTTCTTTTCAAAATACCCACTTTCAAAATAATCACTTATGAATTGATCAAAGTATTCATGGTACTGTTGATAATAGTCATCATGTAGCATCGCATGATGATACAATGGTCTGTTTAACATGACTTCTTTGGTATATGGCGTATTTATTGGAAAATTCACATATTGCGTTGTATCATTGCTGGGATTTGGCATTCCTAATGCATAAGTTCCATAAGCCAAATTATAATCCCAAGGAAGCATTGAAATGATACCATCTTCTTCATATAAGAAATAATTATGTCCTGTTGGACCCAGATAACTATCTAAATTCACCACAAAGACCTGTACAACAAAATATCTTAAAACTTCATCAATATTGACAGCTTTGGTTAAATCTTTATTTTCATCTAATATTTTAAGTGATTGAATTAATCTTTCTTTATCTTCTCTATCAATATCAAATTTCGCATTATCAAAAAGGTTAGGATAAGATTCAATACGGTCATCAATATATTGAAGTGCTAAATCCTTATTAGCTGCATAAACATCTGTATATCCAGGTTTATATAATATGCCATAATCTTTTCCAAAATGTCTTCTTGCGAAAGCTTCTTCTGGCTCTTCGATTGCAAGAAAGAGGCCCCAATCCTGTTGATTGATTGTCACCCAAACATAACTTGTGAGTGGTGTGGGGACTCCCATAAAAGACATCATATCATAGGTCATAAAATTTTTAAGATAAGCATTATCTTGAAAAGAACAGTCTAAAGTAAACTTATCTAATCCATAATAATGATAATTTTCATCATAATGATCAAACTCTATTTTAAGACTAAAACGATCTGATTGATACCTGTCAATCAGTTCTAATGAATTATGACCCTTAACCCTTAATCCAACCATATCAAACTTTTCTCCATCAATCGTTATGGCACAGACATGATAGTCTTTATTTGCTGCCTGATCAAAAAAAGATTCCGGATTATCTAATTCAATATCAATCGTATGAACACGTTGATTATCAAATAGCTTATTCATATATACTGGAGATGTATGGGCTGGTTCTATTCCCCAATGATCAAAAAACATAAAGCCAATCGTAAATATAAGTGATATACAGATACAAACAATGACAATGACATCCATAAACTTACTTTTTATCATAATCTAATTCATATAATCTCCATTATAAGAAACCATCACAGTATAAAGAATGCCTTCCTTCTTGGATAATTCATTGATAAAAAGTGTTTCCTGCTGCTTAAGTCTCACTTCATAATTTAATTCTATACAATCTGGCTTTATACTTTTACTTTTCAAAGAACAGGCATCTACATGTCTTTGAATAAATTCCATAGCCATCTGTTCATGATCTGTATTATCACAATGGACAACTAAAATATAGGGCTTTTGAATATTCTTTTGATTTGAAAAAACAATCAGTATGATTCCTATAAAAAGACTGCCAATGACTGCCAGTGGAATAAGTCCTGCTGCCAAAACAATTCCCACCGCAATACTCCAGAAGAGAAAAGCTATATCCATAGGTTCTTTAATGGCTGTACGAAATCTCACAATAGAAAGTGCCCCAACCATTCCTAAAGATAAAATAATATTACTTGTGATTGCTAAAATAACAAGTGTTGTAATCATTGTCAATGCAATAAGCGTTGTCGCAAAGCTTGATGAATACATCAATCCACTATAACTTTTCTTATAAACAAAGAAAATAAACAATCCCATTGTAAAAGCTAAAACAAGCGCAATACCCATATCTAATAATGTCACTGCATTGACATTTTCTAAAAAGTTTGATTTAAAAATATCCTGAAAACTCATCCTTCCCCTTCTTTCTACCAGTTCATCATGCGACATTGCGCAAATTTTGAATATGATGATGTTTTTTGTGAAATACCTTGTACTGACATTTTCACAATTTCAGGTAAAAATTCATTATATTTGACTTCTAAGATATAATGATTGTCAATTGGTATTCCATGTTTAAGATTTAAAAAATCCTTTTTATTTTGATATGTACAAAGATGATGATCAATGGTTAATCGAACACGTGATATTTCATAGACATATGCCTGTCTTTGATAAGAAACAATTACACTTGGCTGTAATAATTTTCCTTTGATTTGACTGTAGAAGTCTATCATCAATGGATTTTCACTTTTCAATAGAAAATCAACTTCTCCATTTAAAATATCTTGAACCTGTTCAACAGATAAACGTGCTGTTTGTTTAGCACATAATCCATTATGTTTGATTTTCTTTTCTAAACGTATAAAACTTAAATCATGATTATAATAACGAATGCGAAATTTCTCTCTTTGAGAAACACCAGCCAGTTTTTCTTTTAGAGCCTGGTCATAAGGTGTATCAAAATAGAGACTATGCACATGATAAAAGCCATCTTTTTGACTATATTTGTCTTGTTGAAATAAGACATCAAAGCGACTCGTTAATATTTGAGCTTCCAGTGGATTGATTCTATGTTTCATTTCATGTCGATAAGTGACTGGCTGATACTCAAAAATCATATTTTATCCTCCCCCCCAGCTGATAAAATGGAATTGATAAACTTTCTACATTTCACTTTCAAATGATACAATCTCTCCACTAATCGCATTGACTTTATAATGATATTTAGCAAATTCATCTGTAAATTCAACAATATATATAAGCTGGTTATCCTGAACATCCAAATCATCACGATATTCATAAACACTTTCTTCATTGACATGTGCATGTTGTAAAACTTTTGATTTCACCTGTTCATTTGTTAAATAACCACTATGACTTTCCACACCATCAATCGTAATAGACTTAAAATTCAAATGTTTGTAATGTATCAATGTATTTAAATCATTAATAGATAAATGAATTAAATCTTCAAAATCATAGTTAGGACTAACATTAATTAATTTTTGTATTAATGTAACTTTTCCAACAGAGATTCCATATTGCTTTGCGAGTGCTTCTCTTTCTTTAGAAAAATCATAATCCTGTGAAACAACCGAAGCTTCTAATGAATAACCAGATAATATATCTTTCACATCCGTTGCGACATCTTGCTTTAATGCATTTCTTTTTTCTTGATCACTTCCCTGTACACTGACCAAGACTGAATTTTTAGCTTCGCTAATATAGCCATGTTTAAACATGCTTCCAATCACAGCATTGACAGCGACATCCAAATCTGTATTTTTTAAATCCATGTCATCTAAAACAAGTACAGCATCATCATTATGACAAATCACATCATCAACACGTCTTTGATTATTGACTTTAAGTTCAATACTTGGATTGACTTCAAATGATATGGAATAAGCATCTTGGGTTTGTAAAGTTATAAATGAAAAGATGCATATACAAGCAATGGTTAATATTGATAACTGCCATTTGATATTGAAATGTTTATTTTTATGTTTGTCTTCTTGAATAGGTTGAACAAATTGAATATCTTCCAGCAGTTTTTCTTTCTTTGAGGGCATATGAATATCTTGAAACTCTTCTTTTATTTTTCTTTTTATATCTTTATTTTTCAAGGCTCATTCCTCCAGACTCTTTCTAATCTTCTTCAAAGAACGGTGATATTTATTAAGAACAGTTGACAATTTTAAATCCATCACTTGTGATATTTCTTTAAAGGTTAAACCCTCTACAACATGTAAGATGATGATTTCTCTTTCTTCCTGACGCAGAATATTCATCATCTTTTCAATCATCATCTTATCATGTATATCATTTATACTTTCATCTACAGAATCAATATGATAATCTACAACTTGTTCTCTGTTTGATTTTCTTAAAGACATATAAGTGATATTTCTAGAGATTGTTATGATCCATGCTTTCGCATGTCCGTTCCCTTTATATAAATGTGCATTTTTATAGATTTGAATAAAAGTATCATGGGTCAGATCTTGGGCATATTCTTTTGCATGAACAATACTATAGATATAACGATAGACTTCATTATACATCAAATCATAAATATCCCCAATCACACGATTATCATCTTTTAATGCTATTAATAAGTTTTCCAGATTGTTCTCTTTTAACATCACTTTATCTCTCCCATAATGTTAATATCACATTATATAGATAGTTATGTCTTTCAATCTTTGTAAAGTTTATATTAATTTTATGTTAATTAATCATCGTAATTAGAATTATCATTTGTATCGTCATAATTAGAATTCTGTTGTGAATCATAATTAGAGTTTTGGTCATAGTTTGAAGCCTGGTTATTGCTTGAACTTTGATTATAGTTTGAATTCTGATCATAGTTAGAATTTTGTGAACCAGTATTCGTATTTTGTGATCCAGAACTTGTATTTGTTGACGAATTTGATGATTGATTTGAATTATAGTTCGAATTATCATAATTTGTATTATCATAATTTGTATTCTTATTTGATGATGAATTTGAAGTTGCTGGCTTGCTTGAGCTTGATGGCTTACTTGAACTTGATGACTGGCTTGAGCTAGATGACTGATTTGTGCTTGCCGGTTGACTTGTTCCATAATTTGATGTATCGTAATTTGTATTGTCATTATTTGTATTTTGTTTTGAATTTGTATTTGTAGATGCCTTTGGTTTTTCAGGTTCTACTTCTCTTTCTACGACACCTTTTGTAGCACTGACTTCATATTCATATTCACTTTGATTATACTGAAATTCAATATCATAAGTCAGGACACCATTTTCTGTATCATAATCAATTTCTAGATTTTTTATCTGATCTTGAGTCAATGACGCATTTTTTAATGCAATATTTAAAGCTTCATCACGACTAATATATTGTTTTGTACTGACTGTTCCTACCATATTTTGATTGTTTTGATCATCATCTATTGATTGATGAATTAAAATAAGATCCTGTGCATTTAATTTCACTAAGTCTTCTACAGTATATTGTTTTTGTGTCTGATCATCATCCATAATATCTTCTATCAGATTAGCTTTACCATAAGAAATACTATATTTCTTCATTAAATTCTCTATATCATCATCAATATCAATATTTTGTGAATATATAGCTCCTTCAATAGAATAATTCTGTAATGTTGTATAAATATATTGACTTAATTCTTCTTCTAAAGCTGTACGTTTTGTTTCATCATCATTTTCCACTGATAATAAAACTGTATTTTGATTGGCATTTAAATAACCATTTTTAACTAATGAACCTAATAATGCATTTAATGCAACATTGGCATCTGCCTGTTTTAAATCCATATCCTGTAAAACCTTTTTAGCATCATCATTAACTGCAATAGCATCTACAACTTTATGATCATCATCTAATTGTAATTGAATACTTGGATTGATATCCAAAGTGACAAGACTCGTATATTTTTGTACATTTTGACCACTTCCACATCCTGTCATTAAAAACATTGCTAATAAACTTATTCCCCATAATTTTAATTTTTTCATTTTTTTCAACTCCTTTACCCTATCAATGCATAAGAATCCTTTTTTATCACATAAAAAATGAAAAAAATAAAAAAATGATTTCAAAATTGATTTGAAACCATCTTTTATGCCTTATTCCTGTTGAAATTCTTCCAATATTTTTAATGAACTGCTTGTTCCTATACGACTGGCTCCAGCTTCAATCATAGCTTGACAAGTTTTCCAATCACGTATTCCTCCAGCAGCTTTGACTTTCACTTCATTACCTACTGTTTCTTTCATTAAACGCACATCTTCTACAGTTGCTCCTGAAGTGCCAAAACCTGTACTTGTTTTGATATAGTCTGGTTTAACCTCTTTAGCAATTTCAGCTATTTTTACAATCTCTTCCTTTGTTAAATAACAATTTTCAAAAATAACCTTACAAATCACCTGATTTTCATGACACAGTTCAACAATGCTTCTCATTTCCTGTTCAATATAATTCCAGTCATGCATTTTTGCTTTACCTATGTTTATCACATAATCTATCTCATCTGCACCATCATCAATAGCCTGCTTTGTTTCAGCCAATTTGATATCTAGTGTTGTTTGTCCTAAAGGAAAAGAAATAGCTGCTCCCACATGAATATTTGTTCCTTGTAATAACTCTTTACATAACTTTACAGGTTCACTATTAATGGCTACCATTGCCGCCCCAATACTTTTTGCTTCATTACATAATTGAATAAAATCATCTCTTGAGGCATAAGCCTTTAAAAATGTATGATCAAATATATGCGCAAGTTCTTCTTTTGTCATGATGTATACCTCCTATTGATTCTATTATATCATGAGGTATAAAAAAAAGAGATAGTTTCATTCCTATCTCCAAAAATTAGCATTTCCACTACCAAGAGAAACAACTTCAAATTTGGTATTATATGAAGTTCCTCCACCAAAATATTTATTTCCAGAACCTTCACTACCATTAAAAATATCTATTTTATTTCCCTTAATAGCTCCACCACGATCCACAACAATTCCATAAATAGTTCCTTCTGTATTCAAATTATGATTTGAAATTTTAATCACAGTTCCAAATGGAATAGAACGATCTGCCGCTAAACAATAATATTTCTTTCCATTATAATATAAATATGGCGAATTTGTATTATTGACACCACTTGTAGGTGATAGCTTAACCCCTGATGACGAAGTACCTCCACATCCTGTACAATCTCCACCATATAGAGTTAAACGACCAGTAAATGTTGTTCCTTCAAGGATACCACCATATTGAATAATTTTATCCACTGGCTTTTCAATAATTTCTTCTTTAATCATTTGTTTATTTGTTTCTTTTCCATTGGCATAAGTGAAAAGATAAGTTCTTTTTGCTTTTCCATCTTTTCCTTCTTGAACAACTGTTTTTGTCCAGCTTCCACTACCTTTTGTTTTTGTTGAGTATGGTATTTTCTCTATTTTTTCTACTGTTTTTGTTTCAACTCTTGTGATTTCAATATAATCATCTTGTTGAACAATCTCTTCTTTATCTTTATTTAAAGTATCTTTTGTATCTAACTCAACGTTCAATTCATTTAAGACATTTGATACTGTATCCTGCTTGACCAAATAATCCTTTTCCTCCTGCAATCCATCTTTTAATGTAATGTCTACAGTTGGAATAAAATTCGTAATCTGATTGACGGCTCCAGATGATACAGTTGCTAACATAATAACAACGTATACAACCGCCATTGCTAAAATTCCTTTTGTTCGGCTATCAGCCGAGACAATCGCCTCTTTAGCTTTGTTTAACATAAAATATCCTCCTTATTTAATCCCAAACATTTTTTTGGCATTAAATGTTGTGATTCTAGCAACGTCTTCTATCTCCATGTTCTTTAGCTTTGCTATTTCCTGGGCAATATACACAACATTTGCTGGCTCATTCAACTTTCCTCGAAATGGGTGAGGTGTTAAATAAGGGCAGTCCGTTTCAATCATCAAATGATCTATATCAATTGATTTCGCAACTTCCTTAGGGACTTTTGCATTCTTAAATGTCACGGGTCCAGCTAACGATATTTCAAAACCTATATCAACATATCGTTTTGCCATTTCAGCCGATCCACTATAACAATGCATAATGCCATAATGTGCAGTTTGTTTTAAGATATTGTAAGTATCTTCATAGGCATCTCTAGCATGAATCACAATGGGCTTTTGATATTTTTTAGCAATTTCAATTTGCTTTATAAAAATATCTTTTTGCTTTTCATGAGGGACTTCTTCCCAATAATAATCTAAACCTATTTCTCCTAAAGCCACTACACATGGGTCTTGAAGCAATTTTTCAATTTCATTTAAATCTTCATCAGTTGTATCCTTACAATCATTAGGACTTATTCCGACTGCTGCATAAATAAATGAATACTCATGAGCTATCTCAACAGCCTTCTTTGATGACTCTAAATCATATCCTACAACAACCATATTTTCGACTTGATGATCTAAAGCATTTTGAATAAATTGATCTCTATCAGGATACAATTGTTCACTATTTAAATGTGTATGTGTATTGAAATACATCTCCATCACCCTGAGGCATAATAACAAATATTTAAAGCTTTGTCAAATTTCTAAAAACACAAATATACAATTATTCCCATTTTATCGACATTTTTCTTATTACAAAGTATCCTCATTTGTTAATATAACAAATAGATAAAACTTTACTTTTGAAATATTCCAAGTTATCAATTATGCTCTTATCATGTCAAAAAACGTTAAAATCAC
>ERZ1643246.2050-NODE-2050-length-20262-cov-4.417281_pt1 | contig 20262 bp, 12 predicted proteins | sample MGYA00579265_ERZ1643246 | MGnify/ENA primary metagenome ERZ1643246 (study PRJEB29033, sample SAMEA4952261) | chicken gut metagenome | biome: Broiler Chicken; feature: Gastrointestinal Tract; material: Caecum | place: Ireland | collected 2018 | study: Broiler...
TCGCCGCTCCCACGGAGGCCCCTGACGCCCCCGCTGCAGTCTCAGACGGGGAGCCCGCCGTGGCAGCCACGGAGGCCCCTGACAATTCTGCGGGTGGCGGCAGCACATCGGCGGACGGATCACCCGCCGCGCCGTGAGGCGGTGTTTTGACCTATGAGGACAGGGCGGATAGGGAAAGGAGGACGAGGCCGTGCTGAAACTGAAACAACCCATTCTGCTGAACAACGGGCGGCAGCCGCTTTCCTTTTCCACCGTGTTTCAGGAAAAGCTGCTCTCGAACTATGAGGCGCTTCCCGCGCGCGTGACGCCGAAGGATCTTGTGCTGCTCACCGTGTCCCCGGCCGGTCTGCCCGAGGATCTCGGCGGGATGACGACGATCGCCGTGGCCAACACAAGCCAGAGCAACGTGCAGGAGGTCACGCTCAACGTCGTGAACAACGTCGTGAACCGGCTCCTCCTCTCGCAGGAGCAGAATTTTACGTATCAGGACCGCATCTATGTCTCCACCATGCTCCGCAAGCTGGGCGTGACGGACGTGAGCCAGTTTATGCGCCAGGTGCGGGAGCTGTATCAGGAGTCGGTCAGCATCGGCCGCCTCACGAGCCTGTATGAAAATCACTATGAGCAGCTTCGCCTGCTGCTCGCCGCCCCGCAGGAACGGGAGCACGGGCAGGCGGCCGCCCCTTCCGGGGAGGAAAACCGTCCGCTTCCCGCCCCGCGCTATTATCTCCACGGCGAGATCTACCAGCGGCTGCAGACGGCGCAGCTTTACCAGGCGTTCCGCTCCGTGCAGCAGAACCGCCAGCTCCATGCCGTGAACTTGGCCCGCAATGAGCTTCGCTTCACGGAGCAGACGCGCGTGAGCGCCGAGCTGCACCTGTGGAGCATGAAGCAGTCGCTTCTCTCCGAGCGCCATCTTGAGCTTGTCTACGCCGCGCATGAGGGCGGGGAGAGCGCCGGAGAAGAGGAAGCCCGGCCCGGCGCCGCCCCGGCCGCTCCGGCGCCGCAGGCGCGGGAAGCGAGGCCGGCATCGTCCGCCGCCGCCGGCCCTGCCCCTTCGCAGCCGGCCTCCGCCGCCGCATCGCCGCACGAGGAAACGATGCACACGCGCGTCTATGCCGTGCTGCAGAACCATGTCAACCGCTATGAGACGGGCGAACTGCTCCCCGTGCCGCGCACGGAGCAGCAGGTGATCGAGCAGACCGCGGAGGCGATCCTGCTCTCCTTGACAGACAATGTGCTCAGCACGCAGATCACCCGGCTGAGCCGCCCGGAGCATTACCAGCAATGGATTGATCTTCGCAGCGCCGTGCATGAGTCGATGCAGAACACGATGGCGCGCTACCGCTCCTACCACACGGATCTCTCGCTGCGCGGCGGGGATTCCACACAAAGCGTGTCGCTCACAGCCCTTTACCGGGAGGAGGAATCCGCTTTCACCACGCTGCTGCAGAGCTACCGAACCGTCTCGGCGCTCCGCACGCGGCTGGAACCGGCCGCCGCGCCGGGGGAAAACCCGCCCGCGCTGATTTACCGCGAAGGGGAAGCGGCGCCGGAAGGCGAAACCGCACCGGAAGCACAGGCTCCGGCGCGGGAACCGGCGCAGGAACGCCGGGAGATCCGCCGCGTGGCCGAGCTGGCCGACCGCCTTCTGCGGCCCGGCGCGGCAGGGCAGGGGGCCGCGCCTGCGGCTGCCGCCCGGCGGCAGGAGGTTTCCGAGCGGGTGCAGCGCGAGCTGCTGCGCGTGCGGGAGCGCGAGATCAGCGAGCGCTTCCTCGAAACCGTGCGGGAGCTCTCGAGCGCGGAAACACGCACCGTCCTTTCCGTCCAGCTTCCGGAGGCGGCGCCCGCCCTGGCGCGCCAGACGCTGGAATCGCTGGAGTCCCTCTTTGTGAAGAACGACGCCTTCCTCCGCGAGGGGGATCGCTTCCTTCTGCAGGATCGCTCCGTGCAGAACGGCCCCTCTGTCTCCGTCACCCGCGGGGAGACGAACCTTGTCTTCCAGCAGCAGGCGGAGCAGGGCGAACCGGCGCAGGAGGAACCGGCCGCTCCGGCCGCCCCGCAGGAACCGGCGCAGGCCGTTTCGGAGCGCGAGCTTGTGCATGAGCTGGACAGGATCAACGAGCGGAACCGCGAGCTGCTGCGCGCCGTGCAGCAGGAGATCGCCGGAAAAACCCCGCAGCGGGAGACCGCGCCGCCGCCGGAGCCTGCCCGTGTCTACCGGGATTCCCTGCGCGCGCTGGAGAACCCGGAGGCCTTCCGCCGCGCGTGGGAGGAGGCCCCGCCGGAGCAGCATCATCCCGAGGACACAAACGCCGTGCTGGAATCGGTGCTGGCCCATGCGGACCCCGCTGCGCGCGAGGTCATGCGCGTGCTGCGCGAGTACCGGGAAAACCCCGCGGAGGCCATCCGCAGCGGGCTGGTGCGTCCGGCCTCCGCGGCTGAGCTCACCGCCGTTTCGCGCGAGATCGAAACACAGCGCACACAGGAGCTGCGCCACCTGCAGCAGGTGCGCGAGGATACGCAGGAGACGGTGCGCGAGCATGTCGGCCATGTGGTGGATCGCTTCCTGGAAGCGGAACAGCGCGAAGCGCCGCGCCCGCAGCCGGAAAGCCGCCGCGCCGCCGCACCCAGCATGGTGCACCGCGCACCTGAGCCCTCCGTTTCGGAGGAACTGCTCGAGCTGCTGGAACAGCGCCGCCTGAACGAGACGCATGAGGTCACGGAAACGCACACCGTGACGAAGGAACAGGTGAACCAGACGGAGGTCAACAACGTCCGCCAGCAGGTGGTGGAAAAGTCGACCGAAGACATCACCGAGATGATCAACCGCACGCTGGCCAGGCAGATCGGCACGATTTCCGATCGCGTCTACGGCCAGATGGAACGCCGGCTGCGCTCCGAGCGCGCGCGCCGCGGCTGGTCGTAACGGCGGGAAAGGAGAGAGACGGGAATGAGTGTGCTGAGCAGCGCCGCAGGCACGGTGGCGAATGTCATAAAGGGAAACAAAAACCAGGCCATGCTCATCGTGGAGGACTGGCGGAACGTGGATCGCGCCGCCTCAGCAGCGGGCGGTGCGTCAGGGGCTGCCGCGGCTCTCACGAGTTCCGGTTCGCCTGTCTCCACGCCGAGCGTGCCGTCTCCGGCCATGCTGGGCTCCACTGTCGGAAGCGCGCGGGCAGCCCTCCTGGGGGATGTCACGGGCGCGGCGGCGCTCACCGCCGGCTCTTCCCCCGTGAAACGGTATTTTGAAGTGCAGTTCAACCCCAGCAGCCTCACGCTCGACGCCCATGTCAATCATGTGAGCCACCAGGACACGCAGAACGACCAGCAGACGAACTCACAGGCCACGTTCAGCGACGCCGTCGTGCAGCCCTATGTGCAGCTGAGCGTCGATCTGATTTTCGACCATGTCAACAATTACGATGCCTTCATGTGGGACAAGGTCCGCCTCGGCGTGGGCGGCACGGTGGCCAACGTGGTGAACGCAGCCGTGACCGGCAAGCAGACCTACACGGTGCAGCCGGAGGTGGAGGGCCTCATCGCCACGCTGCGCGAGCCGAAAACGCGCGTGATCTCCTTCGTGTGGGGCGATTTTTCCTTCCGCGGGGCGCTGCAGAACGTCTCGGCCGAATACACGATGTTCTCTGTTTCCGGCCGGCCGATCCGCGCGAAGGTTTCGCTGCACCTGCGCCAGATGCTCGCCCTGGTGGATCAGTCGCAGTGGGTCAAGGAGTTTGAAAAGGCGTTCACGGTGCCCGGCGCACTGAATGGTGCGTCCGGCCTGGCGGCGAAAGCGCGCGCCGCCACCAATCTGCTGAACATCAGCATCTGAAAGGGGGGACCTGCACATGGCCAATCCGCTCACAGCCCTTTCCGGCGATCTTCTCACAAGCCTCACGGGCAACGTCCAGAAGGCGAAACTGATCATCCGCTCGAACACGCAGTCCGCCGCGTCCGGCGCGGCAGCCAGGGTGGGCGGGAGCCTTTCCACCGCGCAGATCGCGAGCCAGGCGGGGGCAGCGCTGGCCGGCGGCAGCCAGGCGGCCGCGTCCGCCGCGTCGCCCGCCAGCCGGGAGCTCACGGTGCAGTACAATCCCTCCTCCATCTCCTTCCGCGCCTTCGCGGAGGCGACGCCTCTCACCACGCTGCAGCAGAATGTGGATGCGGGCGTTCCCTCCCAGAACACGCGCCCGCCCTCGATCCTCATGTCGGTCGATCTCATCTTTGATCAGGTCAACGTGAAGGATGCCTTCATGCTCGAAAAGCTGAAGGTCACCACACAGGATGTGACGCAGCTCATCATGAACAAGGGATTGAACAAGAACGTGTACACCGTGCAGCCGCAGACGAATGCGTTTGTGGGCATGCTCATGAGCGAGGCCACGCGCACCGTCACATTCCAGTGGATGGATCTGAATTTCACCGGCGAGGTGTCCGAGGTGCAGGCCCGCTACACCATGTTTTCCACCTCCGGGCGTCCGATCCGCAGCATCGTGCGGCTCAGCCTGCAGCAGAAGCTGGAGACAGCCCAGGCAGCGCAGAAGTGGTCCGCCGCGTTTGATCGCTGCTTCACGCCGGACGGGAACAAGCTCTACGCCGGCGGCAAGAGCAAAACGGAGGGCCTGTCGAACATTTTGAACATCGGTTTCTGACGAGGAAGCCGGGAAAGGAGGGAAACCCGTCATGTCATTGCTTTCTTCCGCCATGAGCGCCGCGTCCGGGGCGGTTTCCGGCGCGCTTTCCGCGGGGCTGGCCGCGGCGCTGCAGTCCGCGCCCGCCCTGCTCACCTACGATGCGCTCCGCACGAAATACAACGAGTTTTCCCTTCCCCGCTCCGTCATTGAGTTCAACGGAAAGCCCTTTGAAGCGGGCAACATCATTGTCACCGACATCAACGTGGAAGCCACCTGCGGATTTGAAGCCTCCGTGGCGCGCTTCCGTCTCTATAATGTGTTTTCTCCCGCCACCGGCAAATTCCAGTACGATCTCATCCAGAACGACGTCACGCTCGGCTCCGCCCTCACCATCAAGCTCGGCTACCTCAGCGCGCTGAGCGTGGTGTTTGTGGGATTTGTGGCGAACATCTCGTTCGGGTTTGATCCGACGGATCTGCCGTACATCGAGATCACCGGCATGGACGCCAAGGGCCTGATGATGGCCAGCAGCTATGCCGCTCAGCTCACCGCAAAGTCCTACGGCGAAGCCGTGTCGGAGATTCTGGGCCGCACCGCCTATGAAAAGCTGCGCACGACCGGCGCCGTCACCTCTGTCAATGTGACGGATACGCCGGACAAAAAGAGCGGCCCGACGGGCGGCAACGGTCTTGGCGGCGGCTCCAAGGCCAGCGCCGAGACGATCGAGATGGTGGAGGAGAGCGATTACGAGTTCATTGTCAAGGCGGCCAAGAAGTTCAACTATGAATTTTTCGTGGACCGCGGGGCGATCTATTTCCGCAAGGCGCGCAGCACAAACACCGTGCTCATGGAGCTCGGCGTCGGCAAGGGCCTTCTCGGCTTCGAGGTGAACTACACGCTCACCGGCCTTGTGGGGAGCGTGGAGGTGCGCGCCATGAACCCGGACACCGGCAAGGCCATCTCGTCGGTGAAGCAGCTCACGGCGAACATTTCCACCGGCACGCGCGCCAAACCGCTCATCTCGGGCGCGAAAAAGGTGTACATCGACCCCACGGTGACGTCGCAGGAGCAGGCGGACGCCCGCGCCTCCTATCTCGCGGATGAGATCAGCTACCGCCTCGGCACGCTGGAATGTTCCTGCCCCGGCATCCCGGATCTTGCGCCCGGCCAGTTTGTGCGCGTGTCCGGCCTCGGATCGCCCATTGACAACATCTTCTATGTCACAAGCGTCACGCACGATTTCCGCTCCGAGAGCGGGTATCAGACAAAGCTGATCGCGAAAGCCTCGGAGGTGAAAAAGTGAGTATTTATGATATCATCGGTGAAATCTCGGAAAAGCAGGCCACAAAAACGGAGACGGGGGACGCCCGCATCTACGGCGTGGTGGTCGGCATTGTGGCCAAGAATTACGACAAGGACATGCCGGGCCGCGTGTGCGTCACCATTCCCACGCGCGATTCCTCCAAAAACGAGCTGCAGTGGGCGCGCCAGGCGCTGCCGAGCAGCGGGAGCGACTGGGGCTACTATTTTGTGCCTGAGGTGGGGGACCAGGTGCTGCTCGCTTTTGAGGGCGGCAACATCGAAAAGCCGTATGTCATCGGCTGTTTGCCGAAGGAAAACAGCAAGCTTGTGTCGAAAACGGTGGACGCGCAGAACCAGTACAAGCGCATCATGACGAAGAACGGCAGCTCCATCACCTTTGAAGACAACCAGGAGGGCAGCGGCGAAAAGGACAAGATTACCGTGGAAACGGCGGGATCCGCCCACACCGTCCTGCTCGACAATGAAAACAAGCTCATCCGCATCAGCGACAAAAAGAAGGAAAACATGGTGGAGCTGAAGACGGAGGCCGGCGAGATGACCGTGAAGTGCAAGAGCCGCCTCACGGTGCAGGTGGGGGACAGCATCAAGATCACCCTCAACGGCGAATCCGGCAGCGTCTCCGTCTCCGCCAAGGAATTTTCCGTGAAGACGAGCGGTTCCGTGCAGCTCAAGACGGACAGCATGCTCAAGCTCGAGGGCGCGCAGTTCAACGCGAAGGCGTCCTCGGTCTTCAAGGTTGAGAGCAGCGGCATGGTCAATGTGTCCGGCAGCACCATCAAGCTCGGCTGACGGAGAAAGGAGCACCCTCAATGGACAATAAAATGTTTTTGGGCACGGGGATTCATTTCCCGCCGGGCGTGAATCCGGGCACGGGGCGCTTCCTCACCTCCACGGCGGAACAGAGCGTCAAGGAGTCCGTTTATCTCATTCTCATGACGCAGCGCGGCGAGCGGTGGCTCCTGCCCGATTTCGGCAGCGATCTCATGAGCTACACCTTCATGGATACCTCCGCTACCATGCTGAATTTGCTGGCAAACGATCTGCGCACCACGCTTCTCGAGCAGGAGCCGCGCATTTCGGATGTGGAGATCCACATCGATCCCGAGGTGCATGACGGCTGCCTCTTTGTGGACGTCGGCTATCTCGTGTCCGAGACAAACAGCCGCGACAATCTTGTGTTCCCGTTCTATCTGAACGCGGGCGCAGCGGGGGAGGGTTCCGATGGAAACGAATCGTGATGAAAGGCTGGATTTCCGTTCCGTGCGGGATCTGCGCGCCGAGCTGAAGCGGCTGGCCGCCTCCTACACGCCGGAATGGGCGTTTTCCGAGGAAAACCCGGACGTCGGTTCCGTGGTCGCGCTGATTTTTGCAAACCAGATGAGCGAGAACATCCGCAAGATGAATCTCGTGCTGGATAAATACCACACCGAGTTTGTGAACATGCTCAACCTTTCCCTGCGCCCGGCGTACCCCGCCTCCGGCGTGGCGGTGCTGGAGCTGCTCGAGGGCGGCGTGCCGGGCGTCTATGTGCCGGGCGGCACGCGCCTGATCGGCCAGGGAAACGGGGAGGAGGATCGGCAGATTCTGTTTGAGACAACCTCCGATCTCTATGTGACCTCGTCCCGCCTGCGCGACGTGATCGCCGCGTCCGGCTTTTTTGGCAAGCTGATTCCCTATCTGGGCGGCCGCGGCCGCCGTTTCCTGCCCGGCGAGGATGCCCCGCGCGAGCCGGAGGAGCCTGCCGCGGAGCCGGAGCTTCCGCCCGTGCCGCTGTTTGATTTCAGCGGGGAGGGCGTGCAGCGCTGGGCGCTGCTCCTTTCCGACGACACCATGTTCCGCTCCCTGCCCGGCTCGGAGCTGTTTGTGCGGCTGCGCGGGCCTCAGGGGGAGGATCTGACGCCGCTCTTCGCCGATCCGGCGCGCTTTTCCTGGCGCTACCGGTCGGAGGAAGGCTTTTTGCCCTTTGATTCCGTCTCCGCGCGGGACGGTTCGCTCGTGCTGGTGCGCGGCAGCCATCCTGCGCCGCAGGACTGCGCGGAGATCTGTGTGGAAGCGGTGGAGCCCGTCACAGAGACGGTGACGCTGCGGGAGCTGGCGCTCTCCGCGTCGTGCGAAGATGTCCCGCCGGACGTGGTGATCGGCGGGGAAAGCGAGCTGAATCCGGCCGTGTTCCTCCCCTTCGGGGAGACGGCCTCCCTCTTTGACGAGTGCTGCATCGGCGGGGACGCCGTGTTCAGCCAGGCCGGCGCGCGCGTGGAGCTTTCCTTCCGCCTGGATTCGCAGGAGCACCTGGTGCCGCTCTCGCAGGCAAAGGTGGAGGAGGATCTGAAAATCATCAAGCGCAAGCCGAAAACGATCCAGTACCAGGCGGCGCACACCTCCCCCCAGAAGGTTGCCATCGAGTATTTCAACGGGATCGGCTGGCGCAAGCTTCCCTGTGACGAGGACTGGGACACGCTGTTCGACGGCACGCACGGCGGTCAGGTGACAATCCGGTTCCTCTGCCCGGCTGACTGGCGTCCCTCCGTGCAGGGGGGCTACGAGGGCCGTTCCCTGCGGCTGCGCATCCTGCGCGCCGACGATTGCTATCTGCAGCCCTGTGTGCACACGATGCCGCGCCTGAGCGGCCTGACGCTCTCCTATTCGTATCTCGACGGCTGGAAGCAGCCGCAGGGCGTACGCCGCCTGTGCGGCACGTCGTTTGCCGATCTCACGCCGCTCGTGCAGGCGGGCCAGCCCGTGGAGGCCTTCGCGGTGTTGCCCTATGCCGGAAACGCGCTCTATCTCGGCTTTGACCGCCCCATGGAGGGCGGCCCCGTGAGCATCCTGTTCGAGGTGGAGGAAAACCCGAATCTGGAGGAACTGCCCCTCCGCTTTGAATATTCCACGCGCGAGGGCTTTGAAACGCTGCGCGTGGTGGACCGCACCCACGGCCTTTCCGAGACGGGCACGGTGCTCTTCCTGCCGCCCTCCCAGTTTGCCCGCCGCGAGGTGGAGGGCAAAAACAGGTGGTGGCTCCGCATCGTGGAGGACCGCGGCCCGCTCGAGGGCGGGAGCCGCACCTTCCCGCTCCTGAAGCGCATCCTGCCGAACGCCGTGGAGATCCGCAACCGCGTCACCATGCCGGAGGAGGTCTTTTACATCACGGCATCCGTGCCGGACATGCGGTTCGCGCTCTCGGCGCGGAACATCCTCTCCGCGGACGTGTTCGTGAACGAAACGGACCATCTCTCCGCGCCCGTGATGCGCGCCATGCTGGAGGAACACCCGGAGGACGTGCGCGCCGAAACGGATTACCTCGGCGAAATCACGGAGTTTTACGTGCGCTGGCACGAGGTGGACAATTTTGATCATTCCGGCCCGGAGGATCGCCATTATACGCTCGACCGCATGAACAGCGTGCTCTGCTTCGGGGACGGCGTGAATGTGCGGATTCCGACTGCGCGCCGCGGGCCCGCGTTCACGGTGCAGGCCGTCTGCTGTGACGGCAGCGCCGCCAACCTGCCGGCCGGCGCCATCCAGGGGCCGTTTTCCCAGCTGCTCTTCATCAGCAGCGTCACAAATCCCATCGCCACCAGCTCCGGCAGCGATCTCGAGAGCGTGGAGAGCGCCCGCGAGCGCGGCGCGAACCTGATTTGCTCGAAGAACCGCCTTGTGAGCGAGCTCGATTTCGTGCGAGAGGTGCGGGCCTTCGCCGCCTCGGTGCGCAAGGTGCGCTGCCTGGCCGGCTGCGATTTTGAGGGTCGTCCCCGCCGCGGCGCCGTCAGCATTGCCGTCATGCTGGAGGACTACGCGGCCAACAACCACGCCTTCCTCAACCTGCGGGACCGCCTGCGCGCGCATCTGCTGGAGCGGTGCGAGGCCACGCTGGAGGATCTCTTCCTGGGCGAACCGGTCTACGTGGAGATCTCCGTGAGCGTGTGGGCCGAAACGGCAAACCCGGCCGGCGCGTTCGAGGAGCAGGAACGGCTGCGCCGCCGGATTGCGGAGTATCTCGATCCCATGACGGGCGGCAGCGGCAGCGGCTGGCCGATCGGCGTCCTGCCTGAGGATGCCCAGCTCAGCCGCATGCTTCACTCGGCGGGCGGCGAAGCCGTCGTGCAGCGGTATTCCGCCACCGTGCGCTACACCGACCGCAGCGGCGTCCATGAGCGCAGCCTGAGCGACATGGCCCCCGGCCCGTTCATGATCGGCGTGAGCGGCACGCACACCGTCTATATGAAAACCACATCGTAACCGCGGCCCGCAGCGCCGTATTTTGTGAAACCGGGAGGAATCGGAAGTGCTGAACAGCATCAATCTCGACGACAAGAGCTATGAGGACATCCTGACGGAGGCCATCTCCCAGATTCCTCTCTACTCGGAGGAATGGACAAATTTCAACCACTCTGATCCCGGCATCACCATGCTGCAGAACTTTTCCGCTTTTGCGCTTCTGCAGCAGAACACCATCAATCAGATCACCGATCCCGTGCGCCGCAGCCTGCTGCGGCTGCTCGGTTTTGAGGCCGCCCCCCTCCGCCCGGCGCGCGTCTTCGCGGCCTGCGAAGGCGGGGAGGCCATCGCTCTGCCGGCGCAGTGGAAAGGCCGCGTGGGCGATCTCTGCTTCGAGACAGAGCAGCCCGTTTTAATGGAGCCCTGGTCCGTGGGCGCCGTGTACATGAAGCTTCCCGGCGAGGAGCTCCGCGACATCACCTTCCTGCTTGGCCGCCGGATTCCCGCCGACACGGCCGTGTTCGGCACGCACCCGGAAGCGGGAGCGGCGCTGTATGTGGGATTGACCGGGGCGCCGCGCCCCGGCACCACGGCCGCCTTCTGGCTGCAGGCCGCCGGGGACCCGAACCGCAACCCGTTTCGCGCGGAGGCGCCCGTGCAGTTTGCCTCCCTGCGCTGGCAGGCGTACACCGCCTCCGGCTGGAAAACTATCCCCGCACAGGACGAGACGGCAGCCTTCCTGCAGAGCGGCGCCGTCCGCCTCACCTTCCCGGCGGAACCGCTCGCCGTGTGCGGCGAGCTGCCTCACCCAGCCTTTGCGATCCGCTGCGTGGTGGATGCGGCATCCTATGACAGGGCGCCGCGCGTGCAGTCGTTCATGGGAAATCTCCTTGAGCTTGTGCAGAAGGAGACGCGCGCCGCCTGCTTCACGTTCCCCGGCGGGGAGGAAGCCGTTGTGCGCAGCGCCATGACGTCCTACGGCAACGAGTTCCTCTGCTGCCGCGAGGAGGCGGGCGGGCCGTATTACGCGTACCGCCTGTGGACCGGCAGCACCTCCTCCGGCCGCTTTTACACGAAGGAGGAGGAGGACGGCGCGGTCCGCTTCCGTTTTGACAGGGAGCGCTTCGGCTTCGGCCCCGATGCCGGGGAGGATGCCATCCTCTGTTCCTTCTGGGACGACGACGCCACCTACCGCCGCTCCCTCGGCACCGTGTACGGCTTTGAGGGCCAGGAGATCGACGTGGACCTCATGGAAAACATCCTGCCCGAGTCGTTTGCCCTGCTGGCGGAGATCGCCGGGCGCGACGGCAGCCTCACCTACCGCCTCGTGCGCCCCGGCGGCACGGACCTGGACGAGCTGTGCTACCGCGTCCTCCCCGCGGAGGGCAAGGTGCGCATCCTGTGCCCCGGCCTGGGCGCCTGCAAGCTCTATCTGGCCTCCTGTGCCGTCACGGCCGGGCGGGAGGGCAACATCCGCAGCCAGAACACGTTTGAGCCGCTGCTGCCCGGCAGCCTGCCGGATGGTGTCCGCCTGTGGAACCCCTCCGCCGGCCGCGGCGGCCAGACGGAGGAGACGCTGGAGGAGGTGCGGCTCCGCTTTGCGGCGGCCATGCGCCGCCCCACCACCGCTGTGACGGAGCAGGATTACGAGGAGATCGTGAAAACGGTGCCCGGCCTGTGCATCCGCCAGGTGAAGGCCGTGCGCGACGAGGCGGAAAACAGCGTGAGCATTGCCGTGCAGCCTTTCTCCGAGGAGCCGTATCCCGCGCTTTCGCTCGTGTATGAGGAGCAGATTCTGCACTGGCTGGAGCACCGCCGGCTGGTTTCCGTGCGTCTGCACCTGCTGCAGCCGCAGTATGTGCCGGTGGATGTGAAGGCCACCATTTTCATCCGGAACACGCACAGCGATGCGCGCGAGGAGATTGAGGCGGTGCTGAACCGCAGCCTTGACTTCACAGCTTCCGGGCGCGGCTTCGGGGAAACGCTCTCCTATCACCGTCTGGTGCGCGCGCTGGAGCAGCTCCCGTGCGTGGAGTCTGTCTTTGAATTATTCTTGATTCCTCAGGCAAAGGGTGATATGATGTACTCAGGTCATGATATCAAACTGGGGGATCACAGCCTTTGCCGGCCGGGGCGCTTCTCGCTGGAGCTCAGCACCCGTGCCGTCCGGCATTGATCAATCGGGATAAAGCGAGGGAACCGTCATGGCCGCACTGGTAAAAAAATATCGAATCGGGAAAAACCGTCTGGCGCAGGGCTTGCTCCGCGGCTTTTCCCTCACGGACGAGGGAAAGCTCCGCACAAGCGGGAGCAGCGTCCGCCATCTGCTCTATCTGGCTGCCCTTGACGGGGCGGAGCGCGACTGCGAGTGGGGGCGGCTGGCCTTCCGGGCGGAGCTCGGCGAAAATATGGCGCTGAATGTGCGCGCGTTCGCCTCGAACGACGACGTGTTTGTGCGAAAAGGCGAGGTCACAATGTTCGACGCGTTCTTTCTGGACGCGGAGGTGGCCGACGAGACGAAGGACGCCCTCTTTGAGGCGGCGGACTGCCGCTCCGCTTCCGGCGTGAGCGATCTGCTGCTCAACGGCCTCTCCGGCCGGTATCTCTGGATCAGTGTGGAGGTTCTGGGCGAAGGGGAAGCCTGCCTGTGGGATTTCCGGGTGTACTCCCCCGAAGACAATTTCTTCAACAGCTTCCCGGAGGTCTACCGCACGAACGGGGCGTTTTTCCGCCGCTATCTCGCCGTGTTCAATGTGATGTACGCCGATTTTCAGGAAAAGATCGACGCCCTCGCGGAGGTCGTGGACCCGGACACCGCCCCGGCGCGGCTCCTGCCTGTGCTGGCCGGCTGGCTCGGGCTGGAACTCGACGGCGACTTTTTGGGCGAGGAGCGGCTCCGCCGTCTGCTCAAGGCCGCGTTTTCGCTGATCTCCGTGAAGGGGACGCGGCGCGCGGTGGAGGGCATTGTGCGGATCGTCACGGATGCGCCCGTCTATCTTCTGGAGCGCATGGCGCCCGGCGGGGCGGAAAGCCCCTATGACTTTGCCGTGCTGATCCAGTGTGAGCCGGACGAGCGGCTGTATGCCGGTCTGAAATTTCTGATTGATCAGTTCAAGCCGCTGCGCAGCAGGGTGAACCTGATTTTTCTCGGCCCCTGCGGCCGTCTGGATTCCTATGCCTGCCTGGATCTCAACGCGAGCGTGCTGGAACCGCAGACAGGGCGGATCGACGGCGGCGCTGCTCTGAACGGCCTGGTCTGTCTGCAGTAGGCCGATCCCGCCGCAGGGCGGTGTGTGCGGAAATCGTTGGCGCCGGGGGCCTCTTTTTGGGGGAGAGGCCGCGGTGTGCCGTATCAATAAGCTTAGGAGGAACGGTGCAATGACAATTTCATCCACGATAAAGGACAATGAGGCACTGCTTCAGATTGACGGGCGTGTCGATACGAACACCAGCCCGCAGCTGCAGAGCGCCATTCTGAACGCGTTCCAGCGCTCTTCCCGCCTTGTGCTCGATTTTGCCAAGGTGCCTTACATCAGCAGCGCCGGTCTGCGCGCGCTGCTCATCGGCCAGAAAACGGCGAATTCGAAGCGCGCCGTGATGGAGCTCATCCATGTCAGCCCCACGGTGATGACGATTCTGCAGTCCGTCGGCTTTGCCGATATCCTCACCATCCGCTGAAATCTGCAGGTTGCAACGCCTGCCGCAGCGCATTCCGCCGTGTGCGGGAAGGGCTGCGGCAGGCGTTTTTTGTGCGGCAGCAAACAGCCTTCTCCCAAAATGATGCACGAAAATCGGCCTCCGAAGGAAGCAAAACAGCTTCTTTTGGAGGCCGAAATCTTTTCTGTCTTTTTGTGAAGATCGCTGTTGCCTCTTCATTTTGCAGCGGGCCTTTTCTGCTGCCCGTGCGGCGGAACACACGGTGCAAAGCGGTTTGCTCAGTGCACTTCGAGCGCCAGCATCGTGATGTCGTCGAACTGCTCCGCACCGGCGGTGAACTCGTTCATCGAGGTTTTCACGGCGGCCAGAAGCTCCTCCGGCTGCAGGGCGGCGCCCTTGTTCAGCGCGGCCTTCAGGCGATCCTCGCCGTAAAGCTCGCTTGCGGCGTTGATGGCTTCGGTGACACCGTCCGTGTAGAGGAACAGACGATCGCCGTGGCTGAGCTGCATCGTTTCCTCTTTGTAGCGCACGCCCTCGAGACCGGCCAGCACGAAGCCCGGCTTCACCTGCAGGAATTCATAGCTCTGGCCGCTGCGCATGAGGAGCGGCGGGTTGTGCCCGGCGTTCACGAACGTGAAGGCAAGCGTATCCAGATCCAGCACGCCCATGAAGGAGGTCACGAACATGGCCTCGCCGTTGTTCTCGCAGAGCTGGTTGTTCACGCGCGTGAAGACCTCGCCCAGCGGGATGCCCGGCTGCGTCTGGTTCTTGATCAGCGTCTTGGCGATGACCATGAAGAGGGCGGCCGGCACGCCTTTGCCGGAAACGTCCGAAATCACGATAGCGAGGTGGCGATCGTCCACGATGAAAAAGTCATAGAAATCGCCGCCCACCTCCTTGGCAGGCTCCATCGTGGCGTAAACGTCGAATTCCTCCTTTTCCGGGAAGGCGGGGAAGATGCACGGCAGCATGTCGCGCTGGATGTTGCGGGCCACGTTCAGCTCGGCCTGCGTCTTCATCGCGCGCGAGGACCATGTCGCGTTCGAGAAGATGAGCCAGAACATCGCGCCGAACACCAGGCAGAGAATCAGATAGAAGCAGATGAAGAGATACCCTGTCTGCGGCAGAAGCCCCACGGCCTGCACGATCTGCACGATAAAGAAGAAGCCGAAGCCTGCGATGAAGGGGATCGGCACATAGCGGCCCATCTTGTGCGACAGGATGTTGTACACCTCCAGGAAGGTGCGGCGCAGGAACAGGAAGAACACGGCGCCCACAATGGCGGAGATCAGCGCCTTGATGAGCGTGAAGGGAATGAGGAAGCGGTAGCCCTCCGGCCCGTAGGGATCGATGCTGATCAGGCTCGTCGTGGTGATGCCCGTGAGGAACGACGACACGTTCGCGATGAAGATGACCGTCACAATGGTGAACAGCTTCGTGCTCGCCGGTTCCTTGTAGAGGAAAAAGCACGGGATCGGCAGGAAGATCATCCACCCGAAGAAGATGAAATAGTCAAACCACAGCGGACCCGTGAGCGAGCACCCGATGTACGCAAACAGGAAATAGCACAGCAGGGCGGCCAGCCAGCCCAGCCAGGCCGCAATGGGCTTTCGCTTGAGCTCAAGCGTGAAGTGGGTGAGGATCACGGCCAGGCACGCGGAGACGAGGCCGGCAGCCGCATACCAGAAGGGAACTTGCGTGAACAGATTCATGTTGGTACCTCCTTATGAGAAAATGCGGCGCTCAAATACCGAAAGCGCCGAGCAGATCCAGATTTGTCAGGCACGTTGTCAGATATTCACGGCTGATGTCAGGCCAGTGAAAGCCGCTGCTGCCCAGAATGCCGGAGGTCAGCCGGCAGGAGTAGTCGATCTCGAAATGGCCGGGGGTCGATTCCGTCAGCTCCGAGATGATGTCCACAAGCTTGCCCCGTTCCTCCGGGTCAGCCAGGATGCGCTCTGTCTTTTTCTGGAACGCGTCGTCCTCCACGCAGTCCACATGGTAGCCGATCGCCTCCAGGCTTTCAAAAATGATGCGATAGGGCGTGCGCTTGTCGTTAAAAATATGGTAAATGATCTGGTCGGAATGCGCGCCCGCAAATTTGCAGATCAGCTCCGCCGTGCAGTCCACGGGGGAGTAGTCCACTGTGCTTTCCCACACGGAACGCGGGGCCATGCCGAGCTCAATGTAAGCCTTGAGCCGCGCCGTGAAGGCGTTTTTCGCGTGGTTGATCTGGAATTCACCGTCCGAAAAGCGGCCCTGCAGGTTGCCCACGCGCAGGATGTGCGCGCGGATTCTGCCGTCGCGCACGGCGGTGAGCACCTCGCGCTCGCCCAGGAATTTGCTCGCGGCGTAATCGTTCGAAAGATCCTGCCGGAAATAGAAATCCTCCTCCGTCAGGCTCTCGCGCCGCTCCGTGCGGCCTTCCAGACCGAACTGACCGATCGTGGGCGTGGAGATGTGCAGCAGGGGCGCTTTCTGCGCGGCGCACAGCTCCGCAAGACGGCGCACGCCGCCCACGTTGATCTCATACATCGCTTCGCCGTATGTAAAGTGCGAAACGTCCGCCGCACAGTTGATCGCCAGGTCAAACGGCGGGAAGTCTCCCTCCGCGATGCCGTCCCTGGTGAGGTCGCCCTCCACCACGATCAGGCGGCTGCCGAACAGATCATCGTAGCTTTCGCCGAAATAGTAGAACAGCATGGTCTTGAGCCGCTCCTCCGCCGAAAGCTTGCCCTTGGCGCGCGCCAGGCAAAGCATGGTACTCTTCGTGTGCTCCAGCAGCTCGCGCAGCACGTGCAGCCCCAGATACCCCGTGGCGCCCGCGAGCAGGATGCGGGCAGGCGGCGCGCCGAAGGTGATCTCCTGCTTCCACTCGAGCAGCGGAGTGAGGGAGGCGTAGTCGAAATCGGCGATCTCCGGCCGCTCCTCCACCACTTTTTCCTCCTGCAGGCTTTCGCACATGAGGCGCACCGTGGGGTTGGAAAAGATGGCCGCATATTTCAGGGGGATGCCTGCGGCCTCGGCCTCAATGGCCAGGTGTGCGGCCAGCAGGGAATCCCCGCCCGTTTCAAAAAAGTTGTCGTCAATGCCCACGCGCTCCCGATCGAGCAGGCGTGCGGCGATCGAGCACAGCTTTTCCTGCTGCATCGTCTCCGGCGCATGGTATTCCACGCTGTAGGAGACGGACAGGGCGGCCAGCGCCTTGCGGTCCGTTTTGCCGTTCTGCGTGGTGGGCATTTCGGGAAGCTGCAGAAAAGCGGAGGGCACCATGTAATACGGCAGCTTGCGCGAGAGAGCCGCCTTCAGCTCGCCGTTCCCAATCGGCCGCGACGCCGTGAAAAAGCCGCACAGATACTGCGCTTTTTCCTCTTTGCGGAGCAGCACACAGCTCTGCGAAACGCCTTCAATGGAGGCCAGCACGGCCTCGATTTCGCCCAGCTCGATGCGCAGGCCGCGCAGCTTGACCTGGTTGTCGATGCGCCCGAGATACGACAGCTCACCCGTTTCGGTCCACTGCACGAGGTCGCCCGTGCGGTAATAGCGGCGTCCCTCGTGCGTGACGAAGCGCGCTTCCGTCTCCTGCGGCAGGTTGCGGTAGCCGCGGGCCAGGCCCACGCCGCTCACCCACAGCTCGCCCGGCACCCCGGCCGGCAGAAGCTGGCCGCGCTTGCCGCAGATGCGCGCCGCGAGGCCGCGCACAGGCTGCCCGAGCGTCACGGCCGGGCCGTCCGCCTCCGCGGCGGCTGTCACAATCGAGGCCTCCGTGGGGCCGTAGGCGTTCACAATGTGCACCGTTTGCGAAAGGGCGCGCAGCTTTTCCCAGAGCTGCGGCTGGAAGGCTTCGCCGCCGCTCATCACCACGTCGAGTCCTTTCACTGCGTCGCGGAATTCCGCATACTCCAGATAGGAGAGCAGGCGCGAAGGCGTGGCATAAAGCACGTTGGCATGCTCCCGCTGCATCCGCAGGCCAAGTTTTGCGGGATTGTCCAGCTCCTCCTGCGAGGCGAAGCAGACGGTGACGCCGTTGAGCAGCGGCGGAAAAATCTCCAGCACGGAGATGTCGAACGAGAAGGAGCCGATGGCCAGAATCGTGCGCCCGGTGCGCACCGTGTCCTCCACCAGTGCACAGCTGTCCGGCCGGCAGAGGTTCACCAGCCCGCCGTGTTCGATCAGCACGCCCTTGGGTCGGCCCGTCGTGCCGGAGGTGTAGATGCAGTAGCAGAGCGATTCCGGCTTTGCGCGGGCTTCCGGCTCCGTTTCCGGTGCGCCGGTCGTGTCGCCGTAAAAGAGGACGGGCGTGCCCTCCGGCAGAAGGGAGACATACTCCGGCAGCGTGATGACACAGGAGACGGCACTGTCCTCCACCATGTAGGCGATGCGATCCTGCGGATAGGTCGGCTCCAGGAACACGAAGCCCTGCCCGGCTTTGAGAATGCCGAGGGCGGAGGCGAGCACGCGCGCGCCGCGCGGCAGCATGATGGCCGCGAGCGTGTCGGGCTGCGAGCCGCGCGCGATCAGCGTGTTTGCCACCGCGTTTGACCGCAGGTCCAGCTCGCGGTAGGTGAAGCTGCCGTCCGTGCCGCGCGCAGCGCAGCGGTCGGGCGTTTGCGATGATTGCCGGGCGAAGAGATCCGTCACCGTGTCGCGCGAAGGGGCAGGCAGATCGTCAAACCGGCCGAAGGCGTCGAGCAGCTCCCGCTCGCGCGGCGCTACCAGCGGGAAGGTTCCCAGCGCGCGCTCCGGCTCCGCCATGGCGAGCTCCAGCATCTGCAGGAGCCCCTCGTGCAGGCTCCGGATCTGCCGCTCGCCGTAAAGCGAACGGCGGCTGTCGTAAAAGACGGTGTACGCGCCGTCAAAGAGATCGAGCACGTGCAGGATCAGATCCCCCAGCATGGTGGCGGGATCGCCGAACCAGACGTCCAGGGGAAACTCATATCCGGGCGTCTCGATCTTCGTTTTCTGATAGGAGACGGAGGCGTCGATGAGGTTCCGGTCCAGATCCTGGCGGGCGGAAAGATCCTCCACAATGCGGGTGAGCGGGTATTTCTTGTGTCGTGCCGCCCTCGAAGCGTTCGCGGCCAGCTTCCGGCAGAAGGAGAGGAAGCTCTCCTCCGGGTCCGGCGTGCAGCGCAGCGGCAGCTCCATCACAAACATGCCCACGGCGTCGCGCTCCGCGGCGCTGTCGCGGTTCAGGCGCGCCATACCCATCACCGCGTCGCGCGCGTCGGTGCGCAGCGCAAAGGAGAGGGCGAGAGCGGCCGTGAAGAGCAGGTGCGGCTGCAGACTGTGGGACGCGGCGAATGATTTCACCCGGGCTGAAAAGTCGGCGGGCAGGTGAAACACGCGCCGCCAGGCGGAGCGATCTGCGCGCTGCTGCGGGTTCTGCACGGCGTCGCTCAGCTCCAGCCCGTCGAGTTCCGCCTGCCAGAAGGCGCGGTCCTCCGCGTACTGTGGGCCTGTCTCATACGCTTGCTCCGCAGGCAGAAATTCCAGCGGGGAGTGATGGACGTGGTGCGGCGTCTTTCCCTCGCGCAGCAGGAGGTAATTCGTGAAAATCTCAGACCAGATGAGGCCGGTCGCCCAGCCGTCGCACCAGATGTGGTGAAATTTGCAGAACAGGCCGTCCGCACCGTCCGTGAGGCGGACCAGGCGGAAATCCACCAGCGGGGCTTCCAGTAGCCGGAAAGGCGTGTGGCCCCAGCGGCGGAAGGTTTCCTCCTGCTCCTGCACCGTGAGGCTGCGCAGGTCCTCGGCGGGAAGCGGGCGGAAGCGGTAGGGTTCTATGTATTGGGAAAGGGAATCGCCGTTTGCAGCCAGCCGTGTCCTGACGCCGTCGTTTTCCTGCACAAAGAGGTTCACGGCCCGTTCCAGGCAGCCGTGATCCAGAGGTTCCCGGGCTTTCAGGACGAAATACAGCACATTGATGTCGCTGCCGGAGGCAACCATTTCCTGGGAATAAATATTCTGTTGGGCAAGGGAGAGCGGGTAAAGCGTTCCTTTCATAGGCCGAAATGTTCCTTTCTCATGTGGGGCGAAGCCAATGGGGCAGGGCGGTGTGCCCGCCTGCTCAGGCGCCGGCGGGAAACAGGATTTTCCGCATCGAGAAGCAGTTCTGGCTGTCCCGGTAGGCATAGGAAACCTCGTCCATGCTCTGACGCACCATGTAAATGCCCAGACCGCCGATCTGCCGTTCCTCGGCGCTCAGCGTGAGATCCGGGTCAGGCCGCGAAAGCGGGTTGTAGGGCTTGCCGTGGTCCATAAACTCCACAAGGACGCTCAGCGGACTGCCGCCGAGTTCCCATCGGATCGTGACGGGGCCGTGCCCCGCGGTGTAGGCATAGTGCGCGATGTTGACATAGATTTCCTCCACGGCAATGGCCAGCACGGTTTTCACTTCCTCGCTGCAGCCCAGCGCGTCCAGAGGTTC
>ERZ1643246.2051-NODE-2051-length-20260-cov-76.475922_pt1 | contig 20260 bp, 21 predicted proteins | sample MGYA00579265_ERZ1643246 | MGnify/ENA primary metagenome ERZ1643246 (study PRJEB29033, sample SAMEA4952261) | chicken gut metagenome | biome: Broiler Chicken; feature: Gastrointestinal Tract; material: Caecum | place: Ireland | collected 2018 | study: Broiler...
GCCCGGCCAGGGCCAGCAGGGCCGTGCCCTTGTTCACGCCGGCGGCGGTGGCCTCGACATTGTCGGGGGAGCCCTGGGTGGCCTCCACCCCGGGGATTGCGGCCAGCTGGGGCAGCACCTCGCTGGCCAGCTCCTTTGAGCCGAAGAACATACAGAATTTTTCGATCTCGCCGGGGTGGGCCTCAAAGTAGGGGTGCAGGTCGGGCAGGATGGTAAAGCGCCCATCGTCGGCCTGCTTGGCCTCGGTGGAAAGCAGGCGGGCCATCCGGGCCCGGGTCCAGGCCAGGCCGGCGGGGGTCTTGAAAGTCCGGCCGTCGGCAAAGAAGTTCAGTTCTCCCTCGTACCGCTCCAGCAGGGCATAGACCGCCCGGGCCGTCTCGGCCGGCAGGGTGCGCCGGTACAGGCAGACGGGCTGGGCCACCGGCTCGGGGCCGGGCTCGCCGTAGCGGCTGCGGACGGCGGCCATGGGGTCGGGCCCCAGGTCCCAGACGGCGGCCCCGTTGGAGGTGAGGGCGTACCGTACGCCGGGGATGGAGGCCACCACCCGGGGCAGGGCCGACAGCCCCCGCCCGGTGGCGGGCAGGACCCCCACGCCCCGGCGGATGGCCGTGACGATGGCCTCGAGGGTGCGGGGCGTGATCTTGCTGGTGCGGTCCAGCAGGGTGCCGTCCAGATCGAGGGCGGCCAGTCGGATCGGGTCAGTGTTCATAGAGCCTCCTTGCCCAGCACGAATTTTTCCACCGCCAGCGCCACCCCGTCCTCGTTGTTGGAAGCGGTGATGAAGCGGGCGGCGGCCTTCACTTCGGGGAAGGCGTTGGCCATGGCCACGCCCAGCCCGGCGGCTTTGACCATGGCGGTGTCGTTGCCGCCGTCCCCGCAGGCCATCAGGGCGCTGGCGGGCAGGTCCAGCTGTTCGGCCAGGGCCAGCAGGCCCGCGCCCTTGTCCACGCCGGCGGCGTTGATCTCCATGTTCAGGGGCAGGCTGGACACCACGTCCACCCCGAGGGCCGCCACTTCGGCCCAGGCCCGCCGGCGCTCGTCCTCATCCAGAAAGAAGATGGTCAGCTTTTCGATGCCCCGCTCCTGGGACGCAATAAAGGCCCGCAGGTCGGGCAGGACAGTGCGGGTGTTCAGGACGTAATCCCGCAGGTTGTCGGGCACGAAGCGGTAGGATGCGGCCCGGTTGGCCTCGGTGGTGTAGCCCTTGCCGTCCTGGAACAGGTCGGTCACGCAGTTGTAGCGGGCCAGGATGTCGAAGGCGGCCAGGGCCGTTTCCCGCGCGAGGTACAGCTCCCGGACGGCGCGGCCCGAGGCCAGGTCCATCATCCGGGCCCCGTTGGAGGTGATGGCGTAGTGGACGCCCGGCAGGGCCAGCAGTTCGGCCGGCAGGCCGGCGGCGGTGCGCCCGGTGGCGGGGACGATCTCCACCCCGCGGGCGGCGGCCTCGGTCAGGGCCGCGGCGGTGCGGGGGGTGAGCTGCTTGCGGTCGTTGAGGACGGTGCCGTCCAAGTCCACCGCAATAAGACGAATGGCTGAAGTATACATCACAAAACCTCAAACTGTCAAGAATGACAAAAACAGAACAAATTCCCCGGCTGCATCCGGCCGGGACCCCTCTGCGAGCGGACAGCGCTCCCCACTATTTTACTGTACTTGCCGCGTTTGCGCAAGGGCGCAGGATATGATACAATAACAAAGCCCGGCGGGAAGATCCTCCTGCCGGCCTGAATGGTAAAAGAACAGAAAAGAAACGGTAAAATAAAAGGAGCAAGCTATGATCCAAATCCTGAGGAGCCGGCCCCATCTGTGGTTCCAGCTCTACTGGGTGATCTATCTGGTCTGGTTTTTTGCGCTGGACTGGACCATCACCGACCCCACTTACATCATCCACAGCCCCCTCGACGACCTGATCCCCTTCAACGAGTGGTTCATCTTCCCTTACTGCAGCTGGTTTTTCCTGCTGGCGGGAGTGACGGGGCTGCTGTGGTGGTTCGATACCAGGTCCTACGACAAGCTCTGCCTGATGATGTTCTCGGGGATGACCTTCTGCCTGATCTTGTACATGATCCTGCCCAACGGGGTGGATCTGCGCCCCACCGCGGAGCAGGTGGGCCGGGACAACTTCGCCATGGACATCATGCAGCTGATCTGGAAGGCGGACGCCTCCAACAACGTCTGCCCCTCCATCCACTGCCAGAGTTCGGGCTGCATGGCCCTGGCCTTTGCCAAGAGCAAACTGGCCCAGGGGCGGCCCTGGCTGAAAGTGCTGGCCTTCGGCTGGGCGGGGCTGATCTGCGTGTCCACCGTGTTCACCAAGCAGCACTCGGTCATCGACGTGGCCTGCGGGCTGGCGCTGGCGGCGGCGTGGTACTGGCCCCTGTACGGCCGCAGAAAGGCCCGGCAGTCCGCCCTGTGAGCGGCAGGGTGCGCAGAGTGTAGAAAATCCCTGATAAAATTTGAACAAATGGCCCATTGACGCATCTGGAATATCAGTTTACAATGGTAGAAAACAAGACCTCCTGTCATACAGGGGAACAGAAAGGAGACACGCCGTCATGGCAGCACCTGAAAGCGCGCGTGAGATAGCGTACCAGACCCTCTGGGGCAGGATCGTCACCATGGAACTGAAACCGGGCGCCCCCCTCAACGACCGGCAGCTGGCGCAGGAAATGGGGATCAGCCGCACCCCCGTGCGGGAAGCCCTTATCATGCTGAATATCGCCCACATGGTGGTCATCAAACCCCAGAGCGGCACTTATGTGGCCCCCATTGATCTGAAACTGATGCGGATGGAGCAGTTTGCCCGCTTTACGCTGGAAAAGGAGATGCTGACCCACGTCTGCAGGCACTGCAGGCCGGCGCATCTGGCGGCTTACCGGGCCAACATCCGGGAGTATGAGGCGGCCGCCGCGGCCCCCGAGACCCCCCTCAAAAACAGCCATATGCTGGAGATCGACAACCGCTTCCACCGGCTGGCCTTCGAGTTCTGCGGCATGGAGGACCACTTCGACCATATGCTGTCCACCTTCAAGCACATCGAGCGGCTGCGCCTGTTCAGCCTGATGCTGGAGGAGAACTTTTCGGTGCCCGGCCAGCACGGCAAGATCGTGGACGCGCTGGAAGCAGGGGACTTCGAAGCGCTGGAACAGGCTTTGCGGGAGCACCTGACCCGGTACCGGGTGTCGGTGGACGCGGCCCGCAAGGTCCACCCCGACTACTTCATCGAGGGGTGAGCAGGGCAGAGCGTTCTGCACAACTTTTGAAAATTCTGTTAAAAATAGAAAAATCCGCCGTGAGAAACAGTAAATTTTTCTCACGGTTTTTGTTGTTTAGATACAATCCACAAAAAACAAACCAAAAGAATGGAAAGATTACCACTTGCCAAATTGAGATTGATATATTAGAATGGAATGTAACAGGATGCCGCTCTGTGTCCGGCACGGGGCGGCTGCGCGAATTTCAGCACAAAGGAGAGAAAGACTATGCCAATGCAAATGGGTTTCCGCTGGTATGGCGAGGGCAACGACAAGATCACCCTGTCCGACATCAAGCAGATCCCCGGCGTCACCAGCATCGTCTGGGCCCTGCACAACAAGATGCCCGGCGAGATCTGGGAGGTCGATGAGATCGCCGAGGTCCAGAAACAGCTCGAGCCGTACGGCTTCAACATGGACGTGGTCGAGTCGGTCAACGTCCACGACGACATCAAGATCGGCCTGCCCACCCGCGACCAGTACATCGCCAACTACATCCAGACCATCCGCAACCTGTCCAAGTTCGGCGTGAAGGTCATCTGCTACAACTTCATGCCCATCTTCGACTGGACCCGCACCGATCTGTTCCACCCTGTGGGGGACGGCTCCACCGCCCTGTACTACCAGAAGGACATGATCCAGAGCGACTACAAGGCCATGGCCGAGTACATCATGAGCTTCACCGAGAAGTACAACATGACCTTCCCCGGCTGGGAGCCGGAGCGCATGGCCAAGCTGGACGAGCTGTTCAAGGCCTACGCCCCCGTCACCAAGGAAAAGCTGTGGGAGAACCTGAAGTACTTCCTGGAAGCTCTGATGCCGGTCTGCCATGAGTGCGACATCAAGATGGCCATCCACATGGACGATCCCCCATGGGATATCTTCGGCCTGCCCCGCCTGCTGACCAGCGCCGAGAACATCGACCGCTTCCTGTCCATGGTGGACGACCCCTACAACTGCCTGACCCTGTGCTCGGGCAGCCTGAACGCCGACCCCAACAACAACGTGGCCGACATCATCTACAAGCACTGCGACCGCATCGCGTTCGCCCACATCCGCAACGTCAAGCACTTCCCCAACGGCGACTTCTCTGAGGCCAGCCACCGCGACTGTGACGGCGACACCCACATTCTGGACATCCTGAAGGCCTACCATGACTGCCACTACGAGGGCTATATCCGCCCCGACCACGGCCGTCACCTGTGGGGCGAGGGCCCCGGCACTGTCCGTCCCGGCTACGGCCTGTACGACCGCGCCCTGGGCATCATGTATATGTGGGGCGTCTGGGATATGCTGGACAAGCTGGACGCTGAAAAGAAGTAAGCGCCGTCTGCACAAACAGGAAAGGGAGCGTATTTCCACATGAAACTGACTGATATTGAACACGGCCCGATCAGCCCCGTCTGGGCGGAAAAAGGCTACCAGCTGCCCAAGTTCGACCGCGAGGCCGTCAAGGCCAAGACCGCGGCCGAGCCCACCTGGGTGCACTTCGGCGCGGGCAACATCTTCCGCGCCTTCCCGGCGGCCATCCTGCAGCAGGTGCTGGATTCGGGCAAATACGACCGCGGCGTCATCGTGGCCGAGAGCTTCGACTACGAGATCATCGACAAGGCTTACCGCCCCTACGATAACCTCAGCCTGCTGGTCTGCCTGCAGTCCACCGGCACCATTGAGAAGAAGGTCATCGCCTCGGTCACCGAGAGCCTGAAGGCCGACCCCCAGTTCACCGACGACTGGGCCCGCCTGGTCGAGATCTTCCAGAAACCCAGCCTGCAGATGGTGTCCTTCACCATCACCGAAAAGGGCTACGGCTTCAACGCCGCCGACCTCGAGCGCGGCATGAACGCGCAGTTCGCCATGGGCAAAGTCACCGCCCTGCTGTACGAGCGCTATAAGGCCGGCGCCCTGCCCCTGACCCTGCAGAGCATGGACAACTGCTCCCACAACGGCGACAAGGTCAAGGCCGGCGTCTATGCCTACGCCGAAAAGTGGGCCGAGATGGGCCTGGTGCCCGCGGGCTTTGTGGACTACGTCAAGGACGAGAGCAAGGTCTCTTATCCCTGGAGCATGATCGACAAGATCACCCCGCGCCCCGACGCCAAGGTCCAGAAGATGCTGGAGGACGACGGTTTCGAGGACAACTACACCATCGTCACCGACCGCCACACCTTCACCGCCCCCTTCGTCAACGCCGAGGAGACCGAGTACCTGGTCATCGAGGACAAGTACACCAACGGCCGGCCCCCGCTGGAGCTGGGCGGCGTCATGTACGCCGACCGCGAGACGGTGGACAAGGTCGAGAAGATGAAGGTGTGCACCTGCCTCAACCCGCTGCACACCGCCATGTCCATCTATGGCTGCCTGCTGGGCTACACCCTCATCAGCGCCGAGATGGCTGACGAGGACATCCGCGGCCTGATCACCAAGATGGGCTACATCGAGGCCATGCCGGTGGTGGTCGATCCCGGCGTGCTGAAGCCCGCCGACTTCATCGACGCCGTGCTGAACCGCCGCCTGCCCAACCCGTTCATGCCCGACGCGCCCCAGCGCATCGCCACCGATACCTCCCAGAAGCTGTCCATCCGCTTCGGCGAGACCATCAAGGCCTACAAAGAGCGCGGCCTGGATATGAACGATCTGGTCCTGATCCCGCTGGTGCTGGCCGGCTATGCCCGCTACATCAAGGGCATCGACGACGAGGGCAAGGCGTTCGAGCCCTCTCCCGATCCGCTGCTGGCAGAGCTGTCCGCCATCGTGGCCCCGCTGGAAGTCAAGGAGGGCCCGCAGGACTTCAGCTGCCTGAAGGCCCTGTACACCCGCAAGGACGTCTTTGGCGTCGACCTGTATGAGGCAGGCCTGGGCGAGAAGATCGAGGGCATGGTGGCCGAGCTGTACGCCGGCCCCGGCGCCGTCCGCAAGACCCTGCACAAGTACGTTTCCGCCCGCTGATAAAGCCGGCCGTCTGAACGCTATCCCCGCCCCGCGCTGTGTTTGCTTTGCCGCAGCGCGGGGCTTTTTGCGCCCTGCGGCGGGGGAGAATAGGCAGTTCTTGCTTTTTTTGTAGCAGATTATGCACTTGGGATACAACACGCCGCTCGAGCCTTGACATCGGGGCGGCGAGGCGGTATCATTAAATCAACGGGCGGCGCTTCCTGCGCCGCAGAGCAAACGGCGCGCTCTGACTGCGCCGTGACAGGAGGTATACAAACAATGTCTGTCTGTACTGCAAAATCCTTTGATCTGACCGGCAAGATCGCCCTGATCACCGGCGCTTCCTACGGCATCGGCTTCGCCATCGCCACCGCTATGGCGAACTGCGGCGCCACCATCGTGTTCAACGACATCAAGCAGGAGCTGGTGGACAAGGGCCTGGCCGCCTACAAAGAGGCCGGCATCAACGCCCACGGCTATGTCTGCGACGTCACCGACGAGGACGCCGTCAACGCTTTCATCAAGCAGGTCACGGAGGAAGTGGGCCACATCAACATCCTGGTCAACAACGCCGGCATCATCAAGCGCATCCCCATGTGCGACATGACCGCCGCCCAGTTCCGCCAGGTCATCGACGTTGACCTGAACGCCCCCTTCATCGTCTCCAAGGCTGTCATCCCCGACATGATCCAGCAGGGCGGCGGCAAGATCATCAACATCTGCTCCATGATGAGCGAGCTGGGCCGTGAGACCGTCTCGGCCTACGCCGCAGCCAAGGGCGGCCTGAAGATGCTGACCAAGAACATCGCCTCCGAGTACGGCGAGTACAACATCCAGTGCAACGGCATTGGCCCCGGCTACATCGCTACCCCGCAGACCGCTCCTCTGCGCGAGCGTCAGCCCGACGGCAGCCGTCATCCCTTCGACCAGTTCATCGTCTCCAAGACCCCCGCTGGCCGCTGGGGCAACGCTGAGGACCTGGGCGGCCCGGCCGTCTTCCTGGCTTCCGAGGCTTCCGACTTCGTCAACGGCCACATCCTGTATGTGGACGGCGGCATCCTGGCCTACATCGGCAAGCAGCCCCAGTAAAAAAGCGCATTTGACCATGCGCTTTTAGGGGGAACCCATTTCTGCGCGCAGACGCGCGGCAGAAATTCTTTCCCCCTAATATCCCCCAGGGGACAAAATGCAGCGCTGAACCGCGCACTCGGCCTTGCGGCCTCGCACACTCTCAGCGCTGCATTTCCCTGGTTGTGTCCCGCCCGTACGCACATGTCGTCCGGGCGGGACTTTTTTGAAAATGCGCTTCCTCCACAAGGGAAAAGTTTTTCGTTTCTCACTGCTCCCTCATCTGCGAAAGGCGGATGGGGGAGCAGTTTTTTTGTGTTCAGCCGCTTTGATCCAGCCGCCGGAGGTACTGCCGGGTCTCCTCCGCTACCTGGCCGGAGAGGGCGAAAAGCCCGGCGAGGTTGGGCAGCATCATCAGGCCGTTGAAAGTGTCGGACAAGGCCCACGCGGCGGTAAAGCCGGCAGTGGCCCCGGGCAGGATCAGGGCCAGAAAGGCCAGCCGGTAGGCCCAGACCGTCCCCGGCCCAAAGAGGTAGGCCCAGCACTCGGCGCCGTACTGGCTCCAGCCCAGTACCGACGACCAGGCGAACAGCAGCACCGCCCCCGCCACAAAGCCGGGGCCCAGCGGCCCCAGGGCGGCGGAAAAGGCTTCGCCCGCCAGGTCGGGGGCCGGGGCAGGGGAGAGCATCCGCCCGGTTTCCAGGTCTACCAGGCCGGTGGTGAGCATGGCCAGGGCGGTCATGGTGCAGACCAGGAAGGTGGAGACGAACACCTGAAAAATGCCCCACATCCCCTGCCGGGCGGGCTCCCGGGTGGAGGCCGGGCCGCTGGCAATGGCCGAGGAACCCAGCCCCGCCTCGCTGGAAAAGCTGCCCCGCATGGACCCCCACTGGACCGCCGCGGCCATGCCGTAGCCCACCACGCCGCCCCCGGCCGCCCGCAGGCCGAACGCGCCCCGGAAAATGCTCCCGAATGCTGCCGGCAGGGCGTCCGCGTGGGTCAGGACCACCAGCGCCGTCCCCGCCAGATAAAAAACGGCCATGAAGGGCACCAGCCTGCCGGCGGCGGAGGCCACCCCTTTCATCCCGCGCAGCAGGACCAGCGCAGTGACCAGAGCCAGCGCCGCCCCCGTCAGGGCGGGCGGCAGCCCGAAAGCGCCTTCCAGGCTGGCGGCGATGGCGTTCACCTGGCTCAGGTTGCCGATGCCGAAGGAGGCCAGCACGCACAGCAGGGCAAAGGTCCCCGCCAGCACCCGGCCCGCCAGCCGGCCGTGGGGCAAAGCGCCCACCCCCGCCGAAAGGTAATACATGGGGCCACCGTGCCAGCTGCCCGCGCGGTACTGCCGGTAGCGCAGGCCCAGCAGGTTTTCGGCGTAGGCGGTCATCATCCCGAAAAAGGCCGTCACCCACATCCAGAAGATGGCCCCCGGCCCGCCGCTGATGAGGGCCGCGCCCACCCCCACGATGCTCCCGGTGCCGATGGTGGCCCCCAGCGCGGTGCACAGGCTCTGCAGGGGGCTGATGCTGCCCGCGTCCTCCCGGGCGAGGTCGGGGCTGCGCCGCAGGATGGCCCCCAGCGTCTGCCCCAGCCAGAGGGGCAGGCGAGTCAGCTGGAACCATCCGGTCCGCACCGTCAGCCACAGCCCCGCTGCGGCCAGCAGGCCCACCCCCAGCGGCCCCCACACCACCCCGTTGATCGCAGACAGCAGTTCCATACGCAGCCCCCCAAGCCCCGGAGATACAAAAACAGGAGCCATACCACGGCGGTACGGCTCCTGTTATGTGTATGCAGGGCAAGAGCTGCTCATGCCTTTTTGGCCTGATGGACGCTGCCCTTGGGCTCGCGGCGGGGCAGCAGGCCTGCGCGGTCCAGAGCGGGACGGACGGCCAGGTACAGCAGCACCGCGCAGACGGTGGAGACCAGGCTGTTCACCAGTGTGACGCCTCCGGCCACCCCGGCCAGGGCCTGGGCCACCGAATAGTCCTGCCCGAAAATGTAAACGTTGCGGAAATAGCCCAGCAGCGGGTCGGTGATGACGTTGACCAAAAGGCCCGAGCCGGCCGACGCCGTCACCCGCAGCACATAGGGCAGCCGCCGGGCGGGGTCCGCCGTATCGATTCGGCACAGGCGGTGGGCCGTCAGCCCGCACACCACACCGATGATGAACTTGAGCACAAAGGTGGTGATGGCGTAGCCGGGGTCCCCGGCCAGCACGTCGGCCAGGGCCAGCCCGATGGCTCCCGCCAGCCCGCCCGAGACGCCGTCCATCAGCAGGGCGGCCAGGGCGGTGAAGGTGTTGCCCAGGTGGAACGACGACCCGCCGTAGAAGGGCACCCGGAAAAACAGGTAGGCCGCAAAGCTCAAGGCCGCCATGACGCCGGTCAGGGCCAGCTCATGGGGGGTGAAGGTGCGCTTGTACAGCACACTCGCGAACAGGATAACGACGACCACGACTGCCAGCAGCAGCCACATCGCAGTAGATGACATGGCGATCCCTCCAGTTTGTAAAATTCCGCCCGCCCCCTTGACAGAAGCTGCCCGGACGGGTATGCTCCTATTATAGCCAAAACTGAATCCATGAAAATACCCAGAATATAACTTTTTTATGAGGTCAGTTTGCAAAGGAGGGATGGATATGCTGCATTTGACCGCCGCGCTGGACCCGGCTTCCCAGGTGCCGCTGTACGAGCAGCTCTACCGCAGCATCGCGCAGGAGATCAGCGCGGGCGCCCTGCCCGCCGGCGCCCGGATGCCCGGCAAGCGCAGCCTGGCCGAAGCGCTGTCCGTGTCGGTGAACACGGTGGACGGGGCCTATCAAATGCTGGCCGCCGAGGGGTATCTGGCCAGCCGGCCCCGCAGCGGCTTTTACGTACAGGAATACCCGGCACGGCCTGTCCTGACAGGAGAGGCAAACCGGCCGCCGGAGCTGCCCGCGGCCCCTGCGCCGGAAGGGCCGCCGGTGCAATACGACCTTTCCACCAGCGGGGTGGACACCCGGCTGTTCCCGGCCCGGACCTGGGCGCGGCTGCAAAAGGAACTGCTGTACACCTCGCCCGGCCTGCTGGCCCGCGGGGACCCGCAGGGGGAGATGGAACTGCGGCAGGCGCTTGCGGGCTATCTGGAGGAATACCGCGGGGTGCGCTGCGCGCCGGAACAGATCATCGTGGGGGCGGGCATCGAGCACCTGCTCAGTTTGCTGGCCCCTCTGCTGCCGGGGCCGGCGGCGGTGGAGGACCCGGGCTATCCCCGGGCGCGGCAGGTGCTGGAAAACAGCGGCCGGCCCTGCCGGTTCGTGCCGGTGGATGAGGGCGGGCTGTCGGTGGCGGCGCTGGCGGCGTCGGACGCGGCGGTCTGCTACGTCACCCCCAGCCACCAGTTTCCCACCGGCGTGACCATGCCCGCCCCCCGCCGGGCCGAGCTGCTGGGCTGGGCCGCCCGGCGGCCGGGCCAGCGCTACATCATCGAGGACGACTATGACTCGGAGTTCCGGTTCGACACCCGGCCCCTGCCCAGCCTGCAGGGGATGGCCGGGGCCGACGGGCCGGTGGTCTATCTGTCCACGGTGGCCCGCAGCCTGGCCCCCGGCATCCGCATCGCCTATATGGTCCTGCCGGCCCATCTGCTGCCCGCCTGGAGGCAGCGGTACAGCCTCTATTCGGGCACGGTGGGCCGCTTTGAGCAGCAGACCCTGGCCCGCTTCATCCGGGAGGGGTATTTTACCCGCCACCTGGCCCGCAGCCGAGTGGCCTACAAGGCCCGGCGGACCGCTTTAGCCGCCGCGCTGGAGGACGCCTTCGGCCCGGCGGCGTCCCTGTCGGGGCTGCACACCGGCCTCCATCTGCTGCTGCGGCTGCGCGGGAAAAACATCCCGCCCGACACGGCGCTGGCGGCGGCGGCCCGGCAGGCCGGCATCCGCCTGTCGGCCCTCAGCAGTTACTACATGGATGGCCCGTCCGCCTGCCCGCCGGGAACGCTGGTGCTGGGGTACGGCGCGCTGGACGACGCGCTCTGTGCCCCGCTGGCGGCGGCGCTGTCCGACACGTTGAAGAAAGCCTGCACGGCGGCGTCTGCTGCTTCGTCCAGCGTGTAAAGCCCGCCGGCGCGGTCCCAGCGGCCGGGCAGGACGCCGCTGGTGACGGAAGCCTGGCCGTTCGCCAGCAGTTCGAGGGTGTCCTCCAGGGTCAGCAGGTCGGCGGCGGTCAGGTCGGTGAGCAGGGAAGCGCTGGCTGAACGCAGCGCGTCGGGCAGGGAGGCGGGCAGGGCGTCCAGATTCTGCCGGAAAAAGGCGTCCCACACGGCGGCCCGTGCCGCGGCCGTGGAGGCAGGGGGCAGGCTGGCGGCCAGCTCCTCCAAAAAGGCGTGGGCCGAAACGCCGTCCCAGTCCCCGACGCCGGCCTGCTCAAAGCGGGCCAGCTCCTCGGGGGACAGCGCTCCCGAAAAGCCCACCCGCAGGCTGCCGTACCCGTCGCAGAGGCCGGCCAGCGTCTCGGGGGTGGCCGCCAGATAGTGGGCGTCCTCCGGCAGGTCCAGTACTGCCCGCAGCCCCTGCAAACAGCGAGCGGGGCCCGCTGCGGCGTAACAGTCGGCCAGAGAAGCCTCCCCGTCGCTGAAGGGGACGGCCAGCTGGCCCGGCACCGCCAGCAGATGGATGCAGTTCTGGTCGGCGTTCAGGTAGAGCAGGACAAAGGCGGGGTCGTCCCCGGCCACGCAGGCCAGCAGGGTCAGGTGGTTTTCCTCCCGGGGCAGCTGCACCGGCACCCCGCTCTGGCTCTCGGAAGCCCGCACCCGCCCCGCCGCCTGCCGCTGGGCCAGCACAGCGGTGCCTGCCACCAGCGGCAGCAGCACCAGCAGGCTGACCCAGAGGGCGGTCCAGAAACTTTTCCAGCCTTTGGTCTCCATCAAAACACCTCCTGTGCGGATATAGTCTGGCCCGCCGGGGCAGACTGTATGCACGAAGGAGGCGATTCGCCATGACCGACAAAAACAGCCGCCCGAAGGCCGCCCAAAATGCAAAAAAGGCGCAGAACGCCAGCGAGGCCGCCCGCCTGCCCGAGCCGGAGGACTTCTGGCTGGAACTGGGGCCGCCGTCCGCCTACTACGGCACCGACGCCTATGACGCGGCCCGCCAGAACGGGGACGCATCCCCCGACGCCAAGCGTCTTGGCTGGACCGGCGCCGAGCCCGGCGCCGGCGGCCAGGGCCAGTGACGGCCCGCCCCGCAAAAAATTTGCAAAAAGCGCTTGACAATCCGCCGCAATGTGGTATAATAACACACGTCCCAGCCAGAACGGCTGGCCACACAAAACCAAATAAGCGGATATGGCGGAATTGGCAGACGCGTTAGATTCAGGTTCTAATCGGGGCAACTCGGTGGAGGTTCAAGTCCTCTTATCCGCACCACGGCGACCACAACAGTGGTTGCCGTTTTTTGTTGTGCCAGAGACAACAAAACGCCCCCGGCGGGTTTCACCGGGGGTATTCCACAGCTTTTGTTTTTCAGTATCCGTCCAGGCCCAGGCTGACGTCCAGGGCCTGGTTGACCCGCTTCTGGTCCTCGGGGGTGATCTGGCCGGCGCGCTGGCGCAGGCGGTGCTTATCCAGGGTGCGGATCTGCTCCAGCAGGACCACGCTGTCCTTGGCCAGGCCGGTGTCCGCCGCACGGATGTTGATGTGGGTGGGCAGGCGGGTCTTATCCAGCCGGGATGTAATGGCCGCTGCGATCACGGTGGGGCTGTGGCGGTTGCCGATCTCGTTCTGGACGATCAGGACCGGGCGGACGCCGCCCTGCTCCGAGCCGACCACGGGCGATAAGTCGGCGTAGAAAACTTCTCCTCTGTGTACCTCCATGGAACTCCCTCCTTGCTGGTGTGAAGGGCGCGGTGTCTGGCCGCTCTATGTGTCGGCGTGCCGGCGGCCCGCGCTTTTGTGGACACTGAGAGTATGCCCCGAAGCGCTGCCCGCTATGCACGGCCTGGTCTATCTTATGCGGAGGGAAGATTTAGTTTTCGTCGCCGGCAGCCTCCAGCAGGCAGACGGCCATGGCCGCGCCGCCGTCGTGGCTCAATGTCAGGTGGGCGACAAGGCGGCGCTGGGCCACCCAGTCCGCCGTCCGCCCCGAAAAGCGGTAGGCCGGCGCGCCGGAATCCAGCCGCACCGCCTCGATCTCGGCCAGGGCAAAGGGCCCGGCCAGCCCGGTGCCCGCCGCCTTGAGGAAGGCTTCCTTGGCGGCAAAGTCGGCCGCCGCGCTGGCGGTCCGCCGCGGGGTGAGGGGGCCCGGTCCGTCCAGGCCCAGGGCCGCCCGCTCGGCCGGGCCGAACACCCGCCGGGCAAAGGCCGGTCCGTGGGGGCCGGTCAGGCTTTTTTCCATCCGGGAAATGGCGCACAGGTCGCACCCGATGCCAAAGATCATGCTGCCGCTCCTTCCGCGGCCCGGAGGGACCGCATTTTGTATTTCTTTTGTAAATATTTGTCTCTGTACTTGAAGTTTGCCCCTGATTCGTGTAGAATAAAAGAAGCATTCGGCGGCGGCCCGCAGCCGCAGACAGCCTTGCGGCGCAAGGCAGAAGGGAGTGGATTGTTATATGAGTGAACCTACTGCTATTTTTTCGATCCACGATGAAAAGGACGAGGAGATCCGCGAGATCCTGCAGCAAGTTTACGCAGCCCTGAAAGAGAAGGGGTATAATCCTGTCAATCAGCTGGTGGGCTACATCCTGTCGGAAGACCCCACCTACATCACCACCCACAACGGCGCGCGCTCCCTGATCCGCAAGGTGGACCGCGACGACCTGCTGCAGGCGCTGCTGCGCAGCTACCTGGACGTGTAAAGCCACCGGCCCGTGTCCCGAAAGGACGCGGGCTTTTTTGTGTCCCATCCGGCGGCGCGTGTCTGCCGGGTGGGACTTATTTGCGCAGGGGGAGGGTGAACAGCTGGCCTACCGTCACTTCGTATTCCCAGGGGTCGCGGAGCTTTTTCAGCTGTTTGGCCAGCTTGTCCGAGCCCTCGAAAAGGCCGGCGGCCTCATGCCAGTGGGCTTTCATCCGGCTGATGGCCGCCTGGGGGCTGCCGAAAGCGGCGGTGTACCCGGCGTACAGCTCGGCAAAGTAGCCCCGCAGCTCCTCTTTGGAGGCGGCGGGCCCGCCCCGCGCCCTGCGCAGCAGCGCCGGGTCGGCGATCAGCCCGCGGCCCGCCATCAGGCCGGCCAGGCCGGGCCAGCGCGCCGCCAGAGCTGCAAAGTCCTCCGGGGCAGTGATATCCCCGTTGTAGCAGACGGGGGCTTTGCAGGCGGGCAGGGCCGCCTCGAAGGCGTCCCGGTCGGCCTGGCCGCGGTAGAGCTGGCGCATCACCCGGGGGTGGACGATCAGCTCGGCGAGGGGGTAGCGGTTGTACACTTCGAGGATGGCGCCAAACTCCTCCGGCCGCTCCACCCCGATGCGGGTCTTGACCGAGATGGGCCCGCCCGCCTCGGTGAACACAGTGTCCAGAAAGCGGTCCAGGGCCGCAAGGTCCCGCAGCATCCCGGCGCCCTTGCCCTTGGCGGTGACGGTGCCGGAGGGGCACCCGAAATTCAGGTTGACCTCGGTGTAGCCCATGTCCCGCAGCACCCCGATCATCCAGGCGGCGCAGCTGCCGTCCTTGCCCAGCAGCTGGGGGATGACCGGCGCGCCGGGGTTTGCTTCGGGGGCCAGCTCCGCCATCTTCTTTTTGATGGGGATGCGGTTCTCGGGCGGGGAGAGGAAGGGCGCGTAATACCGGTCCGCCCCGCCGAACCAGCGCTGGTGGGCCTGCCGCCAGACCCGGTCGGTCAGCCCCTCCATGGGGGCCGCGTCGTATCGCATCATCGTTTGTCTCCTTTGCACGTTTCCCTGACACGATAGCATAGAGTCAGGGGCGTTGTCAAGGACATTTCAGCCGGCGTTTGAAGAAATGCTGCGCGTCAGGGCTGGATTTTTCCCGAAAGATACAGTAAACTAAAAGCAGGACCTGGGAAAAGGAGCAAAGAACGATGGACGAATGGAAAACCAATGATGCGATCCAGTTGTTTGAGGATCAAAAGATCCGCACCGCGTGGGATGAGGAAAAGGAAGAATGGTACTTTTCCATTGTGGATGTCATAGCCGTTTTGACCGGTACCGAAAACCCGCGCCGGTACTGGAGCGATTTGAAACGGAAGCTGAAAAAGGAAGGCGCAGCTGAGTTGTACGAAAAAATCGTACAACTGAAAATGTTGTCCTCCGATGGAAAAAGATATAAAACCGACGTTGCCAGCACAGAACAGTTGCTGCGAATCATCCAGTCGGTCCCTTCTCCAAAGGCCGAGCCGTTTAAGGCGTGGCTGGCAAGAGTGGGTCGGGAACGAATCGAAGAAACCATTGACCCGGAGCAGGCCATCGACCGGGCGCTGGAAACGTATCTGAAAAAGGGATATTCCGAAGAATGGGTGCATCAGCGCCTTTTGGCCATTCGCATCCGCAATGAACTGACAGACGAATGGCAAAAGCGCGGCGTGGAAAAGGGCAGAGAGTATGCGATCCTGACGGATGAAATTTCCCGCGCCTGGTCAGGCATGACGACACGGCAATATAAAAAGCTGAAAGGCTTGAAGAAAGAAAATCTTCGGGACAATATGAGTGATTTGGAACTGGTTTTGACGATGTTGGCCGAAGCCTCTGCCACCGATATATCCAAAACGGCAAAACCACAGAGCTTTTCAGAAAATCAGGATGTGGCCCGGCAGGGTGGCGAAGTGGCCGGGATCGCACGGCAGGCATTGGAAGCCAGAACCGGCAAGCCAGTGGTCACTTCCCAAAACGCCCAGCACTTCCGGCAGCTTGTGACAGACATCGTAGAGGACGCCGCCGCTCTGCCGGAGCGCGCAGAGGAGCCAGAGAAGGCAAAAGAATAATGCAAGGCAGTCCGTGAACGCAAAAAGAACCCGCCCCAACGGGGCAGGTCCTCGCGCGTTTTTAGCGGATAAAGTTTGTCTGCTGGGGGGCTTCCTTGGCGGGCAGGCCGTACGTTTCCTTGCCAAGGGCGATGCTCTTGATGAGGAAAGCCATGTTCCGGGCCAGCACCCGCATGGTCTGCAGGCCCTCGGCGTCCTGGGCGGCCTCGCCGGGCAGGCGGCCGTGGACGCTGTTCCAGTAGCGGCTGGAGGCCACCGGCATCCCGGCGATGGTGAAGTACTTGTTCAGCTCGTCAAAGGTGGCCGACAAGCCGCCCCGGCGGGCCACCACCACGCTGGCGCCCACCTTCATGGTCTTGTCAAAATGGGTGCTGTAGAACAGCCGGTCCAGGAAAGAGATGAGCGTCCCGTTGGCCGAGGCGTAATAGACCGGCGAGGCCACCACCAGCCCGTCTGCAGCCTCGAACTTGGGGGCCGCCTGGTTGACCGCATCGTCAAAGACGCAGCGGCCCAGTTTGGCGCAGCTGCCGCAGGCGATGCAGCCGCGGATGGCCTGGGCGCCGATCTGGATGGTCTCAGTCTCGATGCCTTCCTCCGCAAAAACTTTTTCCATTTCTGCGAGCGCAATGCTCGTATTGCCCCCGGCCCGGGGGCTGCCGTTGATCATAAGGACTTTCATGATTTGCACCTCGCTTGGGTTTTGGTTTGCTTTGTTATGGATGAAACAGGCGCGGGCCTGCTTTCAGCAAAACAGCGTTCTGCCCCTATTATAACACGGTGTCAAGGAAATGGAAAGCCGACCCGCGCCTCTTGACAAGCGGCGCGGCGTGTATTATAATAACGGGCGCGAAAGCTATATCTTTCCTTGTTTTTGATTCATAAACAGGGCGGATATGGCTTTTTTGTTGTGCTTTTTACGGAAAAAGGAGAGTTACGCCCTATGCAGCAGAGCTTTATGAAAACGCGGCCCGTCCTGCCGCTGGTGCTGTCCATGTCGCTGCCGATGGTGCTGTCCATGATGGTGTCGTCGCTGTACAACATCGTGGACAGTTACTATGTGGCCAAGATCAGCGAGGACGCCATGACCGCACTGTCCCTGGTCTACCCGGTGCAGAATTTGATCAACGCCGTGACCATCGGCTTTTCCATCGGCGCCAACGCGGTGATCGCCTATCACCTGGGGGCCCAGGACGCCAGGAAGGCCAACGCCGCCGCGGCCCAGAGCATTTTGTGGAACGTTTTGCACGGGATCGTCCTGACGGTGGTGTGCATCGTGGTGATGCCCGCCTTCCTGCGGATGTTCACCTCGGACGAAGTGATCGTGGATATGGGGGTGCGCTATTCCCGCATCGCGTTCCTGTTCTCGGTGGTGATCGCCGCGTCCATGTCGATGGAAAAGATCTTCCAGGCCACCGGCCGGATGATGATCACCATGGTGTGCATGATGTCGGGCTGTGTGGCCAACATCATCCTTGACCCGGTGATGATCTTCGGGTGGGGGCCCTTCCCGGAGATGGGCATCGAGGGCGCGGCCCTGGCCACCGGCATCGGTCAGGCCCTGAGCCTGGTCATCTACCTGGCCTGCTACGCGGCCAAAATGATCCCCATCCGCCTGCATTTCAACCGGGAGATCGCCGACCCCGCCATCGCCAAAAAGATGTACGCGGTGGGTGTCCCGGCTACCTTCAGCCTGGCGCTGCCCTCCCTGCTCATCTCCTGCCTGAACATCATCCTGGCGGCCTCGTCAGAAGTATATGTCCTGGTGCTGGGGGTCTACTACAAACTGCAGACCTTCCTCTACCTGCCCGCCAACGGCATCGTGCAGGGGATGCGGCCCATCGTGGGCTACAACTACGGCGCCAAAGAGCCCGCCCGCGTGCGGAAGATCTTCCTCACCGGGCTGGCGCTGTCGGCGGGCATCATGGTGCTGGGCACCGTCCTGTGCTGGACCATTCCCGGCCAGCTGATCGGCCTGTTCTCCACCAATGCCGAGACCATCGCCCTGGGCAGCACCGCGCTGCGGATCATCAGCCTGGGTTTTATCATCTCGGCGGTGTCGGTCATTTCCTGCGGCACCCTGGAGGGTCTGGGGATGGGCGGGCCTTCCCTCGTCATTTCCCTGATGCGGTACGCGGTGGTCATCCTGCCGCTGGCCTTTGTCTTTAACCTGCTGTGGGGCCCGGTGGGCGTGTGGCACGCCTTCTGGGTGACGGAGGTGGCGGCCTCGGCGGCCAGCTGGCTGATCTGCCGGAAAAAGGTCTTTTCCGCCATGCAGTAAGGGGGACGGCTTTATGATCCGCAGAGCAGAGCCGTCCGACCTGGGCGCCGTGCTGCGCATCTGGCTGGACGCCAACCTGGACGCCCACGCCTTTATCCCGGCGGAGTATTGGCAGGGCTGCCGCGGGCTGGTGCAGGAGATGCTGCCCCAGGCGGAGCTGTACGTCCACCAGGACCCCGCAGGCTGGATCGACGGCTTCTTGGGGCTGGAGGGAAACTACGTCGCAGGCCTGTTTGTCCGGCAGGACGCCCGGTCCCGCGGGGGCTGTCCCTTTTTGTTACTGCAGGTACTGGCGGAAGAAGGCTTCCATCTTGTCAAAGGGGATGACGTCCATCCGGTCGTTCCGGGGGAAGGTCTTGTCCCATTCTTCGGTCAGATGCAGTTGTTCTTCCATATGCAGATGCCCTCCGTTTCGTCTGTGTACTGTTTTTCGGCCTGGCGCATGATAAAGACCAGGTGGTCCAGGCAGTCCAGCCGGGCGGCGTCCTGGTGCAGCTGTTCCAGCAGGCAGGCCCGGTGCCGCGCCAGGAATTTATATTGGCGGCAGCGGTCTTTGGCCTGCTCCCATTCCAGGAACGCGGCGATCTGCTCCTCCGAGCAGCCCGCGTCGGTCAGGACCCTGCGGATGCGGAACACACGTTCCTCCCACTTCATGCTCATGCTCCATGCCTCCTTGCGTGCTTTTATTGTAGCGGCCGGGCAGGAAAATAGCAAATACTTCGTTTTTATTCCATCAAATGCTTCCAAGGCATGGCAAAAAGGTGTATAATAGTGACAACGTGTCAAACCAATGGAGGAGGACAACGCAATGGAGATACGGACGCTGCGCTATTTCCTGGCCGTGGCCCGGGAGGGCAGCATCACCCGGGCAGCCAATTTTCTGCACCTGACCCAGCCCACCCTCTCCCGCCAGATGCAGGATCTGGAGGAGGAGCTGGGCCGGCCGCTGCTGGTCCGCAAGAGCCACCGGGTGGACCTGACCCCCGAAGGGGTGCTGCTGCGCAAGCGGGCGGAGGAGATCGTGGCCATGGTGGACAAGACCGAGGCTGAGTTCACCGCCCTGGAGGACACCGTCAGCGGGGACGTCTACATCGGCAGCGGCGAGACCCGCGGCCTGTGCCCCATCGCCAAGGTGATCCGGCAGCTGCGGGCCGAGAGCCCGGCCATCCGCTACCACCTGTACAGCGGCAACGCCCAGGACGTCACCGACCGGCTGGACAAGGGCCTGCTGGATTTCGGCATCGTCATCGAGCCGGCGGATATTTCCAAGTACGACGCTTTGTCCCTGCCCGCCCGGGACGTGTGGGGCGTGCTGATGCGCCGGGACAGCCCGCTGGCCGCCAAAGAGCGCATCGAAAAGGCCGACCTGCTGGACCTGCCCCTGCTGTGCTCCCGGCAGGTCATCACCCCGCACCCCGGCGAGAACGCCTTTGTGGACTGGTTCGGGGAAGATTTCGGCAAGCTGGACATCGCGGTCAATTATAATCTGGTCTTTAACGCCGCCATCCTGGTGGAGGCAGGGGTGGGCTACGCCATCACTCTGGACGGCCTGGCCGACACCTCGCCGGAGAGCGCGCTGTGCTTCCGGCCGCTGTGGCCCCGGCTGGAATCGGGCCTGGATATCATCTGGAAAAAGTACCAGGTCTTTTCGCCCGCGGCCGAGCTGTTCCTCAGCCGGCTGCGGGCCCTGGTGGAACAGGCATAAAAACGGAGCCTTCCTGCAAAAGGAAAGGCTCCGTTTTTTGTCAGATGCGGCGGCTCTCGGCCCGCTTGAAGGGCACCAGGCCGGTGCGGTTCAGGGCCAGCATCACCACGGGGATGAG
>ERZ1643246.2052-NODE-2052-length-20260-cov-5.284732_pt1 | contig 20260 bp, 15 predicted proteins | sample MGYA00579265_ERZ1643246 | MGnify/ENA primary metagenome ERZ1643246 (study PRJEB29033, sample SAMEA4952261) | chicken gut metagenome | biome: Broiler Chicken; feature: Gastrointestinal Tract; material: Caecum | place: Ireland | collected 2018 | study: Broiler...
CACCTCAGTGCTCGTATATAATAACATCACCTCCTTCTTTTTGCAAGCTTTTTCTGTTGGAGTTTCGACAAAATGCATCAAACATCCATTATTTTTCATCGTTCCCGGAGAAAGGACGATGTCCCTTGACCGCTCTATGGCGTTTCGATTGCTCAGGCGTTATGCTCTGCGTTTCGGATCTTTTCCCCCACCCGTTTGCAGTCTTCCTTTCATAACATGAAAGGATCTGTACCGCACAAGAAAAATGAGCCATCCGATCAATGGCTCATCGTCTCGTTCCTTTTTTATTGTTTGATCCACGCACACAGATCTTTGCAATAATCCTCCAGCAACTGTTCCTGATAACCGCTCTTTTTCTCAATCAGCAATCGTTCTTTGATTGGCACGAGTTCTTCCTGCGTTACCTGCGCCAGCATGGATAAACGGCTGTCACGGATCGTTTTCTGTGAACGGCAGCGCTCATAGTCTCTCACTTGATAATGCCAGAGGATCAGAGTCGGATAACGCTGCTTCAGGCGCTGCGCAATACAAAGGCCTTCCGGATCAAAATCACCGGCATAGAACATCTGAAATCCCGCTTTTTCGATCAGATCCAACAAGACATATCCACAGACATTCAGCTGTCCCGCCGTACAGACAAAGCCGATCGTTGCCGCACCATGTGTTTTCCCCCATTGAGAAAGGGCGCGAAAGATCGAAGGGTTCTCGACGATGATCACCGTATCGATCGTGGATGTCAATGAAGTGATCGTCCGTAAATTATACAGACTGACGTTCCAGGCCTCATACTGCTGCCAGAAACCATCCCATGCAGGATGAAGCTCATCGCCGATACAGGCGTTGATGTGACAGATCTGACAGGAGTTGGCCAGCTCCTCCTTCAGCAGACCGGCCTCAAACAAGGTGTGATTGTTTTCAAGCAGGTCTCCCTCTTCCTGACGATGCATCAAAAAGCAGATGCCTTTCAACAATAAGCGCGCATAGATGCCATGATCGAAGAAATGAGGATCTTTGCTCAATCGTCCGGCAAACAATGACAGGCTTTCTCCTGTTCCCTCAGGGAGCGGAAGCTCTTCCATCGCGCGAGCGAGGACGCGCATCCCTTCGGGATCTTTTTTGATCTGCCGTTCGATGCTCTTCGCGAGGAGAGGATCGTTTCCCTGACTTTCCTCATGCCATCGCTTCAGCTGTTCATTTCCTTTTTCACAAAGAAATTGGTCGATCTTTTCCCGGCGTTCGCGGCTGGCAGCCGCTCGCTGTGCCGTTTTCCATACCAACGGCCGAGAGCCATTGTACAGCGTCAGGGCCTTCAGCAGATCACATCCTGCAAAACGGCTGTTTTCCACTGCTTTTTCAAATTGTGCATACCGGATGCGGATCTGTTTCACATGTCGCAGATCCTGACCTAAAAATGTACCCAGCGCCTCTCGTTCGCTCTCGCTTGGCTGTTCGATCCGCACGCTGCCGCCCAAATGCCCCAGACGCTCATACTGGCAGATCCAGCCGTCAAACAGACGATGCAGACCGGGTCGTTCACGGACATAGCGGATCAGTGCTTCTTCGAGGTTCATCGTTCTTTCAACCTGCGCTTTCTTCCGTTCCACGCATAAGGAATGACCGTTACATAATGCGCATTCTCCGGGCGGAACAGCTCATAGATCGCCAGATGGCGCACGGTCGGATAATCGCCCCAGAGCACCTGTGAATTCATGATGTAGTCAAATCCAAAGCGCTCGATCAGATCGAACATGATGCTGATATTCTTGTCATCCACACCGGCAAACGCCTCATCCAAAGCAATCAACAGCGGCGCATCTTTCCTGGTGCCTGCCATCTTGGCAGCCATTGCTGAAAACAGCGGCACATACATCGACATGGCCTTTTCCCCGCCGCTGTAAGAATAAAACAGATGATTGGTCAGTTCCTTCCTATTCTCGTTGTTCTTCTGCGTCAGGATGCGAAATTCAAACCACTGACGGTAATCCATGACCGTGCGCATCAGCTGGTGAAAGCTCTGCTGATTCTCCTGTTGATCCAACAGCTGGCGGGCCGTATCGATCTTGGAACGGAAATGAGCAGACAACCGTTTCAGATCGCTGTCCTTCAGCAGACCGACATCTTTCTGCAGCAGCGCGATCAGCTCTCTGGTATCCAATTCCTGCTCGCTCTCTGCCTTCTTCGGCATCCATCGCAGGCTCAGACGCAGAGAACTGCTGCTGTCTGTCATCGCCTCCATGTATCGATTCATCGTCATGACCCAATGCTGACTGTCCTGAATGCGAAGACGGATCTGCTTGCTGATGATATTCACCAGGATATCTTCAAATAAATGGCGATCCGAATCTTCCAATAAGCGCTTCTGAGCATCGATATCCTGATCCAGCTGCATAGCAAGTTCATGAAACGTAATCTGTTTTCCCCGATAGCGCGCATGTAGCATCAACCGTGGGAGGACGCCTTCCACCTCACTGAATCGTGCATCCTCACCCATCGTCAGCTGGTATTCCTGCAAGCTGCCTCGCTGCGCATAATACTGGCTCTGCACCTCACCTTTTAAGAGATCCGATCGTTTGCTCACCGGATCGGATCGCAAAACGGCGTCGACCGTTGCCAACATCGTCGCTTCCTGCCACTCAGGCAAGGAAAGAGGAGAATTCTGCAGCTCTTGTGCCAGGACCTCTGCATAGCGATGCGTTTCCTCCTGGTGCTGCTGATGCTCCTGCTGGAGCTGTTTTTTCTGCTCGTCCGCCTTTTTCAGCGCGCTGCGCAGAAAACCGATCTTCTCATAACAGTCATTGATCTCCTTTGGCAGTTGCTGCAGCCGTTCGCTGATCTGGCGAAGCCGCTCGGTGAGAGCCTGCGCTCCCATCGTCTGCAGCTGTTCTTCGATGGATGCGGACCGTTTTTGCAGTCGATCCAGCATCTTTTGCAGCGAAGCCTGTTCCTCCTCCAGCAACCGGACATCCCCTTCCAGCTGATACAAGGAATCTTCCGTGTGTACGGCCAGTTCCTGACGGTGCAGCATCTGCGGATACAGCCGGCGCAACGCATCAAAACATTCTTGATACGCTTCCAGCGTACCTTCATAGGCCTCAAAGATATCCAGCTGCGCAGAAAGCTGCAGCTCCTTGGCAATTGCCTCGATGCGCATCCAGACGACGGCCATCTGTCCCTGTTGCCATGTGACACGCTCTTTGGCCTCCCTGCTGAACTGTTCTTTTGCCAAAAGCGACCGTTGTGCCTGTTGCCACGCATGCAGCGAATTTTTTAGCTCCGTTTCTTTCGGCAAGGCGTTTGCCTCCGCCTGCAATCGCTCCAGCCGCTGATTTCCTTCATCGATCGATGCACACACCATCTGTTCCTGCTGATACAGCGATGCTCTCTCCGCCTCTATCTCTTCGATGCGCTGCAGACGATAGGCTTCCCGCGCCTTCGTGCCGATAAAGCGCGATCGTTTTGTCGTCGCCAGTGTCGCATGAAGCACATCGAGAGAAAATGAGTTCTCTGTCATCTGCATGCGAGATCCCTCGGCACCGATCGAATGTAAAAACAGCTGAAACGATGCGGACAGTTCCTGCATATTCGCACCTCGTAATTCCCAGCTCTCGATCGATGCGGGTTCTTTGTCGACAAAGAGATAATTATCAAAGCTTCCCGCTGGTTTCTCCGATACGGCCATGCGGCGGCACTGATGAATGAGCAATGCGTTGAGCCAGCCGCTTCGCTCCAGGATCTCCTCAAAACGATCGCGCAGCGGACCGCTCACCTCGTCTCCATACTCCAAAAACAGATACAGCGGCCGATTCGGGATGTCTTTTTCCTGCAGATAGCGGCGGGCCTCCACCTGTCCATCTTCCAGCGCCGGTGAAGGATCCCGCCTGTTTTTCCATGCATACAGCTGCTGGTCACACGCGTCCAGCTGTGCGTGGAGCGCTGTTTTCTGTGCCTCCCAGGCCCCTTGCATCTCCAACAGGCGCTGCAGCTGCTGCTGATATGCACGTTTGACCATATCCTCTGTCTGCAGAAAGTTTTCCTTTGTCTCATAGTTCTGCAATTCTCTGGCGATCGTTCGATCCCCATCCGATGGCAGCTTCATCTCCTGCAAGGAGGCCAGCCAGCGGCTGAAGGCATCCTGCATGTCTTCCAGCTCTTCATCATAAGCCGTTTCTGCTTTTTTCTGCTGTTGCTCCTGCAGGCGCACTTCGTCCAACGCCTGCGCATAACGATCTTCCAGCTGGATCAGAACCTGCTGTTGCGCCTGATGTTCCTGCAGCTGCAGGATACCCTCACGGAGATGGTGCATGTGTTCTTTCAGCTGTTGTGCCGTATAGGAAAGATCCAGTTCTTGCCCAAACCGTTCCTTCAGCTCCTTCATGAACAGCGCATGTTCCTCAAAATGCAGATCCGCCGCCAGCGTCTCCATTTCCTTTCGCTGCCGATCGATCGCATGACAAAGATCTTCATACTGGTGTTGTTGTTTCCGATGTTCCTCGCGTGCGCGGATCTGCTGTTCCTGTTTCGATCGCAACTGCTCTTGCTTACGCGCCAGCGCATCCGTCTGCTTCCCCATTTCCTGATGGAGACGCTGCTGCTCCTCCACCATACGCAGCTGATCGCTGTTTTCCAGATCGGCAGCCTCTGCCTGCAACAGCTCCAACGACTGCTGTTTTTCCTGCTGTTGCTTTCGGTTTTGCACCAGCTGTTCATCATCATCGGCGATCGTTCGTTCCAGCATTTCCAGTTGTTGCCGGCATTCCTGCTCCTGCCCAAGCGCCTTGCGATACAGCGACGCTTTCTCCTGCAACAGTGCGCGAGCATAGTGTTCATAGACCTGCAGGATCACGGAAGCTGCCTGTCTGCTCGCTTTCAATGCATCCAGCTGATCTTTCAAGGCATCCATGTTGGCGATCGCTTCGCTCATCGGCCGCAGATCCTCCTCGCTCAGCGGTCGTAAAGAAGCGTTGAGGATCTCATTGATCGCACTGGGCCGCAGCGAATTCGAGAGCTTTGGCGAACGCAGCTGCAAGATCAGATCGATTGCCTCCAGATAATCCTCGATCCGTTCAAAACCAAACAACGCCTGATTGACCTTTTCACAGTATTCTCGCTGAGAAGTATACAGCTGATCACCGATCTGATTTTTGAGCACCTGCCGCGTGATGGTCAGTCCATCCTCCATCAACCGGAGATCGATACCGATCCTGCGCTGATCTTCGATGACAAAATACCAGGAGTCCAATGGTTTTCCTCTTCTGGCATGCAATCCCATGCCGATGGTCTTATAGACCTCGCTCTCTTCCCGTTTGAATTCCAGATACAGATAACCGATGCGGTCGTCCCTGTCGCCGTCCTCTTCCAGCAGATACGTTTCCATGCGGCGGGATCTTGTTCCAAACGTATCCAGGCGCTCACTGCTCTTATTGCCGTCCAGCAACAACGGCAAAAAGCTCTGCAGCGTGACCGACTTTCCGCTGCCGTTGCTGCCGCGCAGCAGCATATGCCCATGATCGAAGTAAAACTCCTGCTCATTATAGTACCAGAAATCCAGCATCCCCATCCGATGCATATGCCAGCGGCTCTTTGGCTCCATCATGCTTCCTCCTCTCGATAGGCGGCGCTTCGTTTGGCCACGACAGGGAAAAACAAACAAGTGTGTTCCCTTTGTTCCATAAAACCATACGACTCCATCAATGACAGCAGCTGCTCACACAGCTTTTTGGCACTGATGCTCTCTTCCTGATATTTTTTCGGCAACATCGAACGATTGGCACGGATGACCTTCTGCACCATCCGTTCACAGGCATCTATTTCCATCTCGATCACTTCATTGGCCGAAAGCGTCAGTGTATTTGCCTGTACCCGTTTTCGCAGCGCCGCATGCACCAACAGGATCAGATCATGCAACGCATGATTTTGAGGGAAGACATTCCCAATCGTATGCTCCCTGTCCAGCACGAGGAACGCAGCCGAAGAATACACCTGCAGCTCACAGGGAAATAACTGTTCCAGATCGCGGGCGATGTGACCGCGATAGTTCCGGATATAAGCGAAATCTTCATCTTTCTCTTTTTGGGTGTCCGGATAGACCCCACAGGAAAGCAGCAGCTTGCGATAAATGCGCTGGCGCCGAACGATTCCCCGATCTTCTTCCATAGCGAACCACTCGCTTCGCGAAAACTCTTCCGGTTCCTGGAAATGCATGATATCCTGCATAAAATTACGCACAAAGTAACGCGAGATCCCGCTGTTCTCATAGAGCACTTCCTGCTGCTCGTTGCGCAGAAATCCTTCGCCATCCCCGTCGGTGACCTTGATCAGCCCGCTTTTGACCGCATATTGCAGCACATGGATCAGCTGACGGCGGCATTGATAGGAATTCCAGCTGACTTCTCCTTTCGGGAAACAAAGTGCGACGTACTCCGTCAGCGTGCTGAGGATGAACTGTTCCTCGATCTCCTTATCTTCCAAAAACATCAACAGATAACAGAACATCTGATACTCCCGAATGCTTTCAAATGCCTGAATGCCCATCCAGGCCTGTGCCTGTCCGGGAATCTTCTCCAGTTTTGCCAACAACGGATTGATGATCAGCGCATAACCAAATTTGTCCTGAAAACGACGGCGCAGCTCTTTTTGATGGTCTTTGATCTCATAATACAACTGTGGATCTTGACTGCGCAGTATCCATCGTTTCACCAACAACTGTTCCTGTGCGTTCATTCGACACCTTCTTCCTCAAATACGATCTCCAGGCATGGCATGACCAATGTCCCGTCACTGAACACCACGCTGCATTCGCCTTCTTTCTCTTTGCGAACCTGATAGATCTTCCCTTGATCATTGCGCGAGCGATGATCGCTGTTGCCCATGGCGCGCGAGATCCATCCCAGCAACACCTTTCGCAGATCCTCATCCAGTTCCGGTAAACGGGAAAATACGATCTTGCCGTTCTGGATCAGCGCTTCCACCTGCCGCTGTTGTTCTTCTTGTTTTGCAAAGATCTCCATCTGCAGGATCTGCTGTTCCAAAGAATGGTCCTGTGCCCGTTTGCGAATGCTCTTTTTACGGGCGACCCGGGCCCGTGGCTCCAGGATCGACACTTCTCCCTTTTCTTCATATACGCCCTGATAAATGCTGTCGCTTTCCCGTGCCACATCGCTCTGCAGATGCAGGATGCTCTCGCAGCCGAACACCTGTGCGCTGAAACAGTGCGCCTGTTGCAGATCCTTGCATTTTCCAAACATATCGGCAATATGACGATATTCTTCTCGTCGATTGCTCCCCTGGTGATGAAACTCACCGATCTGCAGTGCGTACCGGGTGATCCGCCGGATGATGTCATTGGTGATCCCGTATAATCGATCGACCTCATTTTCACCATTCTCTCCGACAAACCAGTCATACAGGCTCTTCCATTTGCCTTCATAGGCTTCCTGTACCTGTTCATAGCGCAATGTCTCCCCCAAGCGCGGGATGGACAATTCATAGCGTACGATCTTATCGAACAACGCTTCCCGCACCGGTTCCTCTATGTTCTTCAGCAGTCCTTCGATGATCAGCCCCTGCTCTTGCAGACGCCGGACAAACGAGCGCAGATACATGATCAGCTGATCCTTGAAGACCAAAAACTCTCTCGATTTCATCAGCTCCTCTGCACGGGCGCTGTTCAGTGTTCGGATATAGTCCTGATAGTCTTTGTTCAGACGAAGGAAGTCATCGCTGAGCAGTTGCCACCAGCCATGCGCATCCTGTGGGGAAGCAGTCAACTGCTGTTCAAACTTCTCTAATTGCTGACGGATGCGTTCCAGCAGCGTAGGCTGCAGAGAAGCGCCTTCGATCTCCATCTGTTCCAGTTCGATCGTCATCCGCTCGATGGCCACACTGTATTCACTCAGCTGATAGCGATAGCGTTTGTTCTTGAACTCCTGAATGGTGGAAGCCTTGCTCGTATCTTGATGTGCGGTCAGGTTGCCCCATTCATTCAGCGCCTGCAGATCATTTTGACACTGTTCCATCGTATAATCCGCAAATCGCCGCTGCTCTTTCATCTCCTCATACACATCTTCTTTGTACAGCCAATAACGGATCCGTTCATGCTCATGATAAAAAAAGCGCATGATGGCACGATATCGATCGGCGTTTTCCGCACGCAGATAATTCACCTCTGTGATCGGGCGATACAGTTTCTCATTGACTTCCAATGGCAGACCTCCTGATTTTCTCATCTAAAAAATCAAATTCATTATAGCAAGGATCGGATCGAAAAAACAGGACCCGGCCGTATTTATTTCGCTGCCGTGAAGTAAAAAGCAGATCAAAAAGCAAATACGGCACAAAAGAAGGTGAAGCTGTATCGGAAAACGCAAATTTCTTCTGCTCGCCCGAGCGCACGGCATGAAAATAAAAAAGTGGCGAACTCCCTTTGTTCAAAAGGATCGGCCACTTTGTTATGCTGCCGTGGGTCTCAGTCATGCTTGGCATATCATAAACGGGCATCGGATGATCCGTACCGCATGCCTTTTTCTGACCTTTCATTCTCAGCTTCGCGATCCGATCAGATCATTTCCTCAATTTGGTTTTCCTTGCAAATGAACGCTTTATCGGCTTTATGTTTTTTCATGAATTTTTTGTATTTGGTGCTATGCATTGCCTGTGTCTTTACACGGGAACACACCAGGCGGTATCTGACACGGTATTCTCTCAGCTCCGTTTGAAAGCGGGCCGCTGTCGCTTCCAGCAGATCCAGCGCATGATCGATGTCCGAACCTTTCAGCTCAATGAGGTAGGCATCGCGCCGATCGTCATTCATGACCAGAAAATCGCAGCAAATGGATGCATCACGTATGACGTCCCCGTCTATTCTGTACTGAGTTACCAGACAGGCATCCATATTCAGAGCTCGATGTTCACGTCTTCCCTTCGCATCGCGGCTAACGATGCCCGGCTGGCGTTCTTCGCATAAGGAGGAATATCCATCCAGAGGCATCACGATCCCTCCTCTGCTTGCTGCTCAATGGCAAACAATGCATCATATTCTTTGTTGATCCCATGCGAGATCTGGTCAAGCAAGGAATTATCGATCTGCATCAATTCCGGATCCATGCAATCCTCTGCATGTCCATTTTCGATAAACAGGGCCGCACAAGACGCACTCTCGATCCACTTGCAACGAGAAATGATCTGTGCCGTCTTTTGCAAAGCGCGTTTCCCCACCGTATCCGCATAGAGCAAATTATTCACGGTTCCCAGTACATATGGACTGTGCGTAGTCAATAGTACAGCATTTCCGGCACCGACGACCAGCGAAATCAATTCAATGATCAGCTTCTGTGATTCAGGAAACAGATTGGATTCAGGTTCTTCCATGATGAAAAAGACCGGCTGCTCTGCAACTAAATAATAGACCAAGAGGTTCAGGATCCAGACGGTCTCCTGCTGACCGGAAGAAGCAAAATTGATTTTCACATAACGGTCTTTATCGACCCAGATGCGCTCCTCTCCGTCTGCAAACGTATATTTTCCTTTCAGGATCTGCGCAACAAGTGTAAGAGCTTCTTCATACAGATCCTTTTTGGTCTTCAAAATGAGCATCCCTTCCCCAAGCCCTTCCAGACCGTTCGCAAACTGTGGGCGCAGCCGCATGACGCGTTCCAGATAATCCCGGGTACAAGCATCCAGCAACCGCTTCTGTGCATCGTCCATCGTAGAATAGAAATAATTGAACTGACTGCCCAATATGGTCAGGACACTGCGCCCGGCAGGAATATAAACGGTCTCATATGGATCATCAAACAGCTCGTTGAGCTCCCGTCGCAGGGCTCCTGGATCCTTCGCTGTCCAAGAACGGTTCAGAAAGCTCCGGATCTGAGGTGAATACTCCACCCAGATAAAATTTGGTGTCAGGGAATTGCGGCTCTCTGTAAGACTTATGGTGATCTTCACATCGTCATGATATCGATAGCACAGTCGCATGCGCTTATCCATGCTGTTGGATGAACCAAACGTACTGAGAAATTTGCTGCGGACAAGGCTCTCAAAATCACCGCACAATGTGCGCTGTTTCGCATCTTCCAAAGAAGACGCATATTTCGATCCGTAAATGCGTTTTGAATACTCCTGCTGCTGGATCAGCTGGAAAATATCATCTTTCATCGTGCGGAAGAAATAAATGACCTTTGCGACCGTACTTTTGCCCGCTGCCTGAAAACCGATCAGGACCGTATATTGTCGGACCGCCAGCTCACAATGCTGAACGGGCCCCAATCGATCGATCGTCAGCTGATGCATGTTCATCCCTCCAATCACATAGCAAAGATGTCTTTTTTGTCATTATAAAAAAACTTCTCTGTCATTTGCAAGAAGAACGTATCCGAAAGGATCCGGCCCTGAAAGGAAAAAGTAGACACGATAAAAACACGGCCTTTCACTCATGTCCTCCCCGCCCTGCCGGTCCAAAGAAGACCATTCGATCCAAAGCGGAACCTGCCATCCTGTGCGCCGCTTGCCGCGAATGTGCAAAAGCCCCCTTCTCAGCCATCTGAGAAAGGGGCAGGAAGCTGGATCGACCGTTCTATGCGGAACCGCTGCGTCCTTTATTTCGCCTTGTCCCGCGGTTTTCGAACGCGTAGGGCCACCCAGACGCCCAGGACGATTGCACCGATCGCACATGCCCCGGCGATGCCGAATCCGACATACTGCATGGTCCGGACAGACGCATAGGCCTCCGCAGTGACGCTCATCCCGTTGAATCGCTGTAAAGTCTCTTCGACGCGGTCATACTGATAGTATGCCCGTTCTCCTTTTTCATTCATCACATAGATGACACAGAAGTTTTCCAGATCCGGATCGTCAAAGACCCAGCCGGACAGCTGCAGATCCCCAATCGACACCGTCTGAAAGGTCAGCCCCGCAAGAGAGCGCTGATCCGAAGGGACATCGATCCGATACAGCGTGCGGCCGGCGATGGAGATCGGCAAGAACGAAGAAGTGACCTTGCCGTCTTCCAGCAGATAGAAGCCCTTTTGATCCTCTTCATCGATCAGATAGACGATCGTCGCATGCATGTTTTCATTGGTCCAGACGGTGATCTGCGTATCATCAATCGTCGTCTTGCTTTCCTTGAAGCCATCCGGTATCGTTACATCCTGTGTATTACGGACAACACCCAGACTTTTGCCGTCATGATCCAGATAGACGAGCGGTTCTTCCTCCACATAGACATGGATCGTATACACCTGCTCTGTCCCATACTCACTGCGGCAGGTGACTTCGATCGTATTGTCGCCGGCCTGCAGTTCTTTCTTTCCTGTACCAATGACCGTTGCGGCCGCATCCTCTGCTTTTGCAGAGACCGTGATCGATGTCGCATCCTTAGGCAGATGGACCCGATACTCCGTCACATCCGATGAAAATTCCGGAGTCAGCGTTCCCTGATCGACGCTCAGCGAGCTCAGGTCATAATTCTTTGAACGAGGATCCTCCTGTGGTTCCTGCGCCGGAGTCGTCGTCGATGGTGTGGACGGTCTGGAAGAACCGCCGGAAGACGGACGCTGCGGCTGGACGATGTTGACGCTGACCGACCGTGATCCTGGAGAATACAGTTCCCCGTTTCCATCCGAAAATCCAACCACCGGTGAAGCCGTTACCTGAACCGTTCCGCTGCTTCCTGCAGTCACGGTCACGGACGCGCTGTCATCCTCGATCCAAACAGAGGATGCGGAAAGCGTTCCGTTCGAAACGCTCAGATTCACACGTCCGATACAGTCGTTTCCTGTGATCGTCACCTGGAAGGTAGCGCCCGGCGAAACCGTCCCGGTCGATGCATGCATCGAAAACGATGCGGCCATCACTTCCCAGCTGCCCATGATCAGCAGCAGCGCCAGCAGCCCGCACAGCAGGCCCTTCCATCTGTTATCCAACTTGTTCATGATACGCTCCTTCATTGTTGAATGGATCCTTTCCCCATAATGCTGTTTTTGATCCTTACATAATCGGTCGCATAGATGTGACCGTCTTTATTGACGTCGGCAGCCCTTGCATACGGCTCCGTCAGGGTGCTCTTCCCCATGATGTGATTTTTGATCCGCACATAGTCGGTCGCGTAGATCTCGCCATCTCCGTTCACATCCCCATAGATGACCACCCGCATCGTATAGGTCATCGGCTCTCCGTTCTCCTCGATCACCACGCTGACCGTCTGACCGCTCGCCACCTTTGCGCTGGAGATGATATTCCCGGATGCGTTCGTACAGGTCACCGCTCCCAGCGATGACAGGCTCGCTGCCAGGGTGCTGAGGTTGCTGCCAAGCGCAAACCCGCTGATATAGCCTTCCTGGAAGCGAAGTCCCTGCGCATCCAGCTTTTCTTTCAGCACGTCCGGGATCGTCGTCGACAGCTCCTTGTTGTAGAACTGATCGGAAAAACAGCTGATGTCCACCCTTCCGGATACGCCGGACACCGTTCCGCTGGAAGTATACTGCCAGCCCTGTGCACCCGTATAATAACGATTCGTAAACTGCAGCTGCGGACCATACTCCGCCGCCCACGACACATACGGCAAAATGACCTTCGGACTGTTGAGCACACCGGTCAGATAGCTGCGATAACTGTACACATGGATCTTGCCGCTCAAACGGCTGTCCAGTCCGGAAAGCGTCGTGATGTAAGTAGAAATGACGCTTTCGTATCCGGCGATGGTCTTCGGCGGGCGCCGCGTCGTTCCATTGTCGTTCCACGGCGTAAAATTCTCGATGTCATAATAAAACGGATACGACAGATTGACATTGGCATCCTTGAGCATCTCTGCCGTTCCCACCGCTTCGGCATAGGCAAAATTGGCATCATACGCATAGCTGTACAGATACAGGCCATATGGGATCCCCAAACGGTTGCACTCGGAGATGTTGTAATCAAAATAAACATCCTCACCCAGATAGCCCCATCCCAGACGGATGATCGCTCCATCCACGCCGGAAGCCTTGACCGCTTCCCAGTCGATCTTCCCATTGTGCTCCGATACGTCGATGATCTTCTTCGTTCCTCTGCCGTAGACCAGATTTCCATAGCCGTCATAGAACGACTTGACACCGTTTTCCTCTTTCCAGTAAGGATCCCCGGCTGCCATCAGCGAGGGCTCCTGTTCCATGGAGGCGCCCATCGCCACATTTTCCATGAGCTGCGATACCTCCGGATCGATCGGCACATAATTCTCCGCAGTAACGATCTCCACATCGGCCATGCTTTCGCTGGCCTCTCCATAGCGTTCCTGCTCTGTTTCCGGTTGTGAAGCCTTCAAAGGAAGATCGATGATCAGCAGGCTGACCGCCAGCAGTGCGCACAGACACCCGCATATTCGTTTCAAACCTTCCACCCCCTGTATCCTGTCAATTGGAATCATAGCACAATTTCACCTCTCCATCAATGACCGGCAAAGTTCCTTTTTCTGCCAGGTGTTGCTTTTTTGTGATTCCATGCTACAAAGAAACTGCACCGACATTGAAAGGAGGAATGTTATGAACACTGAAAACATGTTGATGCTATATCTGGCCGAGTGCGAAGAGCGCAGACGTCTGGATCGAAAGACCGTCAAGGCCTATCGCTGTGATCTGCGGCAGTTTTGCCACTTTCTGAACGGACGGGCGGCGTCCCGCACCCTTTTGGAAGATTATCTCTGCCGGCTGCACGCGCGCTATGCCCCCAGAAGCGTCCGGCGAAAGCTCGCCAGCCTGCATGCTTTTTTCTCCTATCTCGTCTTCCATGAGCGGATCGAAGAAAATCCGCTCGATAAGATCCGCACGCACTTTCAAAAACCGCTGCCGCTTCCCCGAACGATCTCTCCGGCACGACTGCAGCACTTTTTCCGTTATCTCTACCGACAGGCAGACTTGGCAGATACCCCGCTTCGCCAGATGAGCGCCCTTTGCAATGTTGCGCTCTTTGAACTGCTGTTCTCCACGGGTGTGCGCATCTCCGAGCTCTGTCAGCTGCGCATCGGTGATGTCGACCTGCTCGCGCACACGCTGCGCATCCGCGGAAAAGGAAAGAAGGAGCGGCTGCTGTCCATCGGAAGCCCCTGTGCGCGCAGGGCGTTGAAGGCGTATCATCGCGTGGCACACGGTCATGCACAGACACAGGATTTCTTTTTTCGCAACCGCAACGGGCGGGCGATCTCCGATCAGTCGGTCCGTCTGCTGCTGCAGAATTACAGCCGGACGTGCGACGATCATCCCCACATCACCCCGCACATGTTTCGGCACACCTATGCGACAATTTTCGATTACATTCGCCTTATTTAGAGCTTTTTTCTTGTATTCTTAAGCTCGGACTTACCATACTTTTTATTAGATTACACAATAATAAGTGCATAAAAATGCGCAAGATAACAAGTAAAATCGTTTTTGTCGTTGGCTTTATGTAAGAGGGTATCCACTAATCTAAATCATGTAATCGAATCCCTTTTCTTTTCATATTTTGATTCACACTTGTATTATAGGAATTCGTAGATTAGTGCAGCTGGAATTCTTTGTAATTCATGATGATTTAGTCGAAGAAATACCTCTTGCTTAATTTTTTCGATCATTTGTTTCAGCAGTCGGTCCTTTCATAGTACATCCCATCTTTAAAATTCCAGAGATATTCGATATTTTTAGAAGCACCATACATACCCTTATTATTTATCAAATAACCAAACCGATAACAAATAGTACCACAAAGAGTATCAAACCTATCGAAGCAAAGAGTAGCCCTAACTTATAGTACTTAAATTTTTTATCACAAATTATTGAACAAATATATATTTGAGATATTAAATCTTCTTCCATCTGTACTGTTTCGCATTTCTCCAATTTCTGTTTATATGATGATAATGACTTGTGTTTTACTATTGATGAAAAGAAGATAAGCGAATCTGATTTAATACCTCTATTGGAAAATTCATTAGGATTTACTCTTGCGAATAACACAGTAATCCAACATACACAACCAGCAAGTATAAGACTTATTGCAAAAATGCAAAAAATGATATATATTATCGTCCAAAAAAAGACATTGCTTGTCATGTGACACAATATACCCTTAAATTTTGAAACATAATCGGTGGCAAGAAAAATTCCCGCTATAACACCAAAGCTCCCCAAAATGATTGATGTCTTAGAATCGCAGTTTTCTATCCACGCCGTATTTCTATCAAGAATTTCTTTCAATTCTTCGTGTGTTCTTTTACTTTCCACAATAACCCTCCTAATATCCCATTGATTTTAATTTATATAAACATTCTCGATAATCTTTTCCTTCGTAAACTCGTTTTTCAAGAATACCTTTTAATTTTGCCCAGTGTCCCGATTGTTTTACAACATTTTCGAGAGTATGAGTATGTAACCAGCTTGAGTGTTCAGCTTGGACGCAGAAAACTTCATATGCTTCTTCATACATATTAAAACACATATATATGTCAACGAGATAGCAGTCTAAATCTATTTTAACTTGAAGCTCTGATTTGCCAATTTCTTCTCCTAATTCATACATCTTTTGAATCAGTTCAAGCCAATAATCTTTTCCATATAGCTTAATCAGACTATCTTTGCAGAATGTCTTTGAAAAAATACTCTTATGTAAAGAATATGCTTTCTTTTTATTCTCTTGCTCCTTACGATCAACATCTGCCTGCTTGGAGTTTAATCTACTTTGCCATTGCTGTAATCTAATATTTTCCTTACGGGAATCATTATCGCGGGCAATCACTTGATTTTCCCGTTGCTTGATTTTCTCTAACGCAACTGATAGTTCTGCGGATTTTTTGCTGATCTCATCAACGAGCAACAGAGCTTTTTCCTGTGTTTCAGCAAAAATTTTTTGTATAAATGAAGTTTCAGAATCATTCTCTTTATCCGCCTTAATTGCTTCTGCTGTAATCTCTTCCGGTAGTGACAGATAATATTCGCTGACCGTATATCCTTCAAAGACTTTACTGCCCTTTGTTCGGCTTGTTTTAGTCCATACTTCTAAATCCTCAATTTCTGAATATGTGTTTTCATCAATAAATATTTCACAAGGGTGTGCCAGACCACAATAGCGGTTAGCGTAATTTGTTGTTGAGCCAACCCAAACTATACCTGTTTCATTTTCGGCCGTTTCATCACTTTCTTTTCCTCGCATTCCGACCTTTGTAATCATAATTGTGCCAGTACAAATACCGATACCGCAGCCAATACAAATATCCATTGATTTTTTCAAAGCAGGATTTAAGCAATAATCAATCAAAGTATGTATGTATGTATCTTGCTGCCTTTGTGGCTTTATAAGACGAAGAAATAATCTGATCGTCCACATTACTATCCTGAAAGATACCCATAATTCCGTCACCGGCAAACTGTCGTGTATATCCGCCTGAATACCGAATCGCTTGAATAACGATACGAATAAATGAGCGATAAACTTTCACCATTTTTTTAGATTTCAATTCATCTGTCAAATCGGTGGATTTTCTCATATCTACAAATAGAACAGAAAGTTTTCCCTTAAACACTTTATTTGAATCAGCTATATCATTAAGCGGGGGCAATATGTCTGTAATTTCTATTTCTTCAACAGGCTGTCCTAAAATATTTTTGACAGCGTTACTCGCTGTTTCAAATTCCGATGCTGGAATAAATGATTCGCTCATAAACATAGCCTCCTTTAACTTCTGAAATCCTTTAACATTTGTTGCAAAAGTTGAGATTGTAAGTAGTCTTTTTTAAATGCGTCCATATTATAACCCTCTAAATCAGGGAAATGGGGTAGTCGATCGCTGAATGCGTCAACATTGTATTTTCCATAATTGGCTATGACAAAATCATTGAATTTCGTCCTTTCAAATTCAGATTCAAAAACAAGTACACATTCCAAAAATCTTTGTCATGCAGTTAGTTCCTCGTCCATATCTTTAGTAATATAAAACAGATGAACTATATATTCGATTGAATCTTTAACGAAATACTTATATGAAATATCCCAATTATGATAGCTCTCTTTATATAAAGAAATTCCATCGGTTCGAGGTGTGGAGGTAAAACATCGTCCTCCGTCTAAAGCCACACCACCCAAAGAATATAATAAGGTTTGATGATAGTAAATATTTATATCATACCACCGAGGACGAGAATCGCACTGATTGAACAGATAAAATTCATAACCATCTTTGCCATCCTCTGCTTGAATATCTTCGAGTGTAAATTCGGGGGCATACTTATAAAACTTTTTGCCGTCATCAGAATCCACCCAATCATAAGGCTTTTGCAAAAACAGCAAGGCGCGATCCAGAGCTGTTGCATCAATTCCAAATCGCTTTTTCCATAGTTTTTCTATAACATTTATATCTGCTGACGCATTTTTTGGAGTGTTTGTATCCATTATCCGAGCATAAATGTTATTAGCAAATACACCTTGATATTGATCTGTTAAATAGTAAGGGGTATTGCGATCGTTACGAATAACAATAACATCTATTATCTTTTTTCCAAAAGTGAGTGGTTGGACATATGCCGTTGGGCGAATACCTCCGGCAAATTTTTTCTCTCGCAAAAACGCAACAATATCTTGTGTCTTTTTTCTATTGGGGTCATTTGCAACATCACAAATTGTATAATCTGTTTCTTCATCAACACCAACGATAATAAGCCCGTCGTGATTAGAAAGATTATTAGCCATACATATAATATCGTGTAATAAGTCAGACTTGTTTTGATACCACTCTTTTTTGAAATCCCAATATTCCCCTTCTTGCCGTAATTCTATCAGTCGCCTTATTTCAGTTCTGAATGATAACACATCCATTTTATTCACCCTGCATTATACCTTTATATACCGTGTCGACCTCGACGAGCCGATACGTTTTATCGTACCGCTTTTTACCATAGCACCGAGGACAGCTTCAACGGTGGTCGGGCTGCCATCGGGTAGAATCTTACATATCTCCGCTTTGGAAAGCGGCGTCAAACTGTTTAATATTGTAGCCTCCACACGGGCTTTCTTTGTAATCTTCTTTCCGTGAACAACAGCGAAACGCTTATCGAGTTCCTTATAGCACATATAAAGGGTGGACAAGAAATTTTCGATAAATGGGAAGTAGCTGTTTTCGTTTGTTTCCCAACCAATCGAGGATTGACGGAGCGATTCATAATAATGGGCTTTGTAGTTATTGATCTGTTCCTCAAAGGACACATACTTTCCTGCGTCGAACCCGTTTTTATAAAGAAGCAGCAGAGAGAGCAGCCGCGACATTCTACCGTTTCCGTCCCGAAACGGGTGTATGCAAAGGAAATCCAAAATCACGCAGGGAATCAGTAAAAGCCGGTTGATATTGGCGTCACTGCGAGCTTCCATATAAGCCAGTTCTAATTGTTCCATTGCCTTTGGCGTTTCATCGGCCGGTGTAGGACGAAAACGAACCCGTCTGTTGCCGTCAGCGTCGATCTCCAAAATCACATTGTCATCGGTTTTGTATTGACCGCCGTATTCATATCCGGCAAAGGACATCATTATTTCGTGCAAGCGTAAAATATCACGCTCTCTGAAATCAATATGTTCAAAGCCCAAATGAATTTCATTTAAGGCGTCCCTATAACCGGCGATTTCCGCCTCGTTATGATTTAACGGGGCGCTGTTTTGATTGACAATCGCAGCGATACGCTCATCACTTGTAACAATACCCTCAATAGCATTAGAACTCTTAATCGACTGTACCTTTGCAACTGCCTCTAACTCCGTAAAAATTTGGGTATATTCCTCTTTTCGCACTCCCGCCATTGTTTTCAATGCCGAAATATTTGAAGTAAGATTCACCAAATTTGCAGGCAGTAAGCCGTTGTTTAAAAAAGAGTAATCGAATTTTCTCATATCACACCATCCTTTCTGCATATTATTGTAGCATATTATATGCAGAAAATCAATCCACCTCCGTTTTATATGCACATAAAAAAGAATAAATTATGCAGGTATGAGGGAACAATGTGCAGAAACTTATAAAAATCGGTATAGAATGATTACATACTGCCTTCATCAAATGCTCATTTTACAGCATGCCAGTCTTTTTTAGATATGTAATGCCGTCACTATATCCTCTGAGATAAAATCTCTGCCTTTCCATACTGTCGCACTGAACCTGCATGAAAAAAGGCGTCCATCTAATAAGATGAAACGCCCACAGCAATCAGCGGTCAGACATAAAGCCGGACCGCTGGCACTATTAAATTTTGTCGTTAATAAAACAGCCTCCTTTTTTCTTTATAGTTTTCGTCAATTTTCAACTTGGAAAAGGAATTGAATAAAAGACGACAAACGCTCAAACTCCTTGAAAATAAAGGCTTTTTCTGTTTGTCGTAATTATACCGTAAGGGCATACCTTTGCCTCGATGCTGCTGGAAGATGATGTGGACATCCGCTGCATCCAGCACATCCTGGGACACAGTTCCATCACGACGACACAGATCTACACACACGTCTCGGATGCCAAACAAAAGGAGATCCTTCAGACGAAGAATCCCCGTGATCGTTTAACGCGTTCCTGCAGGGCTGCGGAAATCATAGACTGCTGAGGGCGTGAGGATGAGGTCCATGGCGACATCATGCGGCCGTGCATCGATCTGTGCGACCTGCTGACAGTCAAAGGCGACCCCGATCTTGCAGGCGGTGGTATGCACCAGATAGCGGTCATAATACCCCATGCCATGTCCCAGGCGGTGTCCGTTCGCATCAAAGGCGACGATCGGCACCACGATCACATCGAAGGCAGATGCCGGCAGCAGCTTCAGCGTTGCCGGTTCTTCGATGCCATAACGGTTTTTGACCAATGGGGCATCTTCCGTCAGCTCGCTCATGCACATCGCTCCTTTTGCGGCACATACTGGTACGGCGATCCTCTTGGTTTCCCAGAGCAGCGGCAGCAGCGGGCGAAGGTCTACCTCGTTTTCATCCGCCAGATACAGTGCGATCGTATCCGCTTCCCGCAGATGTTCCATCAGCCGGCGGGCGATCTTGGCGCTGTCGCTCATCCGCTGATCCTGTGAAAGCCGTGCCCGTTTGCGCAGGGCCGCCTGCCGCAGCGTCCGATCAGCCAATGGAATCACTCATGTCCAGCTTCAGAAGCTGATTGAGCTCGACCGCATATTCCATCGGCAGCTCACGGGTAAACGGCTCCAGAAAGCCCATCACGATCATCTCGGTCGCCTGCTGGCGCGTAAGGCCGCGCGACATCAGATAGAACAGCTGTTCCTCGCTGACGTTG